>JACLAB010009090.1_pt1 | contig 17880 bp, 12 predicted proteins | sample 8027921 | NCBI WGS metagenome assembly JACLAB01 (sample SAMN15725117, study PRJNA655200) | protist metagenome | isolation source: fluorescence activated cell sorting (FACS) single amplified genomes of... | place: USA: West Boothbay Harbor, Gulf of Maine | collected 2000-07-19 | reverse complement strand
GACCACCGACGACGAGCCATTCGGGAAGGAACTCCTCCTCGGGGTTCATTCGATTTCAATCATAAACGCGCGCGTGTGTAAGAGTCTGGGGAAAAATTCTTCACACGTGCACTCAAAATGGATGGCAAACCATGACTGATAAAAAGAAGACGACGACGAAGAAGGAACAGTCCCCAGACGGAGAAGACGGCGAAGAAAACGACGAGTCCTCGGAACAACGGTATCTTCTTCCCCCAGGTCTGGAAACCGATTGCTTTGACCTCGTTCGCGCGTGGCAATTTCGACGTCAGCAAATTCGTAGGGGGAAATTCGACGAAGAAGAAGAAGAAGAAGAAGGAAAAGAAAAAGACGGAGGAAAAGAGAAGAGGAGAATAAGAGACGCTAAAATCTCGTCGCCTTCGTCGCCGTCGTCGTCGTCGTCGAAACAATGCGGAGGAGGAAAAGAAGAAGAGTCGCCGTTCCAATCGTTTCGATTGCTGTATACCGAACGGAATTTCGACCGAATGTTTCACCTGAAAACAAAGTTTACCAACCCGAACGAACAGCTGCAAAGACTGTTCGACGCGTCGTTGGCGGTTTGGGATCTCGCGAACGACCGAGTGTTTCGAAAGAAGGAAGATAAGAGTCCGACGTCTTCGAGTTTGACCGTTGGCGCTTTGTATTTACTCTTCATGTTCTACCGCAGACAACCGCGAAGAGACGTGTTTTTCGTGAGTCGAGGCTATCGAGAGAGAGCGAAGGTGATGGAAGAGGACGAGGAGTTGCCGAAAGCGAGAGTGTACGTGAGTTTAGAGAGAATGAGAGAGTTGCTAGGAGTGTTGGAGAGGTTAGAAGAGGAGGTAGAGCATAATAAGAAGAAAAAGAAGAAGAAGAAGAAGAAGAAGAAGAACAACAAGAGTAGTAGCAACGAGAAAACGGAGGAGGAGGACGAAGATGGTGACGAAGATGACGACGTCGAAGCTGCGCTCGAAACGCTGGCGATTATTAAAGAGATGTTCGCAGATAACGCCTTTATCGTCGGATGTACGCGTCCGCTGACGCAACGAGAGAGACGAGATTTGGTGGAATCGACTAAAGTAGTTGTTAATAACGAGTTATTGGAGGCATACAAGGAGGTACGAGACGAGATGGTATCCCTTGAGAATGGCGGGATCCCGGGCGTGCAGACGTTGCTCGAGCAAACAGAAACGTACGGTAAAGCGTTGGATGCGATTTTGGTTAATAAGCAACGCCCGGTATCGTCGACGTACGCGGCAGGTTATCTCGATCCAGCGAAGAAGATTGGCGGAGCGGTTGATAGGTTTGCGAAAAGGTTGGAAGGGAAACTCGAAGAAATTCTGAAAGCGAAACCGAAACAAAAACGCGCGAGGAAGACGCCGACACCAACAGAAACCTCTACAAAGGTTGTCACGACAACGGCTGGTGGTTTAACGGTCGTAAACACGAAGAAAATAACCGTCATTACCAGCGCGAAGGAGGCTCCGATATCGTCGAAAAGGAAAAAAGAGAGACGCGACTTGGAATCCATGCCGGATTACTACGAAAAGGACGAGGGAAACTGATAGCAGTAGAAGCAACAGAGATGATAGGATTAGAGTTTTAATAACTACATATATATTACTGGTATATATCACGCGCTTATGCATTTACAAATTTATAAGAATACACCACAAGTTTACATGCTTCCACGAAATTCTTCTCTTCTTATTTACTATTTACAGAGAAATCAAGCGTTTGGACGGATCTTTGCAGCTTGATTTCCCGCAAACGCACTCGTCGATTTCTTCAATCATTTCGAATCCGCAATCGCACGATTCGGACGACGGCACGTCTTCCTTTTTCCTTTTTAACGGCAATGGCGCTCGAATCATGACGAGGCCGGCCAGTCGACCGAACCTGTTGCTATTAATACTCGCCAATGTCGTCGTCATCGTCGTCACTCCATCTTCTCCTTCTCCTCTTCCTGTTAATACATTCTCTTCGACTTCGGGAACGCATGCTCTAAAACCGTACGCGTGGTACAAACGTCTCGCTGCCGCATTTTCGCAGTGCACGTGCGTGAACATCTCCCTCGCGCCCCACGAGATGGCTTCGTTTGAAGCAGCTTCAAGCAACGCCTTCGCCGCGCCTCGACGCCGAGCGCGTCGCGCGACAGCTACGTTGTCCACGTATACAAACGTTTCCGTTTTGGGACCGCTATTATATCTATTAATGCTATCATTTGTGTTCACAACTCCCGCGGCTGACGACTGGTACCGAGTCGAACTCGATTGCGGATTGTGCCGAATGGAAACGTCCAAGCACCCAATCACCGCTGAGGAGCTATTTCTCAACCTCTCCACGACCAAATGTTCCCCCGAATCATCCGCCACCAAACACACGCACTTTGCGCACGCCGACGTCGGCCTCACCACTCTCTCCGCCAACGCCTTTCTTTCCCTCTGCGCAAACTCTCGGTGAAACGTTGGCGTAAACCGAGGGGGGAACGGCAGCGCTTGTCGTTCCGTAAGATCGTCGTAGAAAGCAGTCGCTCTCAAATTTGCAACCACTTCAAAATCGTCCTCGCTCGTTGCAATCCTCACGTTATCTCTGCCTATAATTTGATCGCCTTTATTCCTACCACCACTCGAAAAAGTCTTCTTCGCCTTTTCCTCCTTCTCCAACATTTTCGATCCCGAAGAATTAGTAGCGTTCAAACCGCCCGAAGGAACGATAGATCCATTCGTAATCTTCGCGATAAACGCCATCCCTTTCTCTGTTCTCGTTTCCTCTTCTTCTTCACTCGTCGCAACTACATCGCTCTCTTCCACGGACAGCGCGTTCAATCTGTTGTTGTTGTTGTTGTTGTTGTTCGTGATATTATTTTTCTTCGCGTTGTTGTTGTTTGACGAATTCGCGGATTTCGTGCCCTTCCTCGCATTTGTCTTTTGGGAAGACGTCGTCCCAAGGGACAACAGGGAGGCCGATCCTCCTCCTTTCGAGGAGGCTACCATCATGGTCCTCGCGGCGTTCCCGGCGAACGTTCGAATCGCTCGGTTCACGCTCAGAGGACGCTCTCCGTGGTGAGAAGCGTTAGAAGTCGCCGAGTTCCACCCGGACCAAGACGATGATTTGTTGTTCTTGTTGTCTTGTTGTTCGTGATGATGATCTTCCGAGGAAGAATCTTCTTTTTTCTTCTTCTTCCCCGGAAAGGACGACGCGTTCGTCGTCGCTCGGGGAGTAATCGTCGTTTTTCGAAGAATTCTTCTTCGATTAGTATTCTCCGACGAGGAGGAAGAGGGAACGACTGCGAGGACGCGATGACGATGATGCGTCGTCGTCGTCGTCGTCGTCATCATCGCTCTTTATCCTCTGTCTCTCTCTTCTCGACAAATATATAAAGTGTGATATAAAACGCGCGCTCTCTCTCTCTCTCTAATGTCGTCTTCTCTCTCGGAGATACGACTGACTAAAGTTTGTCCCCTGTTTTGAGAGACGTGGCAACAAAAAAAAAGAAAAATTTTCTGACGTGATTTGTTCGTCTGCGTGCATCTGTTTCGCTCTCTGAACTTAAATCTTTTCACCCTCGCGAGTCGACTCATCAGTCGAGACTCTGGTGCGTGCTCTTTTCCACTCCTCTCTCAGTTTCCCCAAAAGTGTTCTTCTTCTCTAAATATAACACACACACGAACAAAAGCGAAAAGCAGCTGAAACGATCATGGCAACGACGACGTTTATTTCTTCTTTGTCTTCTCCCTCGATCCGTTCTTCGAGTGGCGCCAAGACGTCGATTTCTTCCTCCTTTAATTCCACCACCTCTAAAAAATCATCGACGACGTTCAGCAGAAGAATTCGAGCGAATCTCGGACCGGAACTGAAAACGCAAATCGATAAGTGCGTGACGGAAAATAAAGTGGTCCTGTTCATGAAAGGCACGAAATCAGCGCCGAAGTGCGGGTTTTCAAACACGTGCGTGCAGATTTTACAAAGCATGAACGTGCCGTTTACGGACGTGGACATTTTAGCCAGCGAACAGTTAAGGGTTGGGATGAAAACGTACAGCAGTTGGCCGACGTTTCCGCAGTTGTACATCGGGGGCGAGTTTTTCGGCGGGTGCGACATTACCATGGACGCGTATAAAGACGGGAGTTTGAAGGAGGAGTTGGAACGGGCGATGTTAGAGTAAATTAATAAATCCCCGCGGCGGCGACGCGTTTGTTATATTACTATATTATTATGTGATGAAATGAATTACGTTTTCAACTCGTTTTATGTTATTAATAACATACTTAACAATATTAAGCTTCTATGGCGGCTAACTTCCCCGCTCTTTTCTCCTCTTCCTCTTCCGTGCGTTTACGTTTCTTCACGTGCACGGAAACCGGTTTCCAGGCCTGGCCTTCCCTGCCTTTCGTGCTCTTCGCTTTCTTTTGACAGGTTATCTTCGTGTTCAAATCGGCGTACATGACGCGATCTTTACCGAAATAAAAGCACACCGTGTTAATATCTTCAGTTTTCACCGCGTATTTGTACTCTCTCACCCAATCGTACTCCGTTCCGTTTTCGTTTTCGTTTTCGTCCAATATCTTTACATTTTCTGCATTTGCGGCGTCTTTCGGGAGCAGTAACGCGATGAACTTGTCCGGCCGCCCGGCTTCGTCTTCAACCATCATCGGTTTCACCAGCGCTTTTTGCATCGCTTTCTCCTTGAGATTCTCCGCCGCGTCGCTCACGCCTTCCACGTCTAACGTTGGGTCCTCATCAAACGTCAACCTCACAAAGTTTTGCGGCCAAACCTTGAAATCTGGAAACACCGACGTCACCGAGATCGGTTTCAAACTCTTGTTCCTCGGGTGCGTCGCCGTTTCTAAAGTTAACTTCTCCGCCGCTTCGAACGATTTCTTGATCGCCAGGATCTGCTTCTCCCGTTCCGACAACGATTTGTTGTAATCTCTCAAACTCGGATCTAACTTTTCTTCTTCTTCTCTCAACTCTCTTTGCCTTTTTAAAATCAAATTCGACTTTTCCGATATCCCCGTCTTCAACGACAAACCGCCTTCGGAAATGTATTTCGTATTCATCAACCACATCGCTTTATTAACGTCCGGTTTCCTCCCAGTTCCACTCTTCGTCTCCTTATCCTTGGCGGAATCGTTGGCTAATAATATCAAATCGTCCGGGTGAATCTCTCCTTTCGTCCTCGCCGCTCGAAACGCGTCCGAGCCAATCGGGTCCAAATTTATCCCCAAATCTTCCGAAAACATTCTCGTCGATCGCCTCAACTCGTCGTACAGTAAGGCCACGTTATGTTCCGCCATCATGTCGTCGTCTACTAAACTTCCTTTCCTTCGCAATAACTTCCAATCCAACGCCCTCGGCGGCGGTAAATTGTTCCTAAACTGCATCGGGCACAAAAAAGCCGTCTCTCTCTTCAATCGATTCGTTTCGTCCACGACGGTGGTGTCCATCGTCGCTTTCGTTTTTGGCTGTTTCTGCGCGCCCCCGGCGGCGACTTTCTTCTTATTCTTATTCGTACTCTTCGCCTTTGCAGAGGGTGAAGAAGTCGTCGTCTTTTTCTCGTCAGCGCTTTTGATCATCTTCTTCGCCGCAGAAGATGAATTTGGTGGTGCATTTTTCTTCTTCTCCTCTTCTTCTGGTGGTTCCACGCTCGCGCTTTTCGACCGTCCTCTTCTCAAAGCCACCACTCCTGGGGGTGGTTCCTGCGGGCTCGCGCTTTTCTCTCCTCCTCCTCCTCCTCCTCCTCGCGCGCTTCGCCGCGGAGGCATGATGATTTCTTTTTACTACTAATTTCAATTCAAGCCTCTAGTAAATTGTTTTTGTACGAGAGTGAGGAAAACAAAGAGAGGCGAACCAAAAAAAAACAAGAAAGAGAAAAATTTTCTCTCGACTGCCCAAAAGAAAAAAAAAGAAAAAAAAGAGATCGCGAGCACATCCGCCGCCACAAATGCATCAGCGCTGAAACGAACCACGAAATATACACCACACTCTCGTGTAATACGAATAATAATGTCAGATAAAAACGACGACGAGGAAGCTTTTGGAGCTGCTGCTGTCGACGACGACGCGCAAAAAGAAGAACAACAAAAGGAAGAGGAAGAGAGATGGCCGAGCGACCGAAAACAATTTCGGAAGGATTTTGTCCCGTTCGACGAAAAATTGGAGAGGAAATTACTCCGGCAATTGGAGTTTTACTTTTCGGATTCAAACTTACCCAGGGATAAGTTTTTACGCGAGACAGTGGAACGAGACCCGGACGCGTACGTGGATTTGAAATTGATTTTGAAATTTCAACGCATGCGCGATATTTTGAACGATTCCGGCGGCTCGAATAACCCCGAGGTTGTCGAGGCCGTGGCGAAACTGTTGAAGGAGAAATCGGTGAGTTTGCAAGTCGCCGAGGAGACGAGTCCGGATCCGAGAGTGAGAAGGAAGGAGGATTTAAGGCCGAAAGAGGAAATCGATCGAGATGTGGAGAAGAGGTCGTTGTATGCGAACCCTTTTCCTATGACGGCGACGATTGAGTCGTTGACGGATTTCTTCGAGAAGGAGTGCGACGAGAGAGTGTTGTCGGTGAGATTACGAAGACACATCGCGTCGAAAGATTTCAAAGGGAGCATTTTCGTCGAGTTTTCATCGGAGGAGAGCGCGAAAAAGGTGTCTAGAATGTCCAACACGTTGGTGTACGAAGGCGCGGAGTTGACGTTGATGTTTAAGAAGGAGTATTTGGAGAAGAAGAAGGAGGAGAAGGCGTTGAAGGCGGAACAGAAAGCGAAGGAGGAGGCGGACAGAGCGGCCAATCCGGAGAAGTACGCAAAGTTGGACGAGGAGAGGAAAAGAGCGGAAAGGGAAGTCGTGATTGGCGATCGTCGTCACGATAACTATAATCACAACAACGGTAGCAAACGTAGCAGAGACGACGATGACGACAGAGGAGGAGGACGACGAGAGAACAAAGAAAACAACGGCGAACCGCGCGAAGAGAAAGAGGTTGTGTACACGCCCGGGATGATTGCGAGAATCACTTTGGGCGAAAAAGCAAACATGGAGTGGAACGATTTCGTCAAGTTTCGCGAGGGCATTAAAAGTGCGTTTGAATCGTACGGTAAAATCAAGTTTGTCGATTTCAAACAAGGCGAAAAGTCTGGTTTTTTGAGATTCGAAGACGAAAAAGTAGCGGCGAAAATCATCGAATCCATACAAGGCGGCAACGCGATTGAAGTGGAAGGCGACGCGTGCGCGATCGAGCTCGTTGGGGGCGACGAGGAGAAGTCGTACTGGGAAGCCATCGACAGACGCGCGAGAGATCGCGATCGACAAGACCGTAACGGGAACAAAAGAGATCATCGAGGCGGCGGCCGAGGCGGCGGCCGAGGAAGAGGTAACCGCGGACGAGGCGGCGGTGGTGGTGGCGGTAACAAGCGTCACAAGAGCGATTAAAAAGAGAACGGGAAGGCTAGAGAGACACTTTTGTTACTACTATATTAATAAATATTGTTCTATATTGAATTTTGCGATAAGTTTATAATAATTTTGAAACAAACCACGTGATTGAGTCGTATCAAAACGCCGCGTTGCTTTTTTGTTCGACACTGCCATGCAATCAAAAACCATCAATCGATGCTTGAAAATCGCACTCTCCCACTCACCACCGCTTCCGTCTCGGTAATATGCAAACAAGCCATTTCCCTTCTGCAATACCTCTCCAAAGCCTTCGCGTTCTTCTCGTCCCCTTCGTTCATAAACACGTTCCTCCTCAACGATTTCATCAAATCGTCGTTCCCGCTGCTCAACGCCTTATCATACGCCAACGCGGACCCGTAAAAAGACTGCTCCAACTCTTTCAAAGTCGAACGAACTCTCACTTTTACGCCTTCGCGATGGACTCTTTTCTCCACCTCCTCTTGAAACGTGTCGTAAAACATTTGCGAAATCGCCTTCCCGGAATCCCCTTCGCGTCGTAATCGAGCTAAAACTAACCACACGTGCAACACAAACATCGCGTGCTCCGTTCGAAACGAGTGCTCTAATCCCAATATCTCGTAAAATTTCGCCTCGTCGCATCTCTCTACCACCGCTTTAAACAACCGCTGCGACGCTCGATTCTGCACGCTTTCCGAACTATCGTACCCGCCTACTTTCAACATGATACGCGTGTACCACGGAAGACTCGTGGACCGCTTCTCCGGCACCTCAAACACCTCCGAGGTAGACTCGAACGGTATCGCTAACGATTTCGGTTTCGACGTGAACCGAGAAGAGTGTTGGTTTTGATTTTGACTTTTGCTCGAAGAGGTATAAAAACGCTTCGAATTCGATTTCCCTTCCTGTGCAGACGAAGAAGACGACGACGAAGCTTTCGTGGATTTCCATCGTCTCTGCACGTGAGGGTCCGCGTCGTCTCTCGTAAAAAAACTTCCTCTCTTTTCCAGCGCATCGTCCTCGAACGCGTTGTTGCTCAAAAACCTCCTCCCTTTTGTAGGCGGAAAGGTGAAGAAAACATCGTCATCATCGTCTTTGGGGGTCTTCCAGTGACGTCTGACGATGTTTTTTCCCCCGACACTTCTCTGCTGCTCATGCTGCTCTAGCGAGCTTGAAAAACACGAAGAAGAAGAACACGCGGTGGTGGGGGTCGTCTGCGCGTGATGCAAAGAGGCCAAGTGCCGAAAGAAGAGTTTCCTCGTAGAGGAGCGTCGAAGCATGATGATGACGTTGGAAGAAGCCACAAAAAAGTGACGCCATCGACTGCTTAAAAGAGGAGGAGAATATTTAGTAAACGAAAAACGAAGCGAGCGTATTGAACACAATTTATAGCATTGAAAGAATGAGCACGATTAAAAAGAAGAACATATATTATCTCTTTGCATCATCGCATTACTCGCATACTTATTTTTTTACGGCCACTTGGTAAACTGAAACACCTTCCCGACGATTTCCAAACCCGTCGGAATCTGCCACGTGAACAACGCGACGTTGACGGCGTTCAACGCGATGTGCGCGCTTCTCGCCTTGTCGTTCCCTCTCTGCATCTCCGGCACTAAACCAGCGGCGGCGGCCCACAACGCCACAATTCCCATGCCAGCGTACAAGTGCGGCCCAGGGAATAACTTCCCGACGCGAATGTACGTGTTCATCCCGCCTTCGATGGCTAAGCACGTCCCGAACGCCAACAAGAGCGAGCCGGCGTTGAAGTGTTTCTCTTTATAGTTCCCAGCGACTAGCTCTTTGCGTTCTTTGGTCAGCTCGTCGATTTTCGATTGGTTCGGGTTCGCCGTTTCCGCGTCCGCGCCGACAGGCGAGGCCTTTTTCAACTCTTGAATCTCTTCGCCAACCGTGCGAACTTTTCTCCACTGCAAGCCTAAATACCCGGCGTATAAGCTGGTGGCGTACATGATGCCCAGGAAAAACGGGTGCACCAACGCCGCGGTGCGGCCTTCGAGTAAACCGAACTCGCCACCTTTCGCGAACGCGTCTTGCGCGGACAACACGATGGGAGAAGACGCGATGGTGGCCAATAAAGCCGTGCGACCGACATCTTCAGACGACGAGGACGTACACGATGATTTCTTCTCGCTGCTGCTGCTTCTCATCATCACGGACGTCGACGACCTTCTCGACGACGACGACTCCGCGGAAGACGACGAGCGCTGTTGTTGTTGTTGTTTCAAGGAGTAGCCTCGAAGGCAGCTACTTAACGAGGTTGTCGCACTCGTCGCGCTCAACATGTTGGTTTCAACTTTAGATATGTGTGTGTGTAGAAGAAAACGCGCGCGCGTGGATGTGTGTAAAATAAAGATATATTAAAACGTCACTGCTCGTCTACGCGAACGCTTTTTCCGAGAAGAAGTACGTAAATTCGCGGCCTGGAATGACTCTCACGCGTCCGAGAGAAAGAAGCGGATGTTTTCGTAAAAACATCTTTTTTTTCGTGTTTTCGTTCAAATTTCTCTTCTTCGAATTTTTTCCGTCTCTGCTCTCAGCACGCGTTTTCGTCTTAATAATTTTAACGCGCGTTCACGCGTAAAAAGAGACCTTTTGGCGGCGTTCGATAAGAGAGCACCATCTTTTCGCGCTTTTCGCGAGACTACGAGCAACACCGTCCCAAATAAACGAGACCACTTTTTGTTTTTGAAGAGAAGAGAAAACAGAGAGAGAGAGAGAGAGAGAGAGAAAACACGTCGGGAAAATTCAAAAACAGAGGAGAGGGGTTACATTATTTTCAAATTCTCCCCCTTATTAAATAAGAATCGGAAAGAAGTAATAAACGAAGAAGAAGAAGAAGATGGTGAAAGTCCGGTTAAAATCCCCGTCAGAGCTGAAAAAGATCGAAGAGTTCCTCGCGGACGCGGCGACGGATAAAGCCTTAGAAGCGAAGGCGACGTATACCGACCAGATTCAACAAAACATGATGTCCTTTCAATTGATTCGAATGTGCGAATCCGTGACGGAAACGCTGAGCAAAAACGTTCTGGTGTCTGGGAGAGAACCGCGCGCGGACGACGACGACGACGAAGAGGATTTGCAAGAAGACGAAGAAGATTTAAGAGTGAAAGAGGAAAAACGGTTGAAAGAGTTAACGTGTGATCCAGAGTTGGACGAGTTGGAAAACGAAGTCGCGGAGTTGACCGAGAAGGTTGGAGAGCAGCGCTTGACTGGACCGGCGAGAGTGTTGCAAAACTTGGAGAATAGATTGAAAGACGAACGCGTGGAAATCGAGGCGAAGAAGAACAACAACAACAACGAAGAGAACGAGGAAGGAAAAGAGGACGAGGAAAACAACAAGAACATTTTAGCCGCGGCGAACATCTCGGAAGAAGAGCTGAAAGAGACGAAGAAGAAGCTGGAAAAGTCTTTGGCCGCCATGCCGGTGGCGAAGGAGAGGTTGCAGAAAGCGTTGGAGAAGTTGGCGAGGTTGACGAACGAGATTGATAATCAAAGAACGAGAGCGCCACCGGGGACAATTGAGAGGGCAATTGATGCCGCACCAGTGCTCGGGTTTGACGACGACGTGACCACAGAGGAGGCGGTTGCGTTGAGAGCGAAGAACGAAACAAGAAGACGACTTGCGAGAGAATTGAAGCCGCTCGGGCGATGCTAATGCGCTTGTTTGTGTTACCTGTAAGTTTATTATTAATATATATATATATATAATTCAGTGTTTAGTAGTAATTACATGTGTGTATGTGTGTCTCTCTTTCTTACCTTTCGTCTCTCTATTGTATAACAAATTATCTGCGACCGCGACGCGAAGGCTTTTGCACCGGGACGACGTCTTCCATGTCCGCGTCTACCGCTTCACCTTCATCCGCGGTAGTGGTGATCGTTTCTTCTTTGCTCTCCTCGTTTTCGACGATCTTTGCAAAGTCTTTCTCCGTTTCTAAGGTTCGTTTCTTCTCCGAGCCAGGCGTGGAATTCGCGTTCGTCTTGCGCGTTTTGTTCGATCCGGGAGTCGCGCCGGCGAGCTCCGAGTCCGTCTCGATTTCGTCCTCTTCCTCGAACGAAGTTTCCGTTTCATCTTCTTTGGCAGCTTTTCTAGCCGCAGCCTTTCTCTCTCGTTCAACTTTTGCCGCACTTTTACCCAGCGATCGCACGCGTACGACTTCGATGAACTCTTTAAAGCTCAACGAGCGTTTGTCGGATTCGTCGACGTGCTCTAACTGCTTTTCGCACGCCTCCAAGACGTTCTTCGCGTCGACTTGTGAAATTTTCGGAATGAACGCCGACACCGCGTATTCTAAAAAGGCAAATCGTTCAGGCTTCAACGGTACTAACGCGTAGTTCACGCAATCTGCAGTCATCACACGCACGACCAAGCGGTCTCTTTGCACGGACGGGGAGAAAATGCTCGCGATGCGCGTCGCGAGGTCGCGCAAAAAGTCAATCGCTCTTTGTGCGATGTCTTCGTCTGCGTGCTTATCTTTCATCGCGTTTGATACCACCTGGTAAGCATCCGCTAGTGCCATGAAGATTGTTCTTGCGAGGTTTTTCTGACTATCGCGACGTAACTCTGTCATAAAACCTTTGATGGCGGCATCCAAGTGGTCCCCGCCGATGGCAAAGTTCGAAATGAACGCCGGCGCGGCTATGCTTCCGCTCGAGTGATCGCCGCACTTGGCGTCTACTAGAGCTAACTGGTATCCAATTTTCGCCGCGTTGACGTCGGCATCTAAATTCTCGTCTTCCGGCGTCATGATTTTATCCGCCGCACGCCACGCCGCCGTCATCATGTTCGGCGGTAACGAAATGGACATCTTCCCAGCCATCTTGAGATACAAGACGGCATCGGCAACGGCAGCCGTGCAGTTACGTCTGGTATCGGCGACGACTTTTGCGCCATACTTCCCAAAGAGTTTGTCCACATTTTCAGCTAGACGAATCAAGCTCGTCAAAGATTTGTCGCGCGTGTTTTGAAAAGAGAGGATGTCGTCATCCGTCACGCGCTCACTTTCAGATTCGGACAAGTCGATCCCGCGCCAAACCATCTCGTACATCACCCCCTCTGCGAGTAACACCGCGGAAACTGGACCGACTCGAACCTCTTTCGAAAGTTTCTTTTCGCCATCTCTGAGGACGTTGCGTGAAACTTCGTCCAAAAGTGTCGCCATCGCTTCAAAAACCGCTTCGCCTTCGAGCTTAGATAATCTCGCGTACTTGAGAAGCGCCGTGACGCGCAACAGCGCGCATTTCAAAATGAAACCGTCGCCATTATCTTCGCTGACGATGAACTCATCGTCTTCATCTTCGTCTTCGTCGACATTCACAGTTCTGTTTACAATTGCGCTCTTTGCTAACTGCGAAAGCTTCTCACCGAGATGTTTGGCGATGGAATCGAAAACTTTGACCGCACCGCTTCTCGTGCCTTCGTAGCCGTCGTTGGCGCAAAATGCGATCGCTTTCGCTGCACTATTTAAAACCTTCGAATCCACGCGTTTGAATAAGATGTTCTTCACGGTTTCTAACAAAGCTTGATACTCGCCGTCTCGTTGTCGCAACGGGTAGTGTTCAAGCTTCATGTAAGGGATGATTTCCAACAGCGGCGCCAAGACTTCGTCTTCGACGGAATATTTCTCCAACAACGTCGGGAGATGCGTGGTGAACGCGAGCGTGATTTTTTCTCTGCTTTGATCGCACGTTTCTCTGTCGCGTTTGGTCATGCTCATCTTTGCTGGCGTCGGTACATTCGATTTCGCCAACGCATCGGCGATGATATTTTCCATTTGCGATTTCTTCACTGCTCGGAGCGTCAAGTTTGCGAGCGCGGCGGCGTCCGCGATGTCGCTGCAAAACTCTTCGTCGCTCAACTTCATGGCCAAGAATTCAAACGAGTGAAACAGAGGCATTTCATCCCAAACGGCGTCGATGATTTTCGAGTGCGTTTCTAAAGCGTCGTCCACTGCAAGATGCTTCGCGTGCGTCGTGTTTGACAAAATTTTCACCAACTCCAAAACGCTTTCCAGCGTCTCGGAAGCCGTGAGTTCGCCGACACCCAAGCTCGTATCGAAATCTTCGTCTTCCATCTCGTCGTTGTCTTCGTCATCGCCAAACAAATTGCCTCTTTTCTCCCCCTCGTCTTCTTCTTCGTCTTCCGTGCTGTTCTCGTCGTCCTCGTTTCGTATTTTTTTGTTCGCTTTCCTTTTCGGCTTCTTCGCCGCTTTCGCTTTTTTCTTCGCCGCTGGTTTCTTCTTTTTGCCGTAAGCGCTCGTGCGAGTTTTATTGTACTGCTCCAACAACGACGGTAACATTTTTGGTAACACTTTCGCCGCGGTAACCCGAACGCTTTCGTTTTCTTCCGTCAGCAAGTGCAACACTTCGTTCATCGTATCTGCGTCGTAAGTCTCGTACTCGCGCAACTGCGATACGACGAAAATCGCTTCGCACGTCACCATAGGATCAGCGTCGAATAAAAGCTCTTTAATGCGCGCACTAAATCTATTCGTAAAGCCATCCATAATCGACGCCTTCGTCCCGTCTGCGTATAAACGTCGCAAACCTTTCAAAACCTCCAATCGCACCAGTGACGATTTGTCGTTCATGGACCACCCTAAATATTTCAAGTAAAAATCCGTCAAAAACATGAACGGGTACTCCAACATCCAGTTCGACACAGCCGCCATGCAACCTGCGCGAATTTGAGGGTCGTAATCGCGAAATCGTCCCGTAAAAACACCGTTGAACATCTCTTTAATCATTCCCGCGCAGGCCTCGGTATTCTTCGAGCACTGGTCCATGGTTTTCTTAATCGCCTCCGCCTCTACCTTGGCTTCTTTTCGTTTCGACGCCAACGCGTTATCCAACTGTCTTTGCTTTAACGCCGCTTGCTTTGATTGCGACAAGCACGCGTTCACCAATCCGGAAATAACGTTCAGCCCCATCCCCGTTGCGACTACTCTCATCACTCGTGCGGTTGAGTTTGAACACGTCTGAAAAATCTCCCGAAACATTTCAAACATGGTATCGTCAAACAAGTCTCTCGAATCGATCGTTTCTCTCACCACCGCGCGCATGAACAAACCCAAATCGTCCTTAAAGTTCCTGTATAATTTCCCTTTCCCCGCCATTGGATCGACCGGGTTCACGTTACCTTGTCTCAATTCATCCTCGATTCTCTTCATAATAATCGCGCACTCCGAGTTCATCAACTCTGGCTTGTAAATTTTCGCCTTGCAGCCGCTCGCTTTCGTCAACAAAGTATACATTTCCGCCGCCGCAGACGCCTGATCTTCTTGGTACCGCGTCGTCCACTCCGCGGCTAATCGGTTCGCTTTCTCCTCCGGCAACTTTTCTTTCTTCGCGAGCCATTCGAACAAGCCTTGTTCTTCTTCCTCTTCTTCTTCTTCTTCCTCCATCTCGTCCGCGCCGCCCTCGGCTTGCTGTTGCGGCGTCGCCGCGACGACGAGCGGTAACTGCTTTTCTGCGTCTTCCTCCTCGTCCTTCTCTTTCACCACCACCGGCGGGATCTCTTTCTCTTCTTCCTCTTCCTCTTCTTCCTCGTCGTCTTCTTCTTCATCATCTTCTTCCTCCTCCTCCTTCTTCTTCTTCGCGCCACCGCTCGAGGCGTTTTTATTCCTCGTCTTCAAAATCGACTTTTGCGGTTGTTGTTTTCCTCGTTCTTTCTTCGTCGATTCTTCCTCCTCTGTTTCCTCCGCCTCTTCCTTTTTCTTCGACGAGTGTGGTCCTCCTCGACTTCTCGATCGCGTTCGTTTCAAATCCAGCGTCTTCTTCTCTTCCTCGACGACGTTAGATCTCGCGCGACGATTTCGGAGACTTCCTCGCGTCGACATGATTTTCGTCGTAAAATCTTACAAAAAAAATAAACAACAAATCCGTCTTCTCTGCGCCTCCTCCTCTTCGAAAGAAAACCAGAATAACTGTTCTCGCTCGCTCAAAACTTCTTCCTCTTCGTTGTTGTGTTCTTGTTGTTGTTGTTTTATGCGCGCGCGTGTGTTACTGTCGTTTTGCAGAGAGAGATTTTGACGAGGAGTGTCTCTTTTCAGAGAGGTGTTTTTTTTTTTTGAATTTTTTAAATTTTGCCTCTCTTTCTTCTCTTTCTTTTGGCGGGAAATGGGTCTGCGGCACAGAAGCACAAGAACACAACACTCGTCGATCAAAATCAAAATCCATCCTTTCGTGTGTCCACCATCGCGCTGTTCTTTTGGGCATTTTCCTTTTGTTTCGGGCATCTCCGCACAATAAAGAAAAAGAATATATCAAACGACTTATTACTTACTCTCTCTGAGAGAGCGCGAGACAAAAACGCGCCGTTGTTCGACGAGATGATGAGAACGACGACGACCGAAAAGGCGTCTCTGTGCGTCTCGTGTTTTTCTTCGTTGCAACGAAAGAAGAAGACGAAGAAGGAGGTACGATTGAGCGTTTCGTTACGTTCGTATGCGGTTTCGTGCAACGTCATTCTTCTCTCTCGTTTTCTCTCTCTCTCGTTTTCTCTCTCTCTTTGGAACGATGGAACTGACTTTTGATGTCTTTCATCCTCTTACTCTCTCTCTTTCTCATCAGGAGGTCTCGAAGAATACTCGCAGCATCATCGTCCGCGCGGCGAGTAAAAGTAGCGGTACTAATAAGAATACGAATAATCATACGAATAACACCACCAACAACAACGAGAACAACAACCGCAAAACGCAAAGAGCCTATCGGGTTCGATCGACCGCAACGAACGATTTCCAGCAGCAACAACAGAAACCGTACGCGTCGTATAGGGAAAAACACGGGTATAACTGGACGTACGGTGCCGCAGAGGACGACGTAAACGACGACGACGAGAGCGGTGAATACGGATCGGTGTCCGAAGCGGACGCTCGCGAAGCGGCGAGGAACTGGTTGTGTACCATCGGAAGACAAGGTCAAACGTCGCCGATTGATTTCGAAAAAGCGCAATACAACGCGAGACGAGGCAAACATGTCTCCGAGGAATTTAGAGGTACGTTGTTAGACGATCCGTTCACGAATAACCCGAAAGTGTTCGAGTTTATGAGAACGCGGAGAGGCCCGATGGTCGGGAAGCTCGGGAAAGCGTTGAGGCAGGTCCACGGCGACGAGGCGTACGAATCGTATTTAGGCAAGCACGTGAATCGACACATTCGATTGGCGAGAATATTGAAGTTATGGAGAATAAACTTCCACATTCGTTTCGGAAGAGAACCCGGGTACGACGACATGCCGTCGAACTTGAAAACGTTGGAGTTGCAATACATAAACATCGGCTTCAAGCTTCGCGAACTCGACGGATAAGTAAAAATAAATAAACGCGGAAGGAGCTTTGTACCATATCATCAAATATGAATGTTGTAAAATAGTAATTATAATATACACCGTAGCGCTTTTATGTACAACAATGCTCTGCTACTTTGTATCGTTAACGTTATGAATCTCCACCGCCACGCTCACGTTCGGCACGACTCTTCCGTCTCGCAACTTCACCGGCGGGTTCTCCACCACCACCAACTCTCTCTCCTCTTCTCCCACGCTACTCTTACTCGCCGTGCTATTCACTCCTCCTCCTTCCGCGGCTATACCAGCTGTATTCGTCACCACGTGACACGCCCCGCAACTCACGCTCGTCGCGCCTCTCGTGTACATCAGCGTCACCCCGCACCCGCGACAGCGACAGTGCGAAACATCCTGCCTTTCAACGTGCCCACCACCACCGTTCCCGTTGTTGTTGTTTGAGGCGACTCTATTTATGGTGTGACACAACGCGCACTGCACTTGCGTCGCGCCAAGATGGAACATCAATCGAACCGTGCACCCTTGACAGTGGATGGCGGCCATTTCTCGCGCGTTCGCGCCTCCTCCTCGGTTGTTTCGAACAAAACCACCCCCAGCGTTCGACGAGGACGACGAGAGGGGGTTGCCTCCCGATGCTGACGATGATGATGCAGCAGCGCACGCGGTAATCGCGGAACACACCGCGCATCGCACGAACTGCGCCGACGGTGGGTGCACTAACATCGTGCCGCACCCTCGCTGTTGCGGAGTGCCCGTGCACGTGATTCTCGGCATGATTAAAGCGTGTAGTATCTCGTTTTTTAATTGCGGTTTTGGGAGAAAAACGTTCGTCTCTCGGGAGAATCTCGTCGTGGAAAAAGCGGTTTTCGAGAACAACACAACAACGACAACAACGGCCGGCAGAAAGAGAGCGAAAGAAAAGGGGAAGACTTCGCGCGAGAAGAATATGCCCGCCGCTAATGCTGCTGCTTCGCGCGTCACTCGCTCGAGCGCTGCGAATAAAACTCGTGGTGCGGGGGAAAAACGTGATCAAAGTCGTCCTCCCATCATCAATCCCGAGGACGAGGACGAGGACAAAGGTGATGATGATGTCGACTCGGAAGACTCGGACTCGGACGACGCGCCACCGGAAGAAGT
>JACLAB010012688.1_pt1 | contig 17884 bp, 9 predicted proteins | sample 8027921 | NCBI WGS metagenome assembly JACLAB01 (sample SAMN15725117, study PRJNA655200) | protist metagenome | isolation source: fluorescence activated cell sorting (FACS) single amplified genomes of... | place: USA: West Boothbay Harbor, Gulf of Maine | collected 2000-07-19 | reverse complement strand
GAAGCAGGACAGTTTGCGAAATCGCTCGGTTCGATGCGAGACGCTCGATTGGAACGCCGATGAAGATTTCTGCGCGCGACACGGCGCGAGAACGTTTGACGTCATCATAGGTACGGATGTCGTGCACGAAGAGTCCATGGCTCCCGGTGTGTTGCGCGCCCTCGATAGATACCTGGCTCCGGATGGACTCGCCATCGTCGTCAATCCGGCACCGCACTCGCGAGGGGGCGCGGCGAGCTTCCAGAAATTGCTCGATGAGCGCGCGTGGCGCGTCGAGACGCATCACGGTATTTCTAATAGTATCCTATGCGTCGGGATTGAAGAAGAGTGTGAGGATGTACCGCTAGACTTTTACGTCATCCGGCGCCGTGAGACAATAGACCTCGACCTGCCGCCGATGCAAAACTTGGGAAAATAGAATCTGTATATTAACAAATCGAGTTGCCTGTGTTGTATTATTAACTTATTGTGTGTCTATGCCGCACCGATGATACCGATGAGCGCGGCTTGGATGAAAGGCACGGCGACAAGGACGCTGGAGATGATGCCGCTGAGCGCGTAAGCGAGCGCGCAGTACGGCAACGCATTCGGCTCGCTACCCACGAGCGCGGCGGTACCTAAACCGTGCGCCGAAGCCGCCGTAGCGAGACCTCTGGTGATCGGATCCTTCGCACCAACCTTGTTGAGAATTGGGATGCACAGAGAGCTACCGATGAGGCCGGTGAGGACGACGCCTGCTGCGGTGACGCTCACCATCTCCGGATGTCCCAAAAGCGTCGTGACCGGAATTGCCAGCGCCACGGTCACCGACCGCGGAACGAGCGCGGCAGTGAGCGCAGACGACAATCCGAGATATTTACCCGCGACTGCGGTGGTAAACATGGCAAACATGGACGTAGAGACGAGGCATCCGAAAATTTCGACGGCGTGTCGAGCGATGATTTTCCGCGCCTCAAACACCTTGAACGCAAAGCTCAAGATGACACTCCCCAGGAAAGTCATCAAGATATCGCCAGCGCCGAGACCGGCGATGTTGTTCAGTCCAAACGGAACCCCGGTGCGATAAAGACCGAGCATACCCATCCACCCGTCACCCGTCACGAGACCGAGCGCTGCCGCGTATACGTTGGCCAAAACCGATGTCGTCACAATCGGGTTCATCTTCGCCTTAACATCGGGACTGTTGCCGACAAGAAATGAACACACCGTGGCGGCGAGCATTGTCACCACTTTCGCCGAGTTCGCGCCCGTCGCGAGAGCAGCGACGGTGGAGACGGCCAAAATTCCACCCCACATTTTGTAGACGTAATCCTCCGTCGGCGGCGCCGCCTTCGCGGGCGCCACCGGCAAAAGTGTCGTCCCAGTCATGCCACGAATCGCGTTCGCGCTCGTGGCACTGAAAGCGATCGTACTCACGAACCCCACGACGACGATCACTAAAACTTTCGCGATGGCGCTCGGCGCGATTTTCGTCAGCACCAACGGCGTCACAACCAGGCTCGGCACGTAAAACACCGGCAACCACGACGTAATCCAATTCAGCGCTGGACTCACCGTGCTCTTCAGTTTATTAGCTGCGTCCTCGCCGACGAGTTTCTCCGTCACCATCAAAATCACCAGCGCCCCGAACATGCCGATAAGCGCGCTCGGAAAGCTCACGCCCGCGGCTTTCAGCCCGTTCTCGAGTCCTTTATCCAGCGCGAAGAGCGCGCCGACCGACGCGACGAGATGCGCGTGCTCGCGCGCCTCCGTCGCGCGCGTCGCGACGGATGTGCGCGCGTGCGGTCGTGCGAGCGGCACGACGCGCGCGGTCGCGCGTCTTCGCGGCGGCACGACAGTCTTTCGTTCGTCGCGTCCCAACGCTGGGACAACTGTCCCGAACGACGCGGTCGAGACGCGCGCGGACGCGTGCGGGCGCACGCCGGTCGTTCGCGCGCGACGAATCGATCGTGCGTGGGTGTTTACGCACGCGGGTGACGCGAGCGTTCGCGCGAGCATGTTTAAGACGTTCACGCGCGATTGTGGGGAATCGCATTGGGGGCCTCAGTTGGTTAGCGACGAACCACGGCGAGCGAGCGTCGTTCGTGTATTGATTACAATCAGTTGTTCTTGGACGTCACGCCCGGATAACCGCGCCAGACCTTGCCGATATCCGGGAACCATCCCGAGGCGGCGGGGCGAAGCGCGGGATGGGTGTAGATTTCGCCACCGAAATCTGTCGGCGGCGCCGCAGTGGCTTCGCTGAGAGGGACGGCCCAAGAGCTCGCGCTGCCGAATTCGGCGCGGAACTTTCTGTAGACCTTGAAGAGGTAATAGGGGACGGTGGCGTACAAAACGGCGCCTTGAATGTACGCCTGTTTGCTGAATAGCACGCAGGACAAGAACGTCTGGGCGACGACGAGAGACAGGATGACGAGCTGAGTAAACGTGAACCATACCGAACCGTTTGATTCGTATCCTCGCTCGTACACGTACAAGACGTGGTAACGCCAGATGACGAAGTTGGTGATGTAAAACAAGGCGGCGGCGAGTGGAATGAGCGGTGCGATGCAAACGAATGTCAAACCAATGACCATGATGAGCATAAAGACGCCGATTTCGCGACCCATGCGAACGGCTCGTGGAGAGTACAGACGAGTCTTGTCTCGCGACGTTCGCGCGCACGAGCCGCGTTTTTCGCACCAGAAAATATCAGCCGCCAGACAGAATGATCCCGGGTGGGGGAGCAACAGGCGCTGCACGGGGAGGTAGATTGCGCGGAAAACGATGAAAAGCAAGAAGAAATTGCTGCTCAGCGGCAAGACGCGACCAAATTGTAACTGTACCTCGTTCAACGAAACGTTGCTCGAGCTAAGCGTCGTCGTGAAGAGACTTAACGCGCCGCCAAAGATACCTCCAAGCAATACGTTCAACGCCCCCCACGCCCAATAGAAACGTAGAAATCGACGATCTGTAGCGGCTAACGATACATGAACGTTTTGTCTCTGCACCAAATACATCATGTAGAAGGAGATGACAAAAACTTCCCAGAGCGTAAGGATAATCGGTGGGAGGACGCCCGAGATTATCGCGGCGTAAACCTTGGCATCATCCGAGCAATACCAGTCCAAAGCTGCCCCGCTATTGATAACATCATCTCCTTCGCGCACCTGACACACACTGGTCACCGCTGTCGCGAACATACCGGTCGGGAAGATCATCAAAGCTATGATGAAGGGCCAGATAGCGAGCGCTCGGGCACGGTTATCTGTCGAATTGTGTAGAAGCGTCGGCCAATTGACGTCATCCGGACCGGGTGCGGGTAGAGCGCGGTATACTCTGTGCGACGCGCGCGAAATAACACACTGCGCTGCCGTACTCGCGGAGACCTGGTTTTCAAAGACTGCAAAGGCGCAAGGTCCCGGGGACCCTTCCCAAGTCGTCTTGCGCACGCAGATGATTGCCTCATCAATTGCTTCGAGCTGCGCTTCCAAAACCGCAACCTGCTCTGACAACGCGAGCTTACGCAAATTTTTCGGAGGCCTAAGCACATCGGCGAAAGCTTTTTTGAATTCTTTCCAGTTGTGGCCCAATTGCAATGTTCCTTTTTCAACCTCGCAAAGTCTCGTCCCAAATTTGTACGTCAACGCCTTCGGCGACTGCGTTTCCGGTATCATGCCCTCGCGCGCCATTAACATCCTAATTCTCGTTATCATATTCTTACATTCATCACGGCTGTCCAAAAGCGCATCCGCTGGACGGTGATCAAAGATGGGTATTAAGCCTCTGAACTCATCGCCGTAAATATACTCGAGCGTCGCCTCAACTTCTCGCAAGCCGCGTACTCTCACCTCTTCGCCATTTTCGCCCATGGCTCGAACGAATGGGATATCGGTGATTAAAACCGTGTAGCTGGACGCCCAGACACTCACGATTTGATTCGTGTTCGTATCAAACGCGTTGACGGTGCGTATACTGTCAACATCGGGCACCGCCGACGGAGCTTCTTGTAGATAATCGCCCACGCACAAGGACGCCCGCGTCACCGGAGACGTCGCGCTGAGAGGAGACTCTGGATCGTCGAATAAAGATGTCAGATTTCTCTTCGGCTCTTCGCCCTCCATCGTTTGTCGCTCTGGAACTTCTAGTGGTCGTCCATCAGTGCGAGGATTAGGTTTGGATCCCGTTCCTTTAAACTGGTGCGTAACGTCCAGGCCGACCCACCAATCGTGCGCGATCGATGTTTCGGCGCGAATTTGGACACCGTCACTGCCACGGCCGCCGCAGCGAACGGCCTCGCCCGCGTCTTCGAGAGACTTTACTCTCGCGAGCGCTTTCTTCACAGCTGGAGTGAGCGCAATATTCTCCACAGGCAAGTCCTCCATCGTAGGCATTCGATTGTGTTTACCACGTCGCGGCGATTTCGTAGGGCTTACGAGCCAGGCCAAATTGTCAGCACTCCCTCGTTGATTGATGACACCTTCCATGAGCTGCTTCGTGCCGATATCTTCGCGAGAAGTCACGCGGTGCATACCAGACGCCTGCGCCGCCTCGTGCTCTCGAAGCGTTTGACTAACGGAAGCCGGCATCGCTCCCAACGATCCAAACGAACCCATCCGGAGCTTTCGTCGTTCTCTTCGTTTAGCAACTGCTGGCGGCTCTGAAACAGGCGGATTGACATTCAGATCCAGGTCGTCCGAGTTTTCACCCGAAGTAAACGAAGTAAAGTGCCGTGATTCCGTCACCGGTCCCGGCTCTGTTTTGTTTTCAGGTTGTGAAGAAGCTTGACTCGTCGACGCCCGGCCGAGCGTCGGTGTTACAGGTACCGAAGGTCTCCGGGCCATTTGGCGATCGTCTGCGTCGGCAGATGCGGGCGACTTGAACAAAGTTCCAGCTCCCTTCAAGCCTTGCGCGACGTTGCCAACCTGCGGAGGCGTGAGTCGCCGCGCTGTCGGCCCACCAAAAGGCGATAGATGAGGGGTACTCGCGAAAGGTGATATCTTCACCGTCGATGACGCTAGCGTATCGCCATATGCATGCGTGGGCGATGGCTCAGTGTCGAGCTCGTGCAAACTCTGACGCCGCTCTTTATCTTCAAGCCTCTTGTCTACGAGCCGTGTCGACGCCGCGCGAGTGAGCAACGACTTTGCCTTGTGTGAAGTTACGTCCACAGCGCGCTTCAACAAGCCTCTTTGCTCATCTTCATACTCGTCCATCGCCGCCAGCGCATCGCATGCCGCGTTAATGTCGTCTGAATTGGCACTTTTCATCTTGCGCAATTCATCGTCGTCGATTTCAGCTCCCGCCTGCGTTCCTTGCACGAGCAACTGCTCTATGAAGTTCGACGGTTGGTGCACCACTCGCCACAGATTGGTGTCGCCGCGAGTGGTTAAATAAAGTGTTCTAAGTACCACAAACGTCGCACTGTGCTGCTTCAGAAGCCAAGTCGTGTATAAGACCATCAACCACATCCCCACAGTGTGCAACCAAAGCACGCCTTGCTTACCTGGTATGTTTGCCACCGTTGTTAAGATCAACCCGCCTGGCACTTCCGCAGTCGTGTTCACTTTCGCGACAATATACTGTGCGTGTTGGCGCACCATATCGTCCCCGTTCACGTGAATAGGCAACAAAATCATCATTGAAAAAATCGACAACGGCACGAATAATTGTAACCCGAACTGACACACGCGTAAAAACGCAAACGCATCCAGCCCCGCCGTCTGGATCAGCGTCTTATCGTCCACGCGCAAAATGTGCGGAATCCAACCAAAGTAGTATCGCATCACACGCTTAAACACGCCGTCTTTTGTCGTACCATCGCGCTTCCGCGAGTGAAACGGCGGCGGCGGCTTCGTCAAATTTCGCAGTCGCAACCGTCCGAAATAAATAGGCATCACGTGTCGCATGCGTCCGAAGAGAAGCAACCCAAAGAACGCGATTGTGGCGTAAATGCCCAAACTACGTTTCGCGCGCGCGTCGCGCCTCGTCGTCAGTCGTTTTTTCGAGCGCGTGTCGAGTCAACGTCGGTAAAAGTTCGTTTAAACGCTCGTCCGTGTCCCAAAGCTCTCTCGACGCGCGCGTCGCGTCGCGCGCGCGCGGCGCGCGGTCACGACGTGCGGTTGCCGCATTATACGCGTCATCACGCACCCAACGTATATATCGCGGTCGCTCGTCGCGAAACGAACGCATGAAGTTCCGCTGCAGCCACTGCCGCTGGACGCGCCGCTCATGTCGCCGGAAGACGACGGAGCGCGCGAGACGATGCGACGGTGCGAGCGTTAGATGCGCAGACGCGATGTCGTTCGGTTCGACCGCGGCCTGTCGGCTCGCGCGCTGCCGCGCGCGCGGACGTGTGCGGCGCATGTAGGGGCGCATGTAGGCGCCAGCTGGAGGCGACGAGGCGTGGAGAGTTGGTCCAAGTCAGTTGGATTCGTTCTACTAAATGTCTTCTAAGCCTCGGTCAAAGATAACCGAGGTGCTATGTTCATGGATTGCAACTCTTGGAATAAGAGCTTGCACGCGTACGGGAGCTTTAACGTCGCGACTTCGGCCTCAGTTTTGCACAGCGTGCACGCGTTCCTGCGGGTGATGTGGTGCTGGAATCCGAGCAAGCCGCACTTGGTGCAGACTTGCGCTTCGAATTGATCGGAAGAGATCATCAAACGCTCCAAAATAAGTTGTGATGCGCCATAACCGATGAGGCAATCGCGTTCCATCTCGCCGAGGCGCAAACCACCGTCGCGGGCTCGACCTTCGGTGGGTTGGCGTGTGAGGACGACGCGAGGACCGCGCGCGCGAGCGTGCATCTTGTCCTGAACCATGTGTTTGAGCTTTTGATAGTACACTGGACCCATGAAAACGTTGACTTCAAGCGCTTCGCCGGTGATTCCACAGTGAAGCATGTCCTTGCCTTTGTAAGAGTACCCGGATTCAACCAAGGTTTGTTGAATGGCTTCAACCGTGTCTCCACCAAACGCGGTTCCGTCGTGGAAGCGGCCGCTCTCGAGTCCAGCCTTACCGCCGAGAAGTTCGATCATCTTTCCGACCGTCATACGTGACGGGAACCCGTGCGGGTTCATGATGAGGTCAGGAGTAATCCCACGTTCGCTGAACGGGAAATCTTCCTGATCGAGGATGATGCCGCAAACGCCTTTCTGGCCATGACGAGAAGAAAACTTATCACCAACTTCTGGTCGACGCGTCTGACGCACGAGCGTCTTGATATTGAATTGCCCTTCATCCGTCATTGTGAGTAAGACTTTATCAACAATCGCCGATTCACCTGCGGGACCTTTGTATGAAAGCGGATTCGAGCGATACATGGTGTCTGGCATCGCGTGCGGATTTGCCATCGGATCCCGAGTGTTCACCGGCGTTTGCTTGTTGACATAAATATCACCAGGCTTGATGCGACCACCGACGGCGGCGATGCCATCATCATCTAATAAGTGATGTCGACTATTTTGGTTCGCGCGATGATCATCTTTGGGCCCGACGATTCGGTCCATGGTTCTATTGCTATACTTTTTCACCTGCGCAGAGTATTTGCGCAACACCGTGCACCGGCCAAAACCTCGGTCAAGAGACGCGCGATTCATCACGATGGCGTCTTCGATGTCGTACCCACTATACGACATCACGGCAATTGTCGCATTTTGACCCGCACCGAGACGATCATAGCCTATTAACTCTATGGTCTTTGTCTTGACGATTGGCTTTTGCGGGTATACGAGCAAGTACATCAACGTGTCCATTCGGTTTAATTGATTGAACGCAATATTACCCATCGCTTGCTTACCCATGGCGCATTGATATGTATTTCGCGGTGACTGATTGTGATGAGGATACGGGATGATGCCAGCACAAACGCCAAGCAAAGTGAAAGGTTCAATCTCCAAGTGCGTCGTCTCGTCGTTCACCTCGTCTTCGTACAACGCAATGTACGAATTGTTCTCTTCATTCACGTCCAGGTACTCGACTAATCCTTCGCGTAGGAAATCATTGAACGTACGATGACCATCTTTCAGCTCGTCGAGATGTTCTTGAGTCAGTAAAGGCTCACCACGCTCGATGATGATGAGTGGTCGACACACTCGTCCACCGTCTGAAGAAATGTACACGCATCCATCCGCAGTGTACACAGAAACGAACTCACCAATTCGCCCCGCCCGTCGCAGCTTTCTAAACGCGTGCGAGAACGCTTCGGGTTGCGCGTGCACGCCGAGCAGGGAACCGTTCATCAAAACGTGCGCACCAGACGGCGAATGCATCTCACCGGCGTTTAACCACGTAAGCGGTTCTACACCGAGCGCGTGTGCTAAACGGCGAAGCGGCTCCTCCTCGTCATCCGTCGTGACGTGCGTCATCAGCGCCAAGTTTTTTACGAGCCCGCATGACTCTCCTTCGGGAGTGTCACTCGGGCAGAGCATCCCCCATTGACTCGGTTGTAACGCCCGCGGACCGGAAACCTTTCTGGTCTTTTCAAACTGAGACGTTATGCGCGTCATCATACCGAGCGCGCTGATGAAACTCAGTCGACTCAGCACTTGAGTCACGCCTTTTCGTTCCATTCTAAAACGCTTTACCGTCCAGTTACCGCTCGAAATTGCGTGTTCCAGGCCGTTACTCAGGGTGTCTTGACGAATGCACTTTAAGATGTCAAACTGCGTCGCACGATTTGCTTTGGAAAGCACGGCGTCGGCTTGTCGCTTCAAATCAGCGTTCAAACGTTTGAAGCAATCTTCAAACAATAGGGCAATGAGCTGACCGGCGAGTTCAAGACGCTTGTTACCATAGTAGTCCTTGTCATCGATCTGCGTCGGGTCGAGCATCGCGTTCAGAATTCTGCGAACCATGATGGAAATGTAAGCGCACTTTTGCCTAAAGTCATACGACGTCACGGGCACGTGTGCGAGTACGACGCCGGCAAGAATGTCGCGCGCTTCATCTACGCGCGATCTACCGAAGTTTCGCACACCCGGTCTATTCGTCATGTGCGTCTTCACCACGCGCACCTTGTTCGCGCAATACTCTAGCGCCTGCTGCGTAGTGAAAACTCCAGCTGCTTGACACTCCTGTAAAGTCGGCCCCAAAAGCATCGCGTACGCTGGTTCCGATCCGATCATTTGCACCGCTTCTTGATCGCTCTCCAACCCCATTGCCTTGAGAACGATCATGATTGGAATGTCGTCCGCAAACGTGTTGTGTCGAAGGTAGAACTTTCCGTGCTTGACTACGATGTTTGTCTTACTCTTCCGTTCGTGCGTCGACGAAGTCACCGATGCCCCAATCTCTCCTTTGGCGTCGACTTCTATGATAATTCTATTCTTGCTCAACTGCTCTTGAATCAAAATCACTTTCTCCACGCCCTTGACGATGAAGTATCCACCCGGATCCAACGGACACTCCCCCAACCTCGCCAATTCGTCCTCATTTTTTCCGGTCAACACACACCGCGAGCTTCGCAGCATCAAAGGAATCCGTCCAATAACGACGCCACCCACACCATTCTTCGCCTGACGCGTCACGATCTCCTTCCCACGCGTGTACTCCACATCCACCGTAATCGGCGCCGCGTACGTCATGTCTCGCAATCGACACTGCTGCGGCGTTATTTCCTCCACCACGTAATCTTCCTCCACGCTCGGTCGTCCAACGTGTATATTCGTGTACTTCAGGTAAAAGTTTGGATCACTATCGCACGTCACTCGCTCGTTCGCCTTGGCGTGAATGATTTTTTTGATCTCCTCGTTCACCAGGTAGTTGAACGAGTCGATGTGCTGCCTGACCAGCCCTCTCACCTTGAGAAACGCCGGCAGGAGCTCGTATTTATCCTCCAACGTCGCGATCGGAGCGGTGATCTTCGAGGGGTCGCGCGTGAGGCAGTCCATGGCGCTCGCATCGCTCGCATCCGGCGCTCGCGCGCTCGATTTGCGCGGCTTTTTCGCGCCGCCGCCGGTATTCGTCATGCCGGCGGCGATGTCGTCGATCGTCGCGTCGCTCGCGCGCTGTGACGGCGCGCGACTGCGCACGGCGCGGCGAACGGTCGATCGATCGCGTTCGGTGCGCCGCGAAGCGCGTCGGGCGTCGCGGCCGACGATCGAGGCGCTGCGAGGCGCGGTATGACGCGCCGCCCCAGAGAGCACAAGCCTCGAGCGGGACGAAGGCGGACGCGAGGCGAGGCGAACGGCGCTTCGAGATGCGAGCAAAGACGCGCGAGGACGTGATCATTCCAAGAGTCTATCTATACGCTTAATTAAGGGTGAAGACGTCGTCTCGCGCGATGGCGTCGCGCTCGGTAAGCGCGGCGCGTCTTGAGCGGCGGCGGCGGCGAGTCGATTTTGCTCGTCGCGAAGCTGGTCGGGGGGAAGCGACGGTTTGGTCGGGAGTCCGGCAAGCTCGGCGCGCGTGAGGCCGTCTTCACCGGATGCGCCCAACATTGCGTGATCGGTGTCTTTTTCTTCGAAGAAGCCCGAACCCGGGTCGATGCGTTCCTCGGGAAGAGCCGCGAATTTGTCGCGACCGCCGTTCGGCAGTAAGCCTTGCGTGCCCTTGCCTTTGAGCGCCTTGACCTCGTCCCAAGTGAGAGTTGGGGTTTTGTACGTCGCCAAGTACTCGCCACCTTCACGTTTGTACACGTCGAGGAATTCTTCGGTTTGGCCCCGAATCGCGCGCGGGTATTGGAGTAAGAGATCCAACTCGCCGGCGTCGAGCGATAACAACTTGTCCATGACGGGTTGCGGGAGCTCGGGGTAGTGCTCGTAAATCCGCGCCTTCATCATCTCGTAAAAGTAGTAGTATTTGGGACGCGGGCGAATGTACTCTGGCACGTTTTCCCATTTGTCCTCATCGAGCCACTTCAGCGCGTCCTCGACGCTGGTTTCTTCGCGCGAGAGCACGTCGCGAATCTCACTCGAGAGCTTGGCGACAAGTCGAAGAAATTCTCGTCCGTACTCTTCCACGGTAGCATCCAACTCCAACGCACGCTTCATCCACAGCGCCGACGCGACTTGGGCGTCGACGATCAGAGCGTCACTGTACGCACCTCGCGACGACTGGCTCGCCACTTCAACGCGCGACACGTGGTTGTGCACGAGGTCTTGTTCGATGGCGAGCGCGTAACCGTGATACGCGCGCGCCCACGCGGGATAGTACGCCAACGCCACGCGATAGTCCTTCACAGCCTGAGCGTAGTTACCGACGTGTGCGTACACCTCGGCGCGCAAGCCGCTCAAAAAGCCTCGTCGCATCGCGCTCGTCTTGAGAGAATCGCCTATGGAGAGGAAAAATATTTCGGCGAGCTCGGAGCGCCAACGAGATTCTACACCCACGGCACAATCCACCAACGTCTGCGCCATCGCGTGTAGACTCATGCGCTCTGACTCCGGTTTCACCGGTTTCAGCCATTTCCCATCCCGCGGCGAAACTGGGTTGGGCATTTCGCCCTCCGAAATCGTCGACGCGTACATGGCGCACGCCTCCGTCATCTCCACGCGCGCCGCGCACTCAACCAACTTCAACCGCACATCCTCATCTTTCGGCGCCATTCTCCTCGCGTCTAACAAAACCGCGACAGCGTCCAAGGTCGCTCCCAATCCCATGCTCGCCACGCCCGAGCGATACAACGCCTTCGCCATCAACCTCGCCGCGTTCGACTCTCCTTCGCGCTCACTCGCGACCAGGCCCTTCAACAGCTCCACCGCCCCATTCGCGTCCCTTCGCGCGCCATCGTAATCCGTCAACTTCAACGCCATCAACGACCGATTCACGAGCGCTCTCGCGAGATCCAACTCCTCCGCGTGCGCCGTGCGATCGTTCACGCACAGGGTAAAGTGCATGTACGCATCCATCCAGTTTTCAGTCCGCGCCAAGTGTTTCGCCGCCCGGTCGATCGCGTCGTACTCCCCCTTGGACGCGACGACGCGCGTCGCTTTTTTTCCCGCGTCCTCCGCGCTCGCGTCCACCGCGCGCACCATCTCGCGCCGTCGCGGTGTGCCGTTCGGTCGTTCGAAACGCTTCAAAAACGCTCGCGAAACCGGCGACCGGAAAAGCGTCACATGTCGGCGCGTCCGCACGTCGTCGATCGCGCGCTCGCGGCGTACGGCGGCGCGCGCGACGCGCGGACGGGCGCGTACATCGGCGGTGCGCGCGCCGACGCCGCGCTCGCGACGTACGCGCGCGACGACACGCGCGACGCGCGCGCGACGAAACGCGCGACGAATGGGTTGGCGTTCGCGCGGTCGGTCGACGCGACGGCGCGCGAGCTCGCGGGATTCGGCGCGAGAAACGCGGTCGTCGCGCTCGGGATAGAGTGCTCGGAGACGTTCCTGAGGTACTGGTTGGCGTGCGCGCAGTGCGGGGCGTGCGCGGCGCCGTTGAATGGGCGCTGGGACGCGGCGGAGGCGGCGGCGGCGGCGCGAGACGCGGGCGCGGAGGTGGTGATTCTGGACGACGCGCACGACGCGCGGTGGTCGAAAGCGGGATTTAGGGACGTTGGAATCGTAGTGTTCGATGCGTCGCCCGAGGAGGGGTCGGGCGATGAGGATGAGGGTTGGACAAAGGCGTACAGACGCCGCGCGGACGACGCGTGCGCGATGTGCTACACGAGCGGAACGTCGGGGTCGCCGAAGGCGGTGATGCTGTCGCACGGTAGCGTGTGCGCGGCGACGCGGGCGAAGTTGGAGGTAGTGGGATACGACGCGGGGGATACGTATCTGCACGTCGCGCCTCTATATCACGTCGGTGGGTTGTCGAGCGCGCACGCGACGCTCGCCGCGGGCGCGAATCACGTGTTCGTGAATAAGTTTGATCCGGACCTCGTGTTGCGCATCATCGTCGACGAAGGCGTCACGGCGTTCATCGCTGTGCCTGCGATGATGCGCGAGCTCGTGGACTCGCGCGGTGGCGACACAGTGTTTCCGACGGTGAGGAAAATTCTCGTAGGCGCCGGGCGGCTGACCGACGAATTGTACAACTCGATTCGGCACGTCTTTCCGAACGCTAAGGTCACGATGGCGTACGGTATGACGGAAACGACATCATCGGTGACGTTTCTTTCGCCAGAGGACGCGCGGTTTGAACTGGATGCGGATTCAACGTTTGCGGGAAACGCGGCTCCAGGGGTTGAGGTGAAAACGGACGCCGAAGGACAGCTTCTCGTTCGGGGGTCGTCGCTCATGCTCGGCTACGTCGGCGTTGATCGCACGGAGACGTTCGATGCAGACGGATGGTTTGCCACGGGTGATCTCGGCGCGGTTGGGGAGGCACGGGGCGAAGAGACTGGTTCGCGCGTTTGGTTACGAGGCCGCGCAAAGGAAATGATAAAATCTGGCGGCGAAAACGTCTCGCCCGAAGAAGTAGAGCGAATTCTGAACAAGCACGCGAACGTCGAGGCGTCCGTCGTGATCGGCGCGCCGCATACGAAATGGGGTGAAGCCGTCGTGGCGATCGTGAAGCTTCGCGCGACGGCGTCGGATACCGAAGCAGAGCACAGAACGGCGCTTCGCGACTGGTGCGCGAAATCGGAACTCGCGCGCTTCAAGATTCCGAAGTGTTTCGTCTTCACGGAGGACTTGCGATCGAACGCCATGGGGAAGTTAATGAGAGATGCAACCTACAGGGCGAATGTCCTCGCGATTGAACACGCGGTCTCGAGAGTTAGGTAATAGATCGGATAGATGGAACCATAGCGAAGATAGTTGTGTAGACTTGGCAAGCGCGGCGAGGCGACGAGATGTTGTGACTGAAAACTAATTTTACACCGGCAACTCTTTACGTTATTCATTTACGTGTGTGTATGTGCGTGATGATCAGAAAGTCGGTCTCGAACCTACGAGATGACTCAATTTTTGATCGAACGATAAACGTTCGATCGAACCCAACGCATACGATCCATCCGGCGCGAGAAACGACGTGTCGAAAGACACGCGGCAATTCTCTCACGCGCTAGAGGTACGCGAACACCCTCTCGGTGGCGAAAGATCGCCTAGCTCTTCCTTCAGAGTCGAAGATCGTGCGGCACCGGAAGCGAAGCTATCTTCATGAACTTCTCACTGCTATACTTCTTGTAAACAGCGGTGAGCGAAGCCGTCGGCGCCTTGCGCATGAGTTCCGCCATGTCGCACGCGCACGGGTAGACTTCCGCCTCAGAAAGTCGTGTGTGCGCCTCCATGACGTGATTCCACGACCCCGTTCGAAGCCCTCTCATCGCAATGTATACACCAGCCGCGGCCAACGTGCTACCCGGATATTGCAACATGTTGTAATCAGGCAACGCGCACTCGACGGCGTACGAGGCGTACAACTGAAACTTGCGGTCGCCCCCGGCGGCTTTGAAGAAACGGTTCATGAACTGGTACGGCGTGGGCACGGTCAAGTGGAACCCGAGCGCGTTCAACATTTGCTTTTCCATCTCCAGGATCTGCTGGCGCGTGTACGCGCGATCGCTGATGTAAACAAAGTCGCGCACCTCCGGCGCCCAGATCTCTTCATACTTGCTCGCCACCAACATCGCGGTGACGCCGACGAGTTGCAAGTTTTTGCGCGTCACGGTTTTCAACTCGAGGAATCGATCGATCAAGTTTGTGGTCAAGAACAGCGTCTCAGGCATGAGTTTAAACTTCAAGTGCACCTCGACGAGCCAATCGATGAGAATGGCGCGCATCTTGCTGTTGATGTCGCCCTGAATGAGCATGTACGTCTCGGACACCTGCGTCTCCGGCTCGACTTTGTACCAGTATTGGTAAATGTCGTTGACGTACTCTGTCGCGCACAGCGGATTGTCGTGATCGTAAAGATCGATATCCGGCAATGCATCCGTCATGACATCCCCACTCCCCGCGCTTCGCTCGAGATAGGTGGAATACGACTCGCGCATGTCCACATCCGCGCCCGCCGTCGTCATCGACCCTCCGGTTTGGTTCCCGTCTCTCGGTTTGCCGTGGCTCGTGCGCTGCGCCGTGCGTCCCCATCGCGTAGCGACTTGCTGTGCTTTCTGCCCGAACGCGTTCAACATTCCCGCCGGCGCTTGTTCCTTCTCAGTCGTTTGACTACGGCCGCGCGTACACAATAATCATCGTCAGTCTCTCCCTCTATTTCGCGCTCGCGAGCGCATCCGTTGCGCGCTCGCGCGCCCGCGCGTTTTTCGCATTCATCACAAACGTACCTCGCCTTGGCCGATCGCGTCTGTCTCGCGCCTTGCGCCCCATTCATCATATTCCCGATGTTCGACAGCGCCGCTCGATTCCCCGCCGGCGCCAAGCCTCCTTGCGACCGCAATCCTGTTCGCGCGCACGTCCCGCGGTCAGTCCCAGTCGTTCCCGTGTCGACATCGCCAGCGCGTGTCCCGAGCCTTTTCCGTCGTCCTCGCGCACCTTCTTTCGCGCCATGCGGCACGTTCCGCCCGCGCGATGCGTTTTCATTCATCGTGCGCGTTTTCGCGCGGTTCGAGCCTGCGCGCGCGACGCGATCGTCCGTCGTCAGTCGCGATGTCGTGTTTCGCTAACGGCTGGCGTTCCCCTCGCGCGCGATGGTGATGATGCGGGACGCGTCGCGCCCGCGCGACGGCGCGATGGCGCGCGCGGTGAAGGGCTCGCGGCGGTACGGACCGTGCGGCGGTGCGGCGACGAGCGAGCGCGTCGGCGCGCGCGACGTGATGTGCGGCGACGCGCGGCGATGGCGCGACGAACCGAACCGACGAAAATTTTGGTTCCCCCGACCGGGACGCGCGGAGATTTGGGAAATATAGGGGATTTAGGAGTGTTGTATGGAAATGACGCGCGCGCGCGCTAGGCTTCGAAAGCGACGCGATTGGTGAGCCGGGCGACGGCGAGCGCGCACGCGGCGACGGCGAGATCGATTTTGGTGACTCGTTTCGGCGCGCGCGCGGAGGCGGCGTCGAGGTCGGCGGAGGAAGATGCGCGGGAGAGATCGGCGGCGAAACGCGCGCGCGCCGAGAGAAGACGACAAGACGCGGAGGAGAAGAGCTCGGCGGCGTCGAAAGCGCCCTCGAACAAAGGAATTGCGTCGATGATGATCGCGGTCCAAAGCTCGGGAGGCGTGGATCTCGGCGCTAAGGCGGCGATGAGGGCGTCAGCGGCGGTTTTGGCCGCGACGCGCGCGCGCTCGTCGAGCGCGACGGACGTCTTCAGGATCTTCATCGCGGCGTTGAACTTGGCGCGCGCGCGGAAAAAGTCGACCGCATTTTCATGAACGTCCACGTCGCCATTCGCATTCACGAGGACTTGGTCACCGTGTTTCTCCATGAACTTGTCCACGCGCGCGAGCGTCGCCGCGGCGTCCCCGAGCGCGCCGACTTGCGCCAATCCTCTCGCAAGCTCGTCGCTTCCCACCGTGTTTTGTGACACTCGAAGCCAGTCAAAGGCGAGTGAGACGTACCCATTCGCTCGCGCGCGCTCGCTCGCCATCTTCGCGATGCGTGCGCTGGTGTTCGGAAGACCGACTTCCACGGCGAGCGCGTGCGCCGCCTTGGCCGGCGCGTCGTCCTCGGTTTCTCCTTCATCCTCCGTCACCGCGAGACGCATGAGCGTCGTTGCCATCATCTCTATGCCGCGCTCTGAGCAACATGCCGCTAGAATTCGCACCGCTAAGTCCCGTGTCTGCGCCGAAGTCGCTAAGGAGGAGCAGTATTCGAGCATGTACAACTCGCTCTGGCTCGCCCCGGACGCCGTCGGTCGTCTCAAGACGTCAGCTTGCGCGCCTCCAGCGCGCGACAGCAGCGTCGTTGAGTACGCCATGAACCAGGAATCTAAGTGTCTCGAGCACACCGAGATGACGCCTTGGGAGTCACCGGCGATGGCGTACATGATGAGCGAATCTAACGCCTCGCTGACCAACTTACCCTTCGATCGACACGCCGCGCGCGCCAGGCTCTCGTGTTCACCCTGAATCTTCAAAGTCGGATGAATGTGTTGCAGCTGCGCAATCATGAGCTCCACCCAATTTCCGACGCTCGAAACGATCGTTCGCTCGTCGCCGGACAACACGAGAAGAACGTTCCGAACGCCGTCCGCCGTCGGGCCCCAGCAGTTGTTGAAAAGCCCTCCCTCCGCGAGCACGGTTTTCACTTGGCGCAACCATTCATGTCTATACGCCGCGTACTGCTGCAAATTCGCGGCGCCCTCTTCGCCACCGAGTTTCGGCAGCGTGCGTAAAAGCGCACCGGCGGCTTCCATGAGCTCCACTTGCGGCTGCACGCTCGTCTTGCGCAAACGCCACTCCGCCCACGCGCTGTGCATTTGTAACAAATCGTTCGCCGCCTCCGTCCAACCGATGGCGACCATCGTGACGATCATCTCCCAATACCCGCTCGCTTCTTCCGGTCTCGCGCTCTCCTTGAGTCGCGCCACCAACTCTCGCAATCGTCCGCTCGCGCTCGCCTCTCCGAGCGCCAGGCTCGACGCGTTGACGCGATACCAATCCACGACCGCGTCCGTGCCCACGCCTAAACCACCGCCGCGGGTGATGAAGTACACATCCAAAAGCTCCCACACCGCGCGCGCGAGCGCGACGCCGTCGCCATCGCCCTCGCTCGAACTCGACGCCTCCTCGAGCGCGTCCGCGACGGCGCGACTAAACTCGTACGCGCTCGCGAACGCGTCTTCCACGTACGTCCCGCGCTCGAGCGACGCCGTCTGCGCGCCGCGAAATCATCCATCGTCGTCAGTCATTCGCATCACCGCGTCACCGGCGTCCAGATTCCCGCGTCTCGCGTCACCGTCCGCGTCCGCGTCTCGCGTCTCGCGTCTCGCGTCTCGCGTCTCGCGTTTGAAAACCAAGTCCCCCTCTGGCGAGACGAATCGCATCGCAGCGCATCGCCTTCTCTCGTCGCTTTCCGCGCGTACCTCTCGCTTTCGCAGCGTCAGCAGCGCCGCGGACGTGGACG
>JACLAB010007413.1_pt1 | contig 17892 bp, 14 predicted proteins | sample 8027921 | NCBI WGS metagenome assembly JACLAB01 (sample SAMN15725117, study PRJNA655200) | protist metagenome | isolation source: fluorescence activated cell sorting (FACS) single amplified genomes of... | place: USA: West Boothbay Harbor, Gulf of Maine | collected 2000-07-19 | reverse complement strand
AATTCTTGCTTCAACATTGGTATTTCTTGTGTTAAGTTCAAAGAATATTATTATTTATAATGAAGAAATTTTAGTAGCTTTAAGTTTTCTTTGTTTTGTTCTGTTTAGTTTCTCAGCATTTCAAGAAAGTGTGACCCAAACTTTTGCTGACCGAAGAAATCTTATCCATCAAGAATTAGAGCAGATGTTAGTCTTAAAAGCTCAAACAATTCAACAATTACATCAAGAATATAAACACAGTTTACATCTTGTGACTAGTTTAGAAGGCTTAAAAACTGGAGCAATTCAAGAACTGGAATCTTCACAAGATCAAAGAATTCAAGCTTTTAAAGTAGGGATGCAAAAAAAATGTGTGCAAAAAGTTCTCCACCTTCTGAATCTTGAGAAACAATTTCAACATGAAGTTCATAACAAAATTCAACGAAGTTTTCAACAAAGTGTTCTTGACTATTTTCAAAAACATCAATCTAGTTTAACTCCACAATTAATTGATCAAGCTTGTGCTCAATTAAAAAAATAAAAGTCCGCTTGCTCTCAAAGGGCAAGCACTCATAAATTTCTTGAGAAGAAATAAAGAAGTGGAAACCAACCGAACCCATTCTGACCTCGATCTTTGACCCCAGTTCTTGCTGTAAATACTTTGATTTCATGGGACTCGCAGTTCTCTCAAGACCACAAAACAACCATTTCTATGATGAATTTCATTAATCGTTGGGTATTCTCAACAAATCACAAAGATATTGGAACTCTTTATTTAATCTTTGGAGCTTTCTCTGGTGTACTAGGTTCATGCTTTTCATTACTTATTAGAATGGAATTAGCGCAACCTGGCAATCAAATTCTTGCAGGAAACCACCAACTCTATAATGTTCTCATTACAGCACATGCATTCTTAATGATTTTTTTCATGGTAATGCCTGCATTAATTGGTGGCTACGGAAACTGGTTCGTGCCAATTATGATTGGAGCACCTGATATGGCTTTTCCAAGACTAAACAATATTAGTTTTTGGTTATTACCACCCTCACTCATTCTTCTATTAAGCAGTGCCTTAGTTGAAGTGGGTGCAGGAACTGGATGGACGGTGTACCCGCCATTAAGTCATATTACGAGTCATTCAGGAGGAGCTGTAGATTTAGCTATTTTTAGTTTACATCTTTCTGGTGCTTCAAGTATTCTTGGAGCTATTAACTTTATTACAACCATTTTTAATATGAGAGGGCCTGGATTAAGTATGCATAGATTACCACTTTTTGTGTGGTCAGTTCTTATTACTGCATTCTTATTACTTTTATCTCTCCCTGTATTAGCTGGTGCTATTACTATGCTTTTAACAGATCGAAATTTTAATACATCGTTTTTTGACCCAGCTGGTGGAGGAGATCCTATTCTTTTTCAACATCTTTTCTGGTTCTTTGGACATCCAGAGGTATATATCCTTATTTTACCAGGATTTGGTATTGTAAGCCATATTATTAGTACATTTTCCAGAAAACCTATTTTTGGCTATCTTGGAATGGTTTATGCTATGTTAAGTATTGGTGTGCTAGGATTTATTGTTTGGGCTCATCATATGTTTACAGTAGGTTTAGATGTAGATACTCGAGCTTATTTCACAGCAGCAACAATGATTATTGCGGTGCCTACTGGAATCAAAATTTTTAGTTGGATTGCAACTGCATGGGGTGGATCTATTTATTTAAGAACTCCTATGTTATTCGCTGTTGGATTCATCTTCTTATTTACCGTAGGTGGATTAACCGGTGTTATGCTAGCCAATGCTGGAATTGACATCGCATTACACGATACCTATTATGTAGTTGCCCACTTCCATTATGTCTTATCTATGGGAGCTGTGTTTGCATTATTTGCAGGCTTTTATTATTGGATTGGAAAAATCTCAGGCTATCAATATCCTGAACTTTATGGACAAATTCATTTCTGGTTATTTTTTATTGGGGTAAACCTTACATTCTTTCCAATGCATTTTCTTGGACTTGCTGGGATGCCAAGACGTATTCCTGATTATCCAGATGCTTTCGCAGGTTGGAATGCTTTATGTAGTTATGGGTCTTATCTTTCAATTTTGGCAAGTATCTTTTTCTTTTATGTGGTGTATTTAACATTAACTAGTGAAGAAAAATGCCCAACAAATCCGTGGAATTTTGATGAATCAGATAAATCTGTACCAACTTTAGAATGGACAGTGACATCTCCTCCAGCATTCCATACATTTGAAGAAATCCCAGCTATTAAATCTCCACAGCAAATTGCTCAATAACTAATAAGATTAGTTCACTTATGTAAGGGGTAAAACCCTTACATATTCCAATGAAAGGTTCAATACAACTAATTCAATCATTACAAGTCAGAAATTTTTAGATCCATAAGTTAGGTGGTTCTGTTATTCATATTGTTATTCTTTTCTAGTTTTTATCTAGGAAAATTTGATTTTCTACGGGAAATATATTTAAACTTGTATATATATATTATTGTCTATGGGTTGAAGATATTTATTTCATATAAAAAATTTTCTTTTTTTTTATTCTTTACAGAGGAGGAGATAAAACTTTTGTGTGTTGAAGTTGATTTATTAAAAGTTTATGCTTTAAATTTATAAATATTTATAGTGGTCTATGATTGAAATTGTGAAAGTGTCTTAGAAGCATGTTTGTTGTTCCTGAGAGTCATTTAATCCTATCTTAGACGCCAGAGTTTGATCTATTTGAGACACAAATAGAAACACCATTGTGCGAATTGGAGTTCTCCATCATAAAGGTGTAGATCTTAGAAAAGTAGGAGTTGTATTGGAAAAGTTCTACATGGAAGAGTACAAAGAAGTTGGTTTTCTATGTCTATGAAGTATCTCTAATGGAAGTGTTTATGGTCCTAGAGAAATCATTTTTCTCTATCTCTAGACACAGACCCATGGCCCCTACAGTAGGGAAAGTTTTTTTCCACTCAAGATGTCTTGTGTGGAATGAACACATATATAGAATCCATAGGCTTGATAGAACACTCCCGTAGTTGTCTCTGAGAACCAATTGTTCTCTCCAACACATAGAAAGAATTTTGTTTCACATCAATAAAAGAATTATGGATGATACAAGAAAAAAAAATTTATGAAGATTGATTGAAAGAGTAAAGTCTTGATATTTTGAGGGAAAAGTTTCTGAGAAGAAATCATAAAAAAACTTTCCCTACTGTAGGAAGACAGGAATATTTTGTCGAACACATAAACTTGGGCCATGAAATATTCATGATATTGATTATACCATAGATATTTGTATACATTGAGAGTATATATATATCTATGTATAAGACAGCATTTATTAATAGTTTTTGATGTTTAAAGGTATGTATTTCATATAAAAAATTTTCTTTTTTATGCTCAACGATCGTAGTATTGAATGTATAATGGAAGTAGTATTGTTGTATGTGTCGTTAAAGGTGTGTTGGAACCAAAGAAGTTGTGTGTCTGTAAGGTAGTGGAGTGTATCTCTCTGTCATGTCTGTCTAGAGAAACTGAACATTCATCTCTGTTACTCTCCACAGACCCATGGCCCCTACAGTAGGGAAAGTTTTTTTTTGTTGTTCATGTTGGTGTGTCATTCATAAATTGTTTAGATAATACATGCGTAATTATTTTATATGCGTCTTTAGGTAGAAGGAATGGTTTACACAACTTGAGAACATAAATAACTTCACATGCATAACAGACATACACATGCATAGCATACATATACTCGACATACATAACACTTATGATTCATACCTTTGAACTCTCTTGAAAGCATAGAAAGTTTGAAATCACTCAAAAAAGATTTAGAAGAGATGTCTCAAGATGAGGTAGAATCAGCATACAAAGAAGCTAAAGAAAACTATGCCAAGAATAGATTTGCATTTGTTGCAGTTATTCTTGCTGTTCTTATGAAACTTGTCTTGCCTTTTGAGATTGAATTGCCTATTGAAAATGATTAATGGAACTCTTGAAGCTTGTCTTCTTTGGAGGGTTTTTTCGGACCCGTCAATTCTTTGTTCTTTCATTTTTCTGAGAGTTTAGAAGTTTTGACGCTCTTCTTGAAGTTTTTTGTGTATATGATTCTTTGATTTCGGTGTATCTGATTGATTGGTGTGTTTGGTGGATGTTTTTGATTATAGATATTTTTTTTGTCTTGTTTTCAGAGAGTGAGCTAAGGCGTGAAATCAGCCGCCTGGGGACTACGACCGCAAGGTTAAAACCCAAAGGAATTGACGGGGGCTTACACAAGCGGTGGAGCATGTGGTTTAATTCGACACAACGCGCAAAACCTTACCAATTTTTGACATAAATTAAGAAATATTTGTTATGAATGTTTTGTTTAATTTACAGGTGCTGCATGGCTGTCGTCAGTTCGTGGCGTGAGCTGTTGGGTTAAGTCCCAGAACGAACGCAACCCTCAGGGTTTTTGCTTTGAATCAAAACCCCAACTGCCAGTGAGATACGGGAGGAAGGAGAGGATGACGTCAAGTCCGCATGGCCCTTATGAATTGGGCTACACACGTGCTACAATGGTGATGACAAAAAGATGCAATTTGGTCACAAGGAGCTAATCTCTAACCATCACCCTAGTTCAGATTGTTCTCTGCAACTCGAGAACATGAAGTCGGAATCGCTAGTAATCGTAGATCAGCATGCTACGGTGAATTTGTATCTAAGCCTTGTACACACCGCCCGTCACACTACGAAAGTGAACTGCACTCAAAAAAATCCCCCTTCTAAACAATTAGATCAATCTTACACACTTCCACACTGAAGCCTCGTGTTTTGAAGACATTTTTACAGTGTTGTCTATGATTATAGTGAAGTCGTAACAAGGTAGCTGTAGGGGAACCTGTAGCTGGATAGACTCCTTTTTTTTTATTGAGGGAAATCATGAATGGTTTAAATGAATGAGTTTGATCCTGGCTCAGAATGAACGCTAGCGAAAAGCTTAACACATGCAAGTTGAATGTTTTTAAAACATAGCGAACGGGTGAGTAACGCGTAAGAATCTACCAAAAAATTTGTGTTGATCACAAATAGTTATAAAGATATGTAGTATCGTTTTTTGATGAGCTTGCGTAAGATTAGATAGTTGGTGGGGTAAAGGCCTACCAAGTCAATGATCTTTTACTGGTCTTAGCGGATGACCAGTCACACTGGGACTGAGATACGGCCCAGACTCTTTTTGGAGGCAGCAGTGAGGAATCTTGGACAATGAGCGCAAGCTTGATCCAGCTATTTCGCGTGGGTGAAGAAGGTTATGTTGATCGTAAAGCCCTTTCATAGAGCTAAAGTATAATGTATGAACTCTAAGAAGAAGCTCCGGCAAATTCTGTGCCAGCAGCCGCGGTAAGACAGGAGGAGCGAGTGTTATTCAGAATTATTGGGCGTAAAGGGCATGTAGGTGGATTCTGTGGGTTAATTGTGCCATTCCAATCGTTATCATTGGGTTTGCGATTAATACTTAATATCTTGAGATCAATGGAGGAAAATAGAATTTCTAGTGGAGAGGTTAAATTCTTAGAGATTAGAAGGAATATCTAAAGCGAAGGCAATTTTCTGGGTTGAATCTGACACTGAGGTGCGAAAGCGTGGGGAGCGAACAGGATTAGATACCCTGGTAGTCCACGCCGTAAACAATGCTGATTCCTCTTTGGATGACAAAAAAAATTATTTTAAGGGATCAACTTCCCTTAAAATTTAATGAGATAGTTCAGTTTGGTAGAACGTCGGACTCATACCTCGATGGTCGGGGGTTCAAGCCCCCCTCTCATTACACACAGTTTTAAATGGATGCTTAGGTTTAACAAGTTTATGGACGTTTATCAATGCGAAAAGTCACTTGAAGAGAATCCTCAATGACAAGTGAATCTCCAATGTGGAAAACCACACCAGAAAAACAACTACAAAGGGAACTGAAACATCTAAGTACCTTTAGGAAAAGAAATCAACCGAGATTCCGTAAGTATTGGCGAAAGAAAGCGGAAAAGACAACACAAAAACTCTAGCAAACAGAACAAGGTGGGATCCTTGACCAAAGATGGTGATAGTCCAGTATTCTTTGAGAGGTTTTTGGTTTTTGAAGTAAAACAAATCAAATTGTTTGAATAAAAGGAGGCCCACCTTCTTTGTCTAAATATATTGTTAAGACCGATAGTGAACAAGTACCGTGAGGGAAAAGTGAAAAGAACCCTAGAAAAGGGAGTGAAAAAGATCCTGAAATTTAAAACATCCAAACAGTCAAACAATTGAAAAAATTTGTTTGGCGTACCTTTTGCATAATGGGTCAGTGAGTAAATAAATTCAGCTTGCTTAATCGGATACGTGGAGGCGAAGCAAAAGCGAGTATGCAAGATGCATAGTGTTGGATTTATTTGACCCGAAACTAAGTGATCTACCTATGAACAGGTTGAAGAAAGCGTAATTTCTTTTGGAGGACCGAACCGACGTCTGTAGCAATAGGCGCGGATGATTTGTGGGTAGGGGTGAAAGGCCAATCAAACTTAGAGATAGCTGGTTCTTCGCGAAATTTATTGAGGTAAAGCGTTCAACTAGAGTCAAAAGGGGTAGAGCACTCATTAAGCTATGGGGGCCCAAAGCCTTACTGATCTTTGTGAAACTCCGAATACTTTCTGACTTGCTGGTGAATAGACAGACTTAAAGTGCTAAGGTTTTAAGTCAAAAGGGAAACAGCCCAGAATTTTTGCTAAGGTCCTTAAACAATAAGTAAGTGGATAAAGAAGTTTTTTTCCAACAACAACTAGGAAATTGGCTTGGAAGCAGCCATTTTATCATGAAAGCGTAATAGCTCACTAGTCGAGGAAAAAAGCACTGACAATGTATCGGGGCTCAACTTATTTACCGAAGCAATGTAGAAAGAGGTAGCGAAGCGTTTTGTAAACCTATGAAGATGTCTTGTGAAAGATATTGGAGGATTCAAAAGTGAATATACTGACATGAGTAACGAAAAAATCATGTGAAAATCATGATCGCCGTAAGTTCAAGGGTTTCTGCGGTCCGCTTCTCGGCGCAGAGTGAATCGGCTTCTAAATTTCATGTGAAAACATTGAAGTGATGAACTTAATCAAACTGACAAATTGGAATAAAAAAATGACCAAATTGGATAGGAAATTTTTATGTTTAATTTCAGGAAAAAGTTTGATATTTAATTACCGTACCCAAAACCGACACTGGTGAACAAGTCGAATAGACTCAGGCGTTGAGATAACCATGCTGAAGGAACTCGGCAAAATATTCCCGTACCTTAGGAAGAAGGGAAACCAATTATTGGTGACACAAAAATGAGGGTGACGACTTTTTACTAAAAAATTAGGACTCTGCAAAATGGTAACATGAAGTATAGGGTCTGACGTCTGCCCGGTGCTAGAAGCTTAAGAGGAGGGTTGAAAGATTTGAATTGAAGGCCTAGTAAACGGCGGTTGTAACTATAACAATCATAAAGTAGCGAAATTCCTTGCCAGCTAATTCCTGGCCTGCATGAAAGACGTAACGATTGCCCTACTGTCTCCAGCATGGACTCAGTGAAATTGAATTTTCCGTGAAGATGCGGAAATCGTGCCCCAAGACGAGAAGACCCTATGCATCTTTACTGTACATTTACATTGAACAAAGCCCTTAAGTATGTAGGAAAGGTGGGAGTGCTTACATCCTTGAAATACCACCTTCTTGAGGGCTTCATTCTTATTTGCAGTGCAAAAAAAGTGTATATGAGGCAGTTTGACTGGGGCGGTCGCCTCCTAAAGAGTAACGGAGGCGTACGAAGGTAAACTCAATGAAAGTTGGAAACTTTCTGAAGAATGTAATGGTAAAAGTTTGCCTGACTGCAAGACTCAACAAGTCGAGCAGAGACGAAAGTCGGTCATAGTGATCCAAAAGTACCGCGTGGAAGGGCTTTTGCTTAACGAATCAAAGATACGCTAGGGATAACAGGCTAATAATTCCCAAGAGTCCTTATCGACGGAATTGTTTGGCACCTCGATGTTGACTGATCATATCCTGGGGCTGAAGAAGGTCCCAAGGGTTCGGCTGTTCGCCGATGAAAATGGTACCTGAGTTGAGTTTAGAACGTCGTGAGACAGTTTGGATTCTACCTGGGGTGCGCGTAAGAATTGAGAAAACTACTTCTTTGTACGAGAGGACCGGAAGTATTCAACCTCTGGTGGACTGGTTGTTAAGCCATTAGCATTGCCAGGAAGCTACGTTGAGTCAGGAGAACCGTTGAAAGCATATGAAACGGGAAACTTTTTTCAAGACAAATTCTTTTTTTTCGTGAAAGATTCTCACGTTGATAGGCGAAATGTGTACAATTTGTAAAAATTCTAGCTTTTTCGTACTAAACTTTTTAAACACAGATAGTGCAACAACAAACAAATTCTATGAAAAGACTTTCTTTTTTAAAACAACCACTGCTTTCTGCAGTGAATGATCATCTCATTGATTATCCAACTCCATCAAACTTAACTTATATGTGGGGCTTCGGATCCACAGCTGGAATTTGTTTAATTCTACAAATTTTAACTGGAATCTTTTTAGCAATGCATTATACTCCACATATTGATTTAGCTTTTTTAAGTGTAGAACATATTATGAGAGATGTTGAAGGTGGTTGGTTCCTACGTTATATGCACGCCAATGGAGCAAGTATGTTTTTTATTGTTGTGTATCTTCATTTATTTAGAGGATTATATTATGGAAGTTATACAAGTCCAAGAGAATTAGTTTGGATCGTTGGAGTAATTATTTTACTTCTCATGATTCTTACAGCATTTATTGGATATGTTTTACCTTGGGGCCAAATGTCATTTTGGGGCGCAACCGTAATTACAAGTCTTGCCAGTGCTATTCCAGTTGTAGGCACTGATATCACCCATTGGCTTTGGGGCGGATTCTCAGTAGACAATGCAACCCTTAACAGGTTTTTTAGTTTACATTATTTATTACCTTTTATTATTGCAGGAGCAAGTCTTGTCCATATTGTAGCTTTACATCAGTACGGGTCAAATAACCCTTTAGGATGTAGTTCAACAGTAGATAAAATTCCTTTTTATCCTTATCTTTTACTGAAAGATCTTGTTGGTTGGGTCGTTTTTGCATTATTTTTCTCATGGTTTATTTATTTTGCGCCGAATGCATTGGGTCACCCAGATAATTATATTCCAGCCAACCCGATGTCTACCCCTGCTCATATTGTTCCAGAATGGTATTTTTTACCAGTGTATGCAATTTTAAGAAGTATTCCTAATAAGTTAGGTGGTGTGTTAGCTATTGGTTTAGTTTTTGCATCTTTATTAGTCTTACCTTTTATTCATTCATCTCCTATTAGAAGTTCCAGTTTCAGACCTATTCACAGAAAATTATTTTGGTTATTAGTGGCTGATAATTTACTTTTAGGTTGGATTGGCTGTCAGCCGGTGGAGGATCCTTATGTGTTGATTGGTCAACTGGCCTCGGTGTATTTTTTTGTGTATTTTCTGATTTGTATGCCTTTATTGGGGAAATTAGAGCATTATCTAATCACAAATAAAATCTAAAACCTATGGGCTCACAAGAGCCCACACAAAAAAATCTATGTTTTTATGGCTAGGCTTTGTCAATTAGTGAATGTTGGGAGAAACCACAAACCAAATCGAGATAAAACACCAGCACTGAGTGGAGCTCCCCAAAAAAAAGGTGTCTGTCTAAGAGTTTATACCAAATCTCCAAAAAAACCTAATTCAGCAGTTCGAAAAATTGCAAAAATTAAATTGACCAATCAAAATGAAATTATTGCATATATCCCAGGAGAAGGTCATAATTTACAAGAACATTCAGTTGTTCTTGTAAGAGGTGGAAGAGTCAAAGATTTACCTGGAGTCAAATATAAAATTATTCGAGGGGTTTTTGATTTTCAAGGAGTGAAAGGACGAAAACAAGCAAGATCAAAATATGGAACAAAAAAACAATAATTTATGGATAGCTCTTTAATTCATTATAACTTTTTTGTTGGCCAAGTTTCTACTAGTGTACAAAAATTTCTTCAATCATTAATGAAAAAAGGAAATAAAAAAACTGCTCAAAAAATTCTTGGAAAAACAATTTTTTTATTACAAAAAATGCAACCTTTTGTTTCTAAAGATCTCATCTTTGATCAAGCTTTAAAAAATATTCAACCTATTTTTGAATTTAAAAAAGCTCGAGTAGGAGGGATGACTCAGCTGATCCCTGGAGCAAAAAAATTCCAAAAACAAGAAAATTTAGCTATCAGATGGATCTTAGAATCTGCTAGAGAGAAGCACAGAAAAACTAAAGTTCTCAAAACACATGACTATAGTTTTGAATATTTTTTAGCTCAAGAAGTTTTCTCTGCATACACCAATGAAAGTGCTTTAAAATTGAAAAAATTAGAAAGTCACAAACTTGCTGAGACAAATCGAGCTCTTGCTTACCAACGTTGGTGGTAGTTTGTTTATGAACCTTCAAAGGTTCATAAACAAATTTCTCTTAAGGTAAAAGATCAAAAGCAACTAAAGTCCCAGCTACAAGAATTACCCAAGCAAGAGACAATGGAAGAAAAACTTTCCAACCTAATTTCATTAATTGGTCGTAACGATACCTTGGAAAAGCCGCACGTGTCCAAATATAGAGAAATAAAAAGAAAATAGTTTTCAATCCAAGCCAAACAGCCCCTGGAATCCAAGAAAATAAAAAAATATTGACTGGAGGAAGCCATCCACCTAAAAATAAAAGAGAACATAAAATACTCATAAAAATCATATTAGCATATTCACCTAAAAAAAATAAAGCGAAGCCCATTGAAGAATATTCAACATTATATCCAGCAACAAGTTCAGCTTCGGCTTCAGGTAAATCAAAAGGTGCACGATTGGTTTCAGCTAAACAAGAAATAAAGAAAAGAACTAAAAGCGGGAATAAAGGAATGCCAAACCACACATGTTTTTGAGCTAAAACAATTGTTGAGAGATTGAGAGATCCCACACAAAGTAAAACAGTAATTAAAATTAATCCCAAAGAAACTTCATATGAAACCATTTGAGCTGTAGATCTTAAAGCACCTAAAAAAGCATATTTAGAGTTACTAGACCATCCAGCAATAATCACACCATAAACACCTAAAGATGAAATTGCAAAAATATAAGGAATTCCTAGATTTAAGTCTGAGAGTACAATACCTTCATCAAAAGGAACAACAGCCCATGAAATTAAAGCTAATAAAAAAGTCATAAAAGGGGCACCTAAAAAGAGGAGAATATTGGAACTACTTGGTAATACTGGTTCTTTGACTAATAGTTTTAATCCATCAGCTAAAGGTTGTAAAATACCAAAGAATCCAACTACATTGGGTCCTTTTCTTCTTTGCATTGAAGCCATAACTTTTCTTTCAGCTAGAGTTAAATAAGCAACTGCGACTAGTAATGGGACAACAATGGTTAAAATTTGGATGAGATTGGTAAGAATATAGAGAAGCATAGTTAGAAATTTTTTTGTTGTATCCCTTACGGGAATCGAACCCGTGTTTTCGCCATGAAAAAGCGATGTCCTAACCGTTAGACGAAAGGGACAAATAGGAGAATAGTTGCAATGGTAGAACAGTGGTCTCCAAAACCAAAGGTTAAGGGTTCGAGTCCCTTTTCTCCTGAAAATGCCTGTAACTCAATTGGATAGAGTGTCAGACTACGAATCTGAAAGTTGAGAGTTCGAATCTTTCCAGGCATGAAGGGGCTTATAACTCAGTCGGTTAGAGTATACGCCTGATAAGCGTAAAGTCAGTAGTTCAAGTCTACTTAAGCCCAAAGCGAAAAAAGGGATTCGAACCCTCAACTTTAGCCTTGGCAAGGCTATACTCTACCATTGAGCTATTTTCGCTCAATCTGATGGAATGGAAGCATCCCACCAGACAAAAGGTTTAATGAAGATGAATTGCATCATTTAAATAGATACAAGTTAAAATTGTAAATACATAAGCTTGTAAACAAGCAACACCAACTTCTAAAAACATTAAAGCAAACACAACTAAAAATGGAATAGCAGCAGCCAATTTTAAAGCTCCACTGAGTGAAAGCATACTCCAAGCAAATCCACTTAAAATTTTGACCAAAGTATGGCCAGCCATCATATTAGCAAAAAGTCGAACACCTAAACTAATTCCACGAAAACAGTATGAAACTAATTCAATCACAACTAATCCTGGAGCTAAAATTAAAGGTGCACCAGGTGGAAGTAAAAAACTAAAAAAGTGTAAGCCATGAGTTTGAAATCCAATCAAAGTCATTGCAATAAATACACAGAATGATAAAGTAAAAGTAATAATAAAATGACTGGTAGTTGTAAAACTATATGGAATCATTCCGATTAAATTACTTAAAAGTAAAAAGGTAAATAATGTAAAGATAAAAGGAAAATACTGAATACCTTTTTTCCCAATCTGTTCTGAAACTAAACTTACTACAAATTCATAAATCAATTCAAGAACTGATTGCCATGGTGTTGGAACTAAAGTCCCTCCTTTGACAAAAACTAAAGAGCAAAGAAAAATAAAAGCTCCAGTTGATAAAAGAAAAAATAAAGCAGAGTTTGTAAATGAAAAATAAAAATTTCCTAAATGAAAAGGGATTAAAGAAATAATTGTAAACTGTTCAAGAGGTGAAAAGTACATAATCATAAATTTTTTTGCAAAACTTCTTGCTTTGCGACAAAAAAAAGGGAGCTATGGGAGAAACTTTTTTATTTTTATTTTTTGGATTTTTTGTTCTCTTCTCTGCATTTATGGTGATTAAATCAAAAAACCCAGTTTACTCTGTATTATTTTTAATTTTAGTCTTTTGTAATTCAGCAGGCTTACTGTTACTCTTAAATTTAGATTTCTTTGCTTTAATCTTTTTAATTGTCTACGTAGGGGCCATTGCTGTTCTTTTTTTATTCGTTGTTATGATGTTAAATATCAAATTATCTGAAGTTCAAGAAAGTATCTTTCATTATTTACCCATTGGGGGATTCGTTGGATTAGTTTTTTTTGTAGAATTCTATTTTTTATTTCATCAAGAATTTGTCCCTTTACAAACTCTTTCACTCAGCTCTCAGCTTGATTTACCACTTCAATTTTCTTTGGCTAGTGCATTAGCATTTGTTTTCTATGGCTTAACTACAGAAAATTTTGCTCAAAGATTCCAAAAATATTCTCAGCACTTTCACCAAGAACTTGAGACTTTTGATCAATTTGCTTCATCTTCTTTAGATTATGTGATTTGGCCAATTTTTGTAGATTCTAAGACTCCTGTAGAAGCTTTAGGACAAGTCTTATATACTTATTATTTTTATTTCTTTTTATTAGCTAGTTTGATTTTATTAGTTGCAATGATTGGAGCAATTATGTTAACATTAAATCCACATCGTTCAGTGAAACGTCAAGAAGTGTTTGAACAAAATGCTCGAGACTTTTCAAAGACAGTACAAAAAATTCGAACATTTGAGTAAGAGGTGAGGCCCACCTCTTTGAGATCTCTAGTAGCTCAGTGGTAGAGCAAATGGCTGTTAACCATTGGGTCGTTGGTTCGAATCCAACCTGGGGAGACTTTTTTTTGAAAAAAATATGATTTATGGAATTCATTGTCAAATTTTGGTCTTTCTTTTTCTTAAGTGTAGCTTCTTGTGATGCTCCACAAGCATGGCAATTGGGATTTCAAGATCCAGCGTCGCCTATTGCGCAAGGAATTCAAGATCTTCATAATGATATTAGCTTTTTTATGGTTGTTGTTTTAGTTTTTGTTGTGTGGATGTTATTAAGAACTTTATGGCATTTTAATTGGACAAAAAATCCAGTTCCAAGTAAAATTATTCATGGAACTTTTCTTGAAATTGTGTGGACTGTAACCCCTAGTTTTATTTTAATGATTATTGCAGTTCCTTCATTTGCTCTTCTTTATTCAATGGATGAAATTGTTGATCCATCTCTCACTTTAAAAGTGATTGGGCATCAATGGTATTGGACTTATGAGTACTCAGATTACAGTGTTTCAGAAGACGGATCCATTGTTTTTGATAGCTACATGATTCCGGAAGATGATTTAGAATTAGGTCAACTTCGTTTGCTTGAGGTGGATAATCGAGTGGTTCTTCCAGTTCAAACACATATTCGTATTATTATTACTGCTGCTGACGTGCTTCATAGTTGGGCAGTTCCAGCTCTTGGAATTAAATGTGATGCAGTCCCTGGAAGATTAAATCAAACTTCACTTTTTCTCAAACGTGAAGGTGTTTTCTATGGTCAATGTAGTGAAATTTGTGGGGCAAACCATGGATTTATGCCTATTGTTGTTGAAGGAGTTCAATTAGATGATTATTTAAATTGGATTTCAAACAAATTAGAAGAAATTTAATTCTTTAAGAAAATCAATTGAAAAAAAAAACTTTTATGAACCAACAAAAACACCCATTTCATTTAGTGGATCCTAGCCCTTGGCCTTTTTTTGCATCTTTTGCAGCACTTGTGACTGCTTTTGGTGGAGTTCTCTACATGCATGGATATATTGGTGGAGATTCTTTAGCATCTACTGGATTTTTTATGATCCTTTACACTATGTTTGTTTGGTGGAGAGATATTATTCGTGAATCAACATATCAGGGTCATCATACTACTACAGTTCAAGCTGGATTAAAATCTGGAATGATTCTGTTTATTGTGTCTGAAATTATGTTTTTTCTTGCATTCTTTTGGGCTTTTTTCCATTCAAGTTTAGCTCCAACTATTGAAATTGGTGCTGTCTGGCCGCCAAAAGGCATTGCTGTATTAAACCCATGGGAAATCCCTTTTTTAAATACTTTACTTCTTTTAACTTCTGGTGCAACTGTTACTTGGGCACATCATGCAATTTTAGCAGGACAAAAAACCCAAGGAATTCTTAGTTTAATTCTGACAGTGATCTTAGCAGCTATTTTTACTGGATTTCAAGTTGTAGAGTATATTGAAGCTCCTTTTACAATTACAGATGGAATTTATGGGTCAACATTTTTCATGGCTACTGGATTTCACGGCTTTCACGTATTTATTGGAACTATCTTTCTTGCAATCTGTTTAGCAAGATTAATTGCTAACCAATTTTCAACTCACCAACATTTTGGCTTTGAAGCTGCTGCTTGGTATTGGCATTTTGTTGATGTTGTTTGGTTATTTTTATTCGTTGCCATTTATTGGTGGGGAGGTCTTTAAAAGATTAAAGATAAGGACATCAAAGTCCTTATCTTTATTAACTAAAAAAAAGTAAACTTGTCTTTTCAGCCCATAAAAAAATAGATGTTGGGGAAAAAAATAAATAAATTAAAAGAGCTGATGTCACCGAAATAATCCAAGCTTTTTGACCATCCATCACACTATACTCCATAATCTGTGAGCCTTTATCAAAATACATGAATTTAATAAAACGTAAATAATAAAAACAACTCAAAATACTACAAAAAATAGCGACAGCTACAAAGAAGTAAAGAGAAGAGCCTAAAGCAGCAAAAAACACATAAAATTTTGCACAAAATCCAACTAATGGGGGGATTCCTGCCATTGAGAAAAAATTCAACACAAAAGCTAATGCTAGCAACGGATGAGCTGAAGATAAATATTTAAAATCTTCTAAATATCGAATTCGTTGACCAGTTTTTGCATCTTTTAGACTTAGAATACAGGCAAAAATCTGTGTAGTCATTAAAATATAAAGAATTAAATAGACCAAAACTGATTGTAAGCCCTCTACGCTTAAACAACTTAAGCCTAAAAACATGTAGCCTAAATGCCCAATTGAACTATAAACTAAAAGTCTTTTCACTTTTCTTTGAGCAAAAGCTGCAAAAGCCCCTACGATTAAAGACAAACAACCAGTTAGAATAAGAAAAGGTTGCCATAAACTACTAAGTTCAAAAAAACTTACAAAAAACAATTTAATAAAAATTCCTAAAATGGAAGTTTTTGGAACAATGGAAAAAAAAGCGGTCACTGAAGTTGGCGCACCTTCATAAACATCCGGAGCCCAAAAATGAAAAGGAGCAGCACTAAGTTTAAAAAAGAACCCAACAGCAATCAATAAAATAGCAATTTGAATAAAAAACCAATCACTAGTTTGATTGACTTGAGTATCTTGGGCGAAAAAAGTCGCGAGTGATTCAAAATTGGTAAGTCCAGTAATTCCATAAAGAAATGAACAACCTAAAAGAAAAACCCCTGAAGAGAAAGCGCCCAATAAAAAATATTTGAGGCCAGCTTCAGTTGAGAATTCAGATTGACGTTGAGAGGCTGCAAGAACATAAAAACATAAACTTTGCATCTCAATAGCTAAATACATTGAAATTAAATCATAGGATGAAACTAATAGACACATACTAAGAGTTGAAAGTAAGATTAAAACAAGGTACTCAAAATTATGGAGGTTTTCACTTTCAAAATATTGAAAAGACATGAAAATAGAAATAAAGCTCCCTGCTAAAATAAGAATTTTAAAGAATGAGCTAAGTTCGTCTAAATAAAGAGCTTGAGAGAAAAAAATCATGGACTGAACTGGACTATTGACAACTAATCCAGCAGTTAAGACTAAACTGAGTAAACTCATCCAACTTAATAATTGCATACATGAGGGTCGGCCATGTGTTTTTGAAGTAGAATAAATTACTCCAAACATAAGTAAAGTTAAAGAAGCAATTAAAAGGAAGAGTTCAGGGAGAAAGCCATAGAAATCATTTTCAAAAAATCCCATAAATAATTACATTGTTTTGAGAGTGGATCTTAAATTCTTAAGACCCATTCTTTTTAAAATCGAGTGTTCTGCAAAATGTTTGCAACTGATAAATGAAAGGATTCCAAAAAAATTGAAGGATAAATTCCCATCCAAAAGATACAAAGAACAAAAGGAAGTAAAATAAAAAATTCTCGTCGATTGATATCAGCAAATTTATTTAAATAAATTGGTTTAAGATTTCAAAACACAACTCTGTTATATAACCAAATAGAATAAGCTCCACCTAAGATCATTCCAGTAGCTGCACATGTTGCAATAAACGTGTTTGTTTGAAAGACTCCTACTAAAATTAAAAATTCTCCAACAAAACTACTAGTTCCTGGGAGACTAAGATTGCCTAATGTAAAAATAAAAAAGCAAAAAGAAAATAAAGGCATAGTTTGAACCAACCCTCCATAATATCTAATTAACCTAGTATGTGTTCGATCATAAAGAATTCCAATACAAAGAAAAAGAGCTGAAGCAACGAATCCATGGCTAAGCATTAATAGAATAGCGCCTTCAATTCCTTGAACATTTAAACTGAATAATCCTAATGTGACAAAGCCCATATGAGCGACTGAAGAATATGCAATGATTTTTTTTAAATCAATTTGTCTTAATGTTGTAAAAGATGCATAAATAATTCCTAGTACACTTAATGTATAAACTAATGGAGTAAAGTAAACACTAGCTTGAGGAAAAAGAGGAATAGAGAATCTTAAAAATCCATAAGTCCCTAATTTTAATAAAATTCCAGCTAAAATGACAGATCCTGCTGTGGGAGCTTCTACGTGAGCTTCTGGTAACCAAATGTGAAAAGGAATCATTGGCACTTTCACAGCAAATGAGAGAAAAAAAGCTGCCCAGAGAAAAAGTTGTCTACGTTCACTAAATTCAATGGTGGTTAAAACTTGAAGATCAGTGGTTCCTACTTGAAAATAAATGAGTAAAATGGCGATTAACATAAAAAGAGAGCCGATTAAAGTGTAAAGAAAAAATTGATAAGCGGCACGAATTTTTCTTTCCCTAGATCCCCAAACTCCAATAATTAGAAACATCGGAATTAAGACACTTTCAAAAAATACATAGAAA
>JACLAB010000211.1_pt1 | contig 17899 bp, 8 predicted proteins | sample 8027921 | NCBI WGS metagenome assembly JACLAB01 (sample SAMN15725117, study PRJNA655200) | protist metagenome | isolation source: fluorescence activated cell sorting (FACS) single amplified genomes of... | place: USA: West Boothbay Harbor, Gulf of Maine | collected 2000-07-19 | reverse complement strand
CGCCGACGACACGCTGGCTGTTGAGCTGATCAAAGTGCGAAAGAGCGGCGGTAAGCGCAAGCGAGGCGGCGTGGACGACGAATACCCCACGTCACCCATATTTGCCAAGTCGCCGCGAATGGCGCGAACGCCGCCGATTGCAAAGTCCCCGCTGCGTTCACCGTTGGGCGCGATGCGATAAAAACAGGCACGTACTGTTGTAAAATCTATAGAGATGTATTTTATTGACACAAAGCGAGTCGCGAGTCGCTCATTGACCGAGACTGATCTGCTGTAACATGCGCAATAACTCTTGCGAGCTGATGACGTTGGACCCCATACCCGAATCCATGAAACCAGGGGACTTCGTCGGCTTCGGTCCACACAACCCACCCGCTTGTTCATCGTTTAACTTTTGTAAGCTATTGTTCTCACCCTCGACGGTGTCGCGCCACGTGGTGTCAGCTTGAAGAGTCATTCTAACACCCGCCCGTTCAACATCATCGCAAGCTTCGAGTTCACACAATGCATTCGCTAAAATAATCACGCTCCCGACGTTACCCTCCCGCGTCGAAATAGGTTTGGTCGCCAACGCTTGTTTGATGGACGCCGCCAGCATGCCTTGGAGGCTCTCATCCGCGCCTTCGAACATCGGCGCCCAAAGCGGCTCGTAGGGACTCACCAATGCAGCCAACACGAGACGAATCACCGTGGCGTGGAATGCAGAGCTCCAAGAGTACTTGAAGAACATGCGCACGAGCGCGACGAGCACAAATTGTCCGCTGGGAAGCTTCAATTTTGCGATGCGTTCGTCGATATCTTGACACCCAATTTGCAAGAGCACAGCTAAAATTTCAGCCGCGGCGACGCGGTGCGAACCAATAGCGGGAATCATCGTCCCACTGCGCTGGGTCGTAGCATCTTCTGGTTCAAATTCCAACACTGCGGCGATGGTTTCAACGTGCTCCATAATGTTTCGCACGAGCGGCACTGGGAACGCATCCAACGAATTCCCAGGAACGCGCAAATCGTCTCTATCCGTCAAATCTTCCAACAACGCATTACTTAATAGCCATAATAAGCTCCCAAGCCTCGGAGAGTCGAGTTCTTCGTTTCCACTGGAGATGGATTTTATCAACGTCGTCGCGGACGCCAACGCCTCGTCCCGCGACATCTCCTGCTCGTCTTCGTAGTCGTCTCCATATTCGTCCGTCTCCGCTTCTGTGAGCTCTTGCGAAAGTTCGCCCACGCGTGACAATCCTCCTGATGCCGCAACATCGGCCGCACGTTCCGTCTCCGTCTCCTGCTCCGCGCTCGGTTCGACGGCGTCTTCAAACGCCTCCTTCTCCTCCTCGGCAGCTTCCTCAACATCCGCCGTCGCCGTCGCCGCTACTTCAGGCGCATCACTCGACGTAACATTCTCATCACGGTTGACGTTGTCATCCTCCACCGGCGTCTCAATCACCGGCGTCGTCGCATCAGCTTGCGTAGCCTCCATCGCGGCGATCCTCGTCAAAGTTTTGACTCCCTTCGTGCGCGCGTCTGCAGCCTACCGACGAAACGCTGCGCGATGACGTCGATCGCACGGCGAGCACGAACGAGATGACGTGCTTTTACCCCACGGTGCGCGCGCGCGACAGAATTCGCGCGACGTGTGAGGGGTTGAGTTGTGGCGTCGCTGCGAAACCCTTCGCGCCACCGACATCGGTCGAGACAACGCGACGCATCGCCGCATCGCGCGCGACGACGACGACGTCGAAGACGTCGACAGCGTCATTCACAGCGCACGCGCTGCATCGGTGAGGGATATCGTGCGCACCGGTCGCCGGTTACGCGTGTTTGAGGTGAGGCGTGGGTTGTTGGGATGAGCGCTGCGTCATCGGTGTTGTCGTTTGCGATAGCGCGCGTAACGCGCGATGATGGTGCAGGCCGACGGCAGCCTATGCACTCTGTGCGTCAGCGCGTAGTGGCGCGCGCGCGGGCCAACGAAGGGGTGAACATTCCGACGTTGTTGAATAACACGCCGCACGCGCGGACGACTCGGCAGTTTTTCTATGACGATTGCACGAAAAGTGTCGTCGCCGCGGTCACCGCCGGGGAAAAGAGGATTAAGATAAAGACAGAATTTCCAGAATTGAACGTTAGTGGTGATGTTTACCGCGTCGGGACGACGTTGGAATTGGTGCGCCATATCGCCACAGCTTTGGCGAGAGACGGCAAACGCGTAAAAATTTGCGTCCAGCGGAGCATGGGGCAGGGAGTGTTTCAAGCGCTTCCTCTGTCGTTAAGTGGTGTCTCAAAATTACTTGGTATGATGGACTGGGAAGAAGATGTTGTGGATGCTATCAATCCGAATGGCGCTATCGGCGCGGACGTTCCTGAGCCAGAGGACGACGTTTTTCTTCTCGTGCAACCGCAAAACATCGTCGGCTACGCGTTGTTGCCGTACATTGAAGAAATGGAAGCAGTAGTGGGTGATCGGCCCATGATTATGTTAAATCCCAAGTTGGATGATATACAGTCTGCGGGGAACGTGATGAGTATCCGTGGGCGGGCAGAACGCATGGAATCCGTCGCGCGCTGGCGAGAGTGCTACCACTTCCGTCTACTCTACCGCAAACCGTACTTCCATCCAATCTATGGCGCCCTGCGTTTCGCATATTACGAAAACGAGTGGGAAGTGTACAAGCGTACCGGCCGGGGCGAAGGTGACGTGCCTGATCCGGAAAAGTACCGCCTCATCGCCACGCACGACGTTGAGCCGACGCCAGATATTCTCACGAAAGCTATTTGGGGCTAGCGTCAACGCCGCTATGCGCGTGCTGTGCATGCACACGCATCACTTCGTATTGTTTGCCCACCGCCGCGCTCGCGTAGACGTAGAGCAACAGCCTTGTAAATCACGCATTTGTTATAGTCTTTTGTGCACTTTACGCTTTTTCCAGAAACCGCGGCTGAGCCGCCACCAACAACTTCACAACCCGCACGCTCAACGCGATGTCTTCGGCGCCCGTCTCGACGCCGGCGGTGGCTACCGATGCAGTGCTCGTGAAATCAGTCGAAATGCCGGCCGACGCGACGCGCGTTCGCGGGTACGACTTTGAAGGCCCGCTCGACTTTGACGCGCTCATGCAGGCGATGACGAGCACTGGGTACCAAGCTACGTCGTTAGGCCAAGCGGTGAACGAAGTAAACCGCATGCTATCGTGGCGGTTGTCGGACGAGCCAGTCACCGATGCGACTGACCCGGACGAACGCGCCGAAGAGTACCGAAAAAGCGTGCGAACGAAGATATTTTTGGGATGGACGAGCAACTTGACGTCGAGTGGTACGCGCGAGACGTTAAAGTATCTATGCAAAAATAAGATGGTAGACGTGCTGTGTACCACCGCTGGTGGCGTTGAAGAAGATTTTATCAAGTGTATGAAGCCGACGTATGTTGGGGACTTTGCGCTTCGCGGCAAAGATCTACGTTTGCAAGGTTTGAACCGTATCGGAAACTTGATTCAGCCAAACGCAAACTATTGCGACTTTGAGGATTGGATCATGCCTATTTTAGATGCGATGTTAAAGGAACAAAACGAACTAGGAACGAAATGGACGTGCTCATCGGTGATCAAGCGCCTCGGTTTAGAGATAAATGACGAGGATTCAATCTTTTATTGGGCGGCGAAGAATGACATTCCGTGTTACTGTCCGGCACTCACTGACGGTTCCATTGGAGACATGCTGTACTTTCATTCATACAAAAATCCAGGCTTGGTCATAGATGTCGTCGCCGATGTTCGCGCAATGAATGATGAATCGATCAAGGTGCAGAGACCGAAGAAAACGGGGATTATCATTTTGGGCGGTGGCGTCGCCAAGCACCACATTTGCAACAGTAATTTGATGCGCAACGGTGCTGACTTTGCGGTATTCGTAAACACCGCGCAAGAATTCGATGGAAGCGATTCTGGTGCACGTCCAGACGAGGCCGTGTCTTGGGGTAAGATTACTATGGATGCGAAACCTGTGAAATGTTACGTCGACGCAACCATCGCTTTTCCACTCATCGTCGCTCAAACGTTCAAGAAGAACTTTGTTCCGCGTGAATGATGCCCTCAACGCTCAAATCATAGGAAACGAAAAGTAGATGGTATCTGATTCGTTTGTTTCGTTTGTATTAGACGAACGCTCCCAATGTACACTTATTATGAATAATACCTCTCGAGTTGATTCAAAGAACAGTTAAAGCGACAGCGCGACCACAGAGCGCGGCGCGCTATGACTGCCCATGGTGGGTGGTTAACCCACGCCACGACAGATGGTTCGCTGTCACAATCCGATATCGACGCGTACAACTCGCTCGGCTTTCTCGCAATTGCGGACTTTGCGAGTGCTGACGAGTGTGCGAGCTTGCGCGAGAGGGCTGAAGCAATCGTCGATGCGTTCGAGCCGGAGACGATATCGATCTTCTCAACTGGAGAAAATCAAAAGAAAACGACCGATGCATACTTTCTGGCGAGCGGAAATAATGTGAGCTGTTTTTTTGAAGAAAAGGCTTTCGACGAGAGCGGCGCGCTCGCGGTGGAGAAGTCCAAGTCCATCAACAAAATTGGCCACGCACTGCACGACATCGAGCCAGCGTTCAGGCGTTTCTCGCGTTCGAGTAAAGTGCGCGCATTGTTACATAGTTTAGGCATGCGCGAGCCGACGCCGGTGCAAAGCATGTACATTTTCAAACAACCAGCGATCGGCGGCGCCGTGACGCCTCATCAAGATTCAACATTTTTAAACACCGAGCCACCGACGTGTCTAGGAATCTGGCTCGCGCTCGAGGATTGCACGGTTGAAAATGGCTGTTTATTCGCGCTCAAAGGAACGCCCGAGGTGACGCGACGCATGGAGGTGGATTATCCGGGCGGCACGCGTGAGATTGCATTTACTGGCGAAGCGCACGAGTACGACTTGACCGACGCGGTTCCTATGGAAGTTCCCAAGGGCACGCTAGTGCTGTTGCACGGCGCAAATGTGCATTTTAGCAAAGCCAATACCAGTCCGAAGTCACGCCATGCGTACTCTGTCCACTATATAGACACAAGCGCCATTTGGCGCGAAACAAACTGGCTGCAGCGCGCGCCAGACTTTCCGTTTGCGCCGCTCGACGCCTCCGAAGACAAAAATTAGCAAGCATACGCATTATTTCGTGACAGAAAAATGTATTTCAACAAATTGTATTCTAATCACGCGTATACCGCGCAAATAAGACACGCCGCGATACTATTTAAGATCACGCGCTTGACGTATCCGCGCGCCAGACCCGAACGGTGCCTTTTTGAGTTCTCTTCAAGATGCACATTTATCGGTTGATCACCTTTTGCGATCCGGTTTCCTTGCGCACCGCGCGCTTGTTATCATTCTTCTCCTTCTTCTCCGCAGCCTTTTCGGGGTTAGCCTTGGCCTGTATCGATTCACGCGCGCGTGACGCGTCAGTCATTCGTTACACATTCGCGACGCCGCGTCTGCGGTTCAAAACGCGTCGTCCACGCGCGCACCTTGTTGGCTTGCTTTTGCTTCTTCTTCTCGGCGTCGGTGAGCTTATCCTTCTTGATTTCAGGTTTAGGCGGCATGGTTTATATACTTATATACGTATGCGTGCGTGCGTGCGTGCGTGCGTCGCGTTGTGCCGCGCCGACGCCGCCGACGATTCACCATCACACCATCCATCGGTCTCGCACCCATCCGTGGTGGGTGCACCAACCATCATCGACGTCTCGCGTCGCGTCTTCTATCACGAGACGCATCGACGAAATCGTGACACAATACGCACGCATGGCATCGCGCGCCCGGGTGCCCACGCCTCGCGGTCGGCGTCCACGGCGCGTCGGTCGACCGCGCGAAAAACTAACCCAGGGAAAAACCAGGGAAATAAAACGACGCGGTCGGTCGGACACGCCGACCCATGGTCCGTGTTTGAATGTTTCACGCTGCGTCAACGCGCGCGCGCGCGACGACGACGGCTGGCGTCGCGCGACAGCACCGCGCGCGTCGTGCGTCGAGGACGGCGGCACGCGAGCGGCGATAATCGCGTGCGTGGTCCGCGTGCGACGCGAGGTATAGGCTTGCGCGCGCGCCGAACGCGAGGTCGTGAGAGACATAAAAAAGATTGATTGATTGCACTCGGTCGTGGGACAGATTTGAAATTTAAAAAGCAGCTGCGTCTTTGACACGCACACGCGCGCGCGTTTCGGTGAACACGCGCGCGTAGTGGCGATAGAATCATGACACGGAATGCAGAGGAGGAGTTGACGGAGTATGAGCGCGAACGGTTGGCGAAGATTGAGCGGAATAAGGCGCTCATGGAGCGTCTGGCGTTGGCCAAGCTCGCGACGGATGCGGGCGTGGGCGCGAACGACTCTGGCGGACGCGGTGGACGAGGCGGACGCGGGCGTCCGAAAGGTGGCGGTGGACGAGGACGAGGACGCGGGCAAGAGCCACGCGGACCGGCGCGTCAGTCGTCGCGAGTGGAAAAGTTGAAAAAGGAGGCGGCGTTGACGGCGTGGAAGGGCTGTCGGGTGGAGACGTCGCTGCGGTCGCACCCGAATTGGGAAGTCGAGGCTGAAGTCATGTGCTTGGGGGTTGCTGAGGAGGAGGACCGAGCTTTTGGTGGTGAACTCGTGCCTAGAAATTATTTCATCGAAGGTTGGGTCGCGGATGAGGCTTACGTGGCGTGGACGGACTCTGACGGGTGGCATCACGTGATTTGGGGCGAGGACAACATCAAGGAGGACAAGCAGCACATTCGGACCGACGAGGGCGGATGTGCGAGCGCGAGCTCGGCGGCATTGGTCATTTTAAATGAGAAAGTACGAAGGCACATGAGTGAACACGAGCGTAACACCAAACGTCGGGCGCAGAATGCGGTGCACATGTTGTGCGAAGCCGACGCGCCGTCGTGGTTTCGCGAGCGCCCGTACAAGCCGACGTTTGTTGACCGACGGGCGAGAGCGCTTTGGGACGTGCAGAATAGTGCGACGGTGATGAACGCATACAACGCAACAATGTATAGCAAAGGCGGTGGCGCGAGTGCGCAGCAACAAGTCTCGATTGCGGATGCCACGTACACTAAAATGTCGTACGTTGAACGCGGGCGCGTCGACGTATTGGAGGGAGAAGTCAAAGACGCGTGCGTTGCGTGCGGCGTGAGTAAGGAAAGAACGACGATGATGCGTCTTGGTCCAGACAAAGCTCGTTCGTTATGTAACGCATGCGGGTTATTCTACGCCTGTATGGGTCACACGGACCGCCCAAAGGGGTTTGCTGATGAACTTAATATGGTCGTCGAGGCAAAGCCCATCGGAGCGAAAGTGGAGGATACGAAAGACGCCAATGATTTCGAAGTTAAAGTTGAACTATCCGTCGATGAAAATGAGCGCGTAAATCTTCAATGGCAGCTTGAGGAGGCACCCAAGCTTCCTGGTGTAGCTGTAAAGAAAGAAGGTGACGACGACGACGGCAGCGCCGACGACGACGACGACAATAGCGAGGACACTGCGCGAGCGCTGAAGCAAGTTGCAGATATCGTAGAAGATTACCCGCTCGACGCTGTTAATTGGGACTCGCTTCCGCATTTTACGAAACTCGTTACACTCGCAGGTTCGGGATGCATTAGTAACGCACAAGTGCTTGCCGACGAAATGCCAGACGAGGTGCGCGTCGAGCGCACCGTCCCGTTTGCGGCACATTCGCATTTGGAACGTATGGCTCGATCTGGAAGGTATGAAAAGTTTGCTGGCAATCTAACATTAACTGAGCGCCTTCGTCCATTCACGAAAGAATTTGGTCCAGAAGATATCGATGGTCTCACTTTGTTTGGGTATCTCAACGACAAGGTTCAAGAGTCTCTTGAAGCGCATCGAGAGCGCCGGATACAACTCGCTTCCATGGATGAAGGTGAAGAAAAGCGAGTGCTTGCCAATGAAATCGCCGCGGAAGAGCATGAAGGACAAAAGAATTTTGACTACAACGTCTTTTCGTCGATCGACCGTTTCCAACGGGCTGCTGAGCGCGCCATTCGTAACGTGGAGCGCGAGCAAGAGCGTGAGCGCCGCGCCAAAGAGGCTGAAGAGGAAGAGATGCGTCAACAGGCTGAAGCCGAGATGCGTGGACAGTTCCCAGTCAAGAAAAACATATGTGATATGGGCGAGTCACTAGGACTGACTGAAGAAGAGATGGCCGAGTATGACGGTTTAGAAGATATTCCCGGACCCATTAATGTTGTGTGTAGCGGACGCATTGGCGTGTTACAAACCATGGCGAGACCTCGCGGTGAGCGAATCCATGATGTCGAAAGTAACACGATCATGGGACCAGGTGAATTCGAGCGTATTGCAGGCTGCGGGTCTGCAAAGAAGTGGAAGTCTTCCGTTCGCATGCTTCAAAGTGATGGCAAGCCGGGCGTTTCAATGGGTACGTACCTGATTGAATGCGGCGACGAGAAGGGTGATAGCGTTGTCGGTCGTCGAGTAGCCATATGGTGGCCTACTGAGGAATTATTCTTTTTTGGTAGGATTGAGGGTTACAACGTAGGAAACGGAGAGCATCAACTGCGATATGATGACGGGCAGAAGGAAGAATGCATGCTGTTCATGCAGCGCGTCAAATGGTTGGATGACGACGTGCCACCCTTGGGCAACGATTCGGCGTCTACGGCACCGGTACGTAAATTTGTCCGTCCACCTGGTGTTGCAGGTGCGCAAGATGCAACGTTCCGTGTCAATCTCGGTGCATTTGACGTGTACGCTCGAGCAAAACCATCGGGGACGATGATGAAGAATAGTGAGCGACGCAAGTGCTACGAAATTCTAAACACGGTTCGAGGCGTCAAGGATGATGACAGAATGTTGTGCGAACCTTTCGAGAAGCTTCCCTCTCGCCAAGCACTACCAGAATATTATGAAACAATCAAATGTCCAGTGGATTGCGCGTCAATCGAACGGATGTTACGGAAATCGAGCGGTGGCTATCCAAGCGTGTGGTACTTTTTAGTCGCCATGGAGTTGATGTTCACGAACTGCAAGAGATTCAATGATCCAGAAGCCTTGCTCTACAAAGATTCCGACGTCCTTCGTGATGTGTACATTAAAGCCGTAGCAGAAAAGTTCCCTGGTCAAATAGTCCCGCCGCAGATTACGGTGTATGACTCTGTGGACGAGCCCGCGTGGGACAAGCCCGCCGACGACGGCGTCATTGAAGACGAAGCCGATCCGTTCCCTGTTTTATACTCTCCGCCAAAGGAGAAGCCAAAGGTGACGGATCCATCTCGTCGAGCAAAGCCGCGCTCCCGCGAAGACGATTCTGATAGTGACTCAGACCGCGCTTATAGACCGAAAAAGACTTTGCGCCGCGCACCGCGCGACAGGCGCTTTCCAAACGATCCAATTCAAGCCACAAAGCACATATTGGCAAGAGTCAAAGGTAATGCTTTGCCGCCGCAGGAGATCCTCGACATCTTGACATCGAAAGGTGTGAAAGACTTCGAAAATGCGCGCCGCCCACTAGCGGCGTTTAGCGCTCTTTTGCGTCAGCATCCTCTTGATTTTATCGAGGCGCGTGGCGGCGCGGTTTGGGAACTTGCTGAAAAGGTGGAAGTCGAGACGGAGTCTGACGAAGACGACTTTCTCGACCACTACCGTAATACGTCTGCACCGAAGCCACCGCCGCCTCTGCAAATGTCGAAGGCAGATACAGACTTGTGCAAGGGCGTCATGCGAGCTATTCGTGCGTGTAAGACAAAGACGGGTCGTTCGCGTTCGGTGGATTTTGAGTTGCTCCCGACGCGGAAAGTCATGCCCGAGTATTACCGAGCGATTTCAAATCCTATTGATTTAGGCAGCATTCAGCGCTGCTTGCTCTCAGGTGGCTATCCGACATTGTGGAAATTTCTTATCGCGATTGAGTTGATGTTGTCGAATTGCCAGGCGTACAACGAGTCAAAAAGCATGCTGTACGGCGACGCGGAGGCGCTTCGCGAAGTCGTCGCCGAAGCGGTGCACGAAAAGTATCCAGGGCATCCGTTGCCGAAACGCGACTCTGTGTATGATGCCAAACAGTGCGAGGACCCGAATTGGAAAGCAGATGCGAAGCGGCCGGTGTTGAAGTTTACGATGAAGAAACCCGTGGCGATGGAGATTGATCAGGAACCGTTTAATCCGCCTGCTCCCTGCAAGAAGTGCGAAATGTGTGACGCTTCGCGGACCAATGAATGCTTTGAAATCGCCCTGAAGCGAGCTGTGCACGAGAAACTACCAGGTGCAATCCTCGCCGACAAGCGTAGTTATCTCCGTTCGGAGATAATTGAAGTCTACTGGGCCCCTGAAGACACTTGGTTTCGTGCCAAGGTGATTAAATACTCGCACGCGAGACGCGAGCACACAGTGCGGTACGAAGCCGACGACACCGAAGAGACTTTACAACTTTGGCACACAGACTCACCGGCCCGGTTTCCAGCCCGATAAAGTTTTCATCGTCATATACATGTTCAACGCACAAATCAACCTCGTAGCTTGTGATACATACACAAAACAACACCTTGAAAATTTACAACTCTCCTCGCCTCGCGTCCTCGTCAAACAGAGCCCACCTCTCCTCAGTTCACCGCACGCCTCCGCGGTCGCACTCGCACGTCCCACGCGCATCTTACGCGCGTGAAGCACACGCGCGCACCACACCACACGGGTATTGACGCTCACGCTTGACGTACGCGCGCAGGGACGCACACCATGTACGCGCAGCAATCCAACACCAATGGATTGAGCAGCGATGAAATCCGCCAAGCCTTCCGCGAATTCGACCTCGATCGCAACGGCTACGTCGGTGCAGCCGAAATAGCGCACGTGTTAGGTTCCATGAACCCGCCCGTGAAGGCGACAGATGATGAGATTGATGAAATGGTACGTCTTTGCGCGTCATTCGTTCGTCATTCGCGCCTCTCGCGCTCGAGCTTTGCGTACTCACCGCTCTTCGCGCGTCTTTTGAATCCTCCGCAGATTCTCATGGCGGACACCGATGGCGATGGACAAGTGAGTTTTGAAGAGTTCTTACGCTTAATGCAGCATCTGAGCGGGATGCCGCCACCAGGAATGCCTCAGCAGGGCGCGGCCCCGCGAGGCGGGTACGCGGGTGGTCGAGGCGCGGGTCCGCAAGGCGCGGGATACGGCAATCCGATGGCGCTTAATCGAGGCGGATACGCGCAAGGCCCGTATGCGGGCACAGGTCCAGGTGCAGGAATGCCAACCATGCCCATGAGTGGCATGAATCAAGCGCCGTATGGTGGATACGACCCGATGATGACGTCTGGCGTCGGTGGCGGGTACCCGGGCGCGCATCCCGGGTCTGGCGGCGTCGCATCCGCGCCAGGCGCGTCTCCCATTGGTGATTTAGAATCCTTCCAGCGTTCCCAAGGTTTGAACACCGAGTCGCTGAAGGAAATGTACAAGAGATTCCTAGAAAGCGATAAAGACGGCAGCGGTCGCGTCGATGTCAATGAATTCGTCCGCATGTTGCGCGTCGACCGCACCCCATTCGTCGAACGTCTCTTTGCCATGTTTGACAGCGACCGCACTGGGTTAATCGACGTCAAAGAATTCATCGTCGGTATGTCCAACGTCGGCAGCGAAGCCAAGGATAATAAAATCCAATTCGCATTCTCCGTCTACGATCTCGACGGCTCGGGATTCATCGATGCGAGTGAAATGCGAAAGATTATCAAGGCGACAAACATGAGCACCGACAAGCAAGTCGATCGGAAAGTCGAGTGGCTCATGCGACAATGCGACACGGATGGCGATGGGAATATTTCATTTGAAGAATTCACGGCGTTGAGTAAAAAGTTTCCAAATATCGTGTTTCCGGCGTTTAATCTCGCCGGGTCAATGGCTGGGTTGACGTAGCGTATGGTTGATGTCGCCGCGGTAGCTTTCGCGACGCGCGATTCGATTTGATTGTAACTCGCGCGACATTCGTTGACTTCATTTGTTCACACGCGACATACGCGTGCGTCATGGTTCGCCCGTTCAAGATACCACTCAAACGCAAGAAACCATCGCCTCTGTCACCTTCGCGCGATTCGCCGGACGCATTCTTCTCAAACGACGACGACGACGACAATGATGACGAAGACGCGAGCGCCGTCGCGACGCGCGTCGTCCGCGCGCGCACCGCACTCGGCGACGTCCCGCCCGATTTCGCCGAGCTCGTCAACATGTCACTCAGCACGAGCGCACCGGGTGCGAATGTCAATGCGCGCGCGTCAGAGAGCGACCGTGAGGTCATTGAAGCGACGCACATGTCACCGCGCGCGTTGGATGACGCGAACGCGCGCGTCGATGAAGACGCCGCGGTTATGGATTCACGTCGTCACGTGCGCGCGATGGATGCCGAACTCACGCGCGCAGAGCACGCGAAACGCGTGTCTGATGGCGGTGCTCTTCGCGCGCTCGTGCGTGCGTTGAGTGATGGGGTGTCGGGGATGGTGGATTCGACAATGTCGCGACGTCGCGCGACGATTTCAGACGCGACGTCAATCGCAGAGGCGCGTCGGTTGAGTATTCGTATGTGGAACTTTGCGATTGAGAAGACTGCGCTGGCGACGCACGCAGCGAGTGGGAAAATAACTGATGCATCGCTCGTGGCGCCGTTGTTGAGTGTGCGCGCGTTGTCGTGTGAGTTGATGGATCGAGCCTTGGGGTATCCGGATGCGATGCGCGGGCGAGCGAGCGTCGCGGACGTCGTCACGGCGATGTTGAATCATACGACGATAGCGACGTTACTGTACGATGATGAACGATTCAAGGATGCTGAGGAGCAGTTTTTGATGATGGAATCTTATGGGAATTACATTGTTAATGAACGATATGAATTGGATGATGAGGCGTTGTTGCGTGTGTTTGAGGCGATGACGACGCGCGCAAAGAATGCGTTTCGAATGGGAAACGTTGACAACGCGCGGGATTTCTTTCAAGCAGCAGCACAATATTTTCAATCGCGCAACACGCAGCACGTGGGTGGTGGAAGTGCGGATGAGGTGTCTGAAAATGATGCAATCTGTGCCATGACTTTGGCAAACGCGAAGATTAATTTGGCGGAGACGCTCGCGTCGCCGTCCAAAACATCCGTTGAAGCGGTGCAACTCGACCATGAAGATCGCGTCAAGTATCTCATTGACGAGCTAGAAAGTTCATACGCCGAGTTGTATAAATTTGTGCCGAATTCGTGGTCGACGTCGACGCAGGTGGATAACGCGGCGTTGTTTACGTTGGATGAGTCATTGATGCGCAAAGACGCCGTCGTGCTTCGAAGCGATGGATTGTACATTCGCGCCTTGCATTACCTCGCACAACTCTACATTAGTTCTGGACGCTATGCTGACGCGCTCTTATCTTTGGAGAAAATGAAAGTGATCAAAACTTTTGTCAAAACGTGCAAGAAGAGTGATAGCGTAGTGGCGAGCGACGCCGAAGCGCTCACTGGTGGCGTTTTGATGGACAATATGTTTGTCGAAGCGTTTTCCGGCGTCGGTGAAACTTCAAAGGCGAGTGAAGTTCTAGAAAGCATGTTGAATGATGAAATGATCAAGGCGGATGTTCTTCGTTCATGCTGCGTGAAGCTTGCGGCGAGTGACCATGGCGCAATCGTTATCGTGGCGAACATCTCGGCGCTTGTGGCAAAGTTACGTTCACATCCGACGGAGACTCGACGGGATGTTGCGACAGACGTTTTCGATGGACTCTTGCACACTATTACTACGACAAACGACGACATCGCGGAGGAGATCACTCATGCGTTTGAACGCGTGCTTTCGGACGGTAATCTTATTCGTGATATCGGTTTTTCTGGTGACGGCAAGTCTCGAGCGTACTCCATCATTTGGAACGCTGCGGTGGAAATGTACATGCGAGGCAAGTACGCTCTCGCTCGGCGCTTGTTTGGCATGGCGATTCCTCTTTGTTCGCAGCATACAATGCAATCCAGTGTGACCTCACTCGTGGCTATCATTCGTTTGCAAATTATGTGCGATTTGGAGGTTGGCGACTTGCCGCGAGCGCGCGAGTCGTTTCACGGTTTGCTGTCTCAATATCCCAAGGGTAAAGACGTCGATGTTGCCACTCAGTTGCTTCAGATCAAGATTCAAATTGCATCGAAAGACTTTTCTGGCCTGGAGGATTCAATCACAAGCTTTGCTCAATCTGGTGAATCTGATGCGTTATTGTACGTCGCGGCGGAGCTCAATCGCGGCGACCAGCACGCGGTCGCCGCGACTGCGTTTCGCAAGCTCTACGCCATGTTTCTTGACGACTCATGCTCTGTTGAAATGTACGAGCAAGAATCTTTTATATTTTGCAGTTATTTGAATCATTTACAAGCGTCGAAAGCGAATGAAAAGGGCGTCGTGAAATTCGACAAGAGTACGATGACGAGCGTCGTTGAAATGTTCCAAGCGTTTGCAGCGCGCATAAATAAGCAAAGCTCACTCTTAAATGACGAAGATCAAGCAAAGTTTCTTGCGGACTATTCGTGGAACATCGGTTTGGATGCATATTCGATCGGTTACGCAGAAGGTGCATACCAGTTTATGTTTGTGTGTGCGCTCATTGTCAAGAAATTGCTCAAGGCGGCGACGTTGATGGAGGCCGAGCGACGCGACGACTACACTTATCGTCAAGCCTCAGCGCTCTTACTCGCCATTGCATCTCTCACCAGCGGCGAGCATGCAAGCGATTTTCAAGGATTGTCTCAAAATGACCGCGAAGATGCCCGCAAGGCGCGCGATGCACAGAATATTACGCGTTCAAAGCAAGCAATGGCGCAGCTTCGTGGAATTTTGGACGCCGCTGTCGACGGGCGAATGGAGGAATTGAAGAATATTGCGCTCGTGCTTGAATATGAAATCGCGTGCGCGGAAAAGAATGTCGCGTTACAGAGAAAAATTATCGATGGATTAGTGCCGAAAGATACCAATGGCTCATCTGTGACGACGTTGCTTCTCATCGCTGACCGAGGATGTCAGTTGCGGAGCGCCGATGTGAAAACCGTGGCCCGCGCGTATGAGGAACTCATTAGTGCGTACAAGAAGCAAGCCGTACCAGATTTCAGATATATGTCGCGCGTCATGCGTAAGCGCATTGAAGTCGGCTCGCGCATTCACCGGAGCGATGATGCGCCCCTTCTTGCGCTGTACGCCGAAGCTGAAAAATTGTACATAGAGTATGGCAATTATTCGGCGGTTGAAGCGCAGTGGCTCGTGGCAACGAGCTTTAATCGCGCTGTTCGACATGAACGTTCGATGCGTCCAGCTCAAGCGCTCTCATGGTTAGAGCAAACGAATAGCTTGCTCTGTGCGCTTGATGGTGTTCTTCCGAATACGTCGGATTTCAGGACGCTCGTGTTGGATAATATTGCCATGCTGTCCGCTGAGCTCGACACAGCTGTCGCCATGGGCGAGAATACTCAAGCCGATGGCATCTCTACTGCTTAAACGCTCACGAAATGATTTCTATCATGACCAACTATATGTGATATTGATACATGTTTTCTATGATTCTATCGCGCGCATGAGCTCATCGAATAAGATCTTCGCCTGTGTTCTCGTCAACGCTGTTAGGCGCATCGTTGACTCGTCCTCGTACGCGAGCGGGATGATGATGTCAGCATTCTTCCATCCATAATTCTGCAGTTGCGGCTGAGCTTTACGCATACTTTTATAAGTTACGATATGCCCCGCACCTTTGACTGGTAAAAATACGCACGATTCACTCGCGACGGTAAATTTACCAGCGATCCTTGCGCATCCGTTTACGCGTTTACATACGGCGCTCGTAATCAACCGTTCGCCCTGAGGCAACGTTGGAGGGTCTAAATCCTGCGCTAGCGCAGGGGATATGTCGGTACCTGTGATGTCATCATCGTCATCCACATCCGCATTGTTCATAGTTAAATGATCTTGCGTGAAAGATGGGCGTTGTAAGAATTTTGGATTGGTACGAATCACAGCGACGCATGAGTCGCGTTCTCTTGCATGCATTTGCAAGCCGACGTGCAACCCACCGAATTCGCTAAAGGTGAACGATTGACGATCATCAAACGTGACTCGTAAGCCTGATGTACCGTCTGCGGCATCGATGCGGGCGATGTTGGCGATGCGTCGAACCTCGCGAACGATTGCCGTCCTTCCGTCGTGCGGATGGTCGATGCTCATTCCAGACGTCGAGAATGCGAGTAGACTTGTCGTTACGAAAAATCGACCGAGCAAGCCCGAACCGTCTCGACAGACCCACGCACCGAGCACACCATCTGAAAGGTCAATTTGATTTCCGAAAAGCGCACTGAAATTCATTTTCATTATGGCTTCACTTTGCTCTCTAACCAAGCTTGCAGCGTTGGCATCCGTCACCCGCTGACGAAGAAAACGCAAAATGTCTTGAACTGATACCCCACCGAGTTGTCGTACGCGCACTTGGCGACCATGCGCTTCGACTAATGCTCGCGAAAGAGTTTCTTTCAGTTGCCAGAATTCTCGAACAGCCTCGACAGTGGGTGTGTACCACAGATTTAAAAGTCGGCGTAAACGCGCTTCGCCATCCTTGAGAATGGACTCTGGCGTCCCGGCGCCGTCGCAGTGGAAGAACTCTTTAACCTGTAACGTGAGATCGACAGCAAACGAGTGCTGAACTTCAGTCAAGTGGTCCAAACCTTTCCACTTTTCACTCGCACCACTCACACCTTCCTCCATAGGACGGTGTAAGATCAATTGCTCGACGGCGTCGCATACACCCTTGTGCATAGCCGACATTGCCAATCGAAAGGCACCCGGCGCGAGATTATCATTCATGCACTTGATTTCTGTGTTGAGCACGGTGAATAACGCCTTCGTCGCAACAGCGCGTATTCCAGCATCGTTATCCATCACGGCTGATCTGACGTACGACGCAATGCGTTCTTCAATCAACTCTGCCAAGGATGCAATGACGTTCGCTCTCGCACTTCTCAAAACGTGTACGATTGAATGTCCAACAAAGTCAGATGCCCTCGACGTTTCACGAATTGGTACTTCTGCGTCTTCGTAGAGCATTTTTCCGTCCTCCTCGTCTTTGTCGACGGTGTCTTCGACACTCGTTTGCATCTCCATTGCAAGCTTTTCTTCGAGTTCCTCCTTGGATGCGCACCACAACAGCGGCGTTTCATCCATGAATGGCGTGATGACGACGACGCAGTGATGAATATTACTCAGCCGCGTATAAAAGTCAACAGGCACGAGTGCCATTTCACTAGGCACATCTGATGCCTGCGTGCGAACTTTTTGAAATAAAAGTGAGCGAGAACTTTTGATGGCCCTCAAGCAGGTGCGCTCGTGTGTCTCCACATACGTCTTGAGTGCTTCGTAGCACATGCGACCTAAATTCGTCGCGTTGAGCACCGCTCGAGCGCCAGTGAGCATGTACTTCTTTGCCGAGCGTTCTATATTGCGTAAGACGCAGAATAAGTGCACGCACGACGCACTATGCATCGAACAGTGTGCGGGATTGAGAGGTTCGGGTGAAGATTTTTCCGCGTCAAGTTCGCTCTGCATCCACGTCAACAACGTCTTTTGCACCGACGCGAGCGTTTCATCCAACGCCGGTTGTAGCATTCGATCGATGACGTGCGATGATATCGCGCGCGAAGATATCGTCACGTTCATATTTCGCAACGCTCTGCGGTGCGCGCTAAGTGCCTCATCAAGGGCGACCATCGCGCCATCGTACGCCGGTGGATGGGACAACTTTTCAATGGCATCAAACATGCCTTCGATGAGAGTCGATATGAATTGTGTCGTCGTGCTCGTCGCCTCCATTAACGCCTCAACTTCTTCTGGGAACGCGAATAGTATGGGCGCGTCTAG
>JACLAB010003997.1_pt1 | contig 17916 bp, 16 predicted proteins | sample 8027921 | NCBI WGS metagenome assembly JACLAB01 (sample SAMN15725117, study PRJNA655200) | protist metagenome | isolation source: fluorescence activated cell sorting (FACS) single amplified genomes of... | place: USA: West Boothbay Harbor, Gulf of Maine | collected 2000-07-19 | reverse complement strand
AAATGCAGCAGCAAGAAGAGGCGGAAATGCGGCACAGGCACGCGACCGAGCGCCAGAGTAAAGTTCGTGCTTTTCACAAAAGGCGTTTAGAGCGTTCGTTCTCAAGATTAGGAACCAATCCTCAATCAGATGGCAATCTCCCGCAACTGGCCACCATGCAGCAACAGCAACAATACACGCAGCAAGTGCAGCAGTCTCAAATGACTCAGACCGCGCACTCTTCAGCTTCGTTATCGACCTTGTATCAGCCGGTGCAATCACAGCAACAGCAGCAGCAGCAACAACAACAACAACAATACGCTCAACAGCATTTCTCTGCCGGGATGGAAAGTGCCAAGCCGCCTCTCGCACCCTCTCAGGGTTACAGCTCTGATCAACCATTGGTTAACGGTCATTTGCAAAGTGCAGCTGCTGCGTCGAATACGTACGGAAGTGATATTGGAACCTCTTCGATTGGAACGATGTCTCGCGAGTCGTCCAAGGCGTCTATGAGTTCTGACAACCGCGACGAAGCTGGCGACATTGGAAAGGTACAGTTGACGGGAGAGCAGTTGAAGGAGGCGAAAGAGAAAAAGAAACGCGCCGCGTTGGAAAAAATGAATGCGTTGACGGGGAGTTGCTTAACGGGATTAGATGTTAGAAAGAATAGCGATAAGAGTTCTCAACTAGCCTTGAAGGACGAAGCGAAACTGATGGAGAAGATGCAAAAGGCTGCAGACTCGGTTTCGCTGAGCGGCGAGAGTTGAGAACACTTATAACAGATATAAAAATTGTAAACAAAGCAAAGCGTACATGCATAAATATGAATCGAAACAACAGGAATTATTTTAATACGCAAATATTACTGGTATACTAATGGTTTTACAAATTTTTTACTATATTTTGCTGTTGCTTACCAACATCTCGACGATTTTATCCCACCGCGTTCTCTAACTTCAAGGACATGAGCGCTTCGACTTCGGCGGCGAATTCGAGAGGTAACTCTTGAAATACTTCGGAGCAAAAGCCAGAAATGATCACACCAACCGCAGATTCGAGATCAATACCGCGCTGTTGAAAATAAAACAACTGATCTTCACCAATTTTGGAAGTAGACGCTTCGTGCTCGACTCTAGAGGAAGGATCCTTGACTTGGATGTATGGGTACGTATTCGCGCCGGCATCGTCCCCAATCAACATAGAGTCGCATTGTGAATAGTTTCTCGAGCCAGTCGCGTTGGGGCCAACAGAGACTAGACCTCGATACACGTTTCTGGACTTTCCAGCAGAAATACCTTTCGAAACAATTCTAGATCTCGTATTCTTACCGACATGTATCATTTTCGATCCCGTGTCAGCCTGCTGCTTGTTATTCGTCAACGCGACGGAGTAAAACTCCCCCTTGCTATTATCTCCAGCGAGTACGACGGATGGATATTTCCACGTGATGGAAGAACCGGTTTCAACTTGTGTCCAAGAAATTTTCGAGTTATCACCTTTACACAAGCCGCGTTTCGTGACAAAGTTATAGATACCTCCTTTTCCGTTTTCGTCGCCAGCGTACCAGTTTTGAACGGTGGAGTACTTTACTTCGGCGTTTTTCCCCGCGTAAATTTCTACAACCGCAGCGTGAAGCTGGTTTTCGTCGTATGCTGGAGCAGTGCAACCTTCGAGATACGAAACGTATGAATCGTCTTCCGCCACGATCAAAGTTCTTTCAAATTGTCCGGAGGACTCGGCGTTGATGCGAAAGTACGTAGACAACTCCATCGGCGAGATTACACCCTCGGGGATGTAGCAGAAAGATCCGTCTGAGAAAACGGCGGCATTCAACGCCGAAAAGTAGTTATCGCCCACCGGGACAACAGAACCGAGATATTTCTTTATGAGCTCTGGGTACTCCTTGATTGCCTCGGATATCGAACAAAAGATAACGCCGGCTTTCAACAAGTCCGCTCTAAATGTCGTCGCGACAGAAACGGAATCAAAAACGGCATCTACGGCAACGTTTGTCATTCTTTTCTGTTCGTTCAAAGGTATTCCCAGCTTATCGAACGTTTTCAACAGTTCTGGATCGACTTCATCTAAAGATTCTTTCTTCTCTAATACTTTTGGTGCCGAATAATAGGACACGGCCTGGTAATCAATCTCCGGGTATTTGTTATCCGACCAGTCCGGCTCTTCCATCGTGAGCCATTTTCGGTACGCTTTCAAGCGAAATTCCAACATCCACTCCGGTTCATTCTTCTTCGAGCTGATTAATCGAACGGTATCTTCGGATAGACCTTTAGGAATCGTCAAGGTTTCGATGTCCGTGGTGAAGCCCCATTTGTACGGTTTATTGAGCATATCCTGAATCTTCTCCCCTTCCGTTTTCTTCTCCACGGCGACCTGCAAAGTTTTCGAGGAATCTTTCTCCGGTACCGTCGCCTCGTTTTGCTCGCTCGAAGAACTTTCGTTGATCACCGCCCGCGTCGTCGTCGTCTTGTAATTCTTTTCTGAAAGACGGCGATGACGACGACGACGTGTCTCAATTCCTTTCGAAGACGACGAGGCAATTTTCGTCTTTGAAGAAAACGACGTTCTCGTCTTTCCAGTCGCGGACGATGACATTATCGAATGAAGACATGCGGTGCTCATCGCGTGTGTGTGTGTGTCTGTGTCTGTCTGTCTGTGTTGAACTCTGTTTAGGTACGCGTTTTTAGAACAGTAGTAAAAAGAGTCGCGAGAGAGAGAGAGAGAGAGAGAAAATTATTGTGAATTGTGGTGTACTTATTGGAGGAGAGAGGGAACGAGAGGAGGTAAGATTTTGGGACGAGAAGACCTGCTGGTGCTGATTTTTGTGGTCCAGGAGTCAACTCTCTCTCCCTCCTTCAAAAAATTAATTCTCTTCCGCCGCGATACAGAAAGCTTCAAACCTGCGCGTGCGTGCTTCATCGAAGAGAAGAAGAAGAACAGAAACATGACTGGAAAAGGAGGAGATGCGATTCGATCTCCGCGGTGGTTATCCATCGAGGATCGCTCGTTGCAAGAGATTTACGAGTCCGTGAGAGAGTTGCTTTTGGAAACTTTGAACGAGGACGAAGGGTGGAAAGGTTTGACGCGCGATGACATCTCGGTCGAACCGCTTTCCGGAGGGATAACGAACAAGATGTTCAAGTGTGAACCGCCAAAACCACTGACACCGGTGGTTACCAGAGTGTATGGATCGTCCACGGATAAATTCGTCTCGAGAACGGACGAGAGCGAGATGGCGTTGGCGCTAAATAAGAGCAATTTTGGCGCGAAAGTAAGAGCGGTGTTTCAAAACGGCTGGGTGGAAGATTTCATAGAGAGTTCCTCGTTAGTTCCGTTAGATATGAAGAAGACAGAGATTTTGACAACCGTAGCTGGAATTATTAAAAGATTCCACGAATTAGACATGCCACACAGAATCGCTCGGCCGCAAGCGATAGCGGAAACAGCAACGACATCGTCGCCGTACGGAGAAGGCGCTGCGGCAAACGTCGCCGGCGAGTTTTGGGAAACCATAGAGGTCTGGTACTCCATGGCGTTGGAGGTATCTTTTCCGGAAGATCCAGAGAAACAGAAACTATTAGACGCGTTGTGTGTCCCTCAGTTGAAGGAAAAGATCAAAAGGGTTAGAAAGATGTGCGATGCGACAAACTCGCCGACGGTGTTTTGTCACAACGATATTCACGCAGGAAATTTTCTCGTCGAGGAACCGTCCAAGAAATTGATTTTGATTGACTTTGAGTACAGCGCGCATGGACCGAGAGGATTCGATTTGGCAAACTTTTTTTGCGAATTTGCCGGATTTGAGTGCGATTATTCGCTCTTGCCAGATAAGACGACGCGAGAGGTTTTTTATGAAATATATTTATCAGCCGGCGATACGGTCGAACAATTGGAGAAAGAAGTGGAGGTGTTTTACATCGCGACGCACTTGTTCTGGGGGATTTGGAGCGTTTTACAATCAAAGTTTTCGCCGATAGAATTTGACTTTTTAGACTACGCTAGGATGCGTTTGAGGCAAGGCGCCGTGTTGCTCGGGGAAAACGCAGATTCAATGTCGCCTTCGAAACCGGACTCTCCTTTGGAAACGCCAAAGTCACCGAACGCGCCTTCCTCGTGGGGTACTGTAAACGAAGCGCACTTCACGAAGTCGCCTCGACATTCGTTGGATAAGAGTAATACTAGGTAATCTTAGGCAAGTGAGTTATAAAATATGAGTGCGTACGTACTGCTTTCTTTCGATTTATTTTTTAGCAACATTTTTATGATTGTGTGCAAACTTTTAACTCGATTGAGCGAACGCGACGCCCTTCTCTATGCTCGCTCGTAACTCGGGAATAGCATTCTTTACCATTTGTTCCTCAAAAAATGTCATTGCGCCCAATCCTAAAACTTTCTCGACTCCGTTAACGCCTAATTTGACTTTACTAGAAAAGAACGGCAGTTCCGGGATAACATTTGACGAGACGTAAGCGCATTCTATCACGTTTGATTCTCCAGCCAAACCCTTCAGGCATGATGTTGCCATATTCTCGGCAGCTAGTGCCATACTTAACGTCGCAGATCCAGCGCCGGCTTTTGCATCCACGACTTCGGTACCGGCGTTTTGAATGCGCGTCGTTAAGTTTTGCAACTCGCTACCTTCAAAAGGCTTCGATAACTTTGGCGTCATTTGCGAAAGTAAAGGAATAATTGTCTCGCCGGCGTGGCCACCGACAACAGGTACAGTTACGTCCGATACTGATTTTCTCAAGTGCTGTAATTCGTCTTTTCGTAAGCCGTACACGAAAGTCTCTGCTCGCACGACGTCAAGTTTCGTGACGCCTAAAACTTTTCGAGGATCGAACGCGTTGTATTTCTTCAGCACTTCCACCGCGATGGGAACCGTTGAATTTACTGGGTTCGAAATAATGTTCAAAATTGCGTTGGGACAATATTTCGCAACCCCGACGGTTAAGTCTCTCACGATCCCGGCGTTGATTTTGAACAAATCGTCTCTGGTCATGCCTGGTTTTCTCGGAATACCCGCCGGAATGATGACCAAGTCGCATCCGACTAAAGCGTCTCTTAATTGGTCTGGTCCTGCGTACCCAGTCACTTCAGATTCGGTATTGATGTGTGATAAATCTACAGCCACTCCTGGCGTGATTGGCGCGATATCATACAATCGCAAGGCTTTTATTCGAGGCGACTGTTTCAACAGCAACGAAAGCGTTTGCCCAATACCCCCGGCAGCTCCTAAGACGGCAACCGTAAACTTCTCTTTGTTTTTCCAAAACAGAGCATCGTTACGTTCTATGATGGCATGCGTTGTTGGTATTCTTGCTTCTGCTGACGTAGTCAACGACGACGAAGATGGTGGTGGCAGTTCTGATTCTCTCGCGCGTACATCTTGAAAGTGTTGTCGTCGGCGCGCCTGCGGATTTTGTTTTTACGATGAGAGAAGAGAAGAGAAGAGAGAGTTCGTTAGACGACGCGACGAGAGAATTTAGTCCTAAGGAAGGAAGGAAGAAAACAAAAAGAGAAGGAAAGATAGAGGAGTTCAACGCACCGAGGATGCCATCGACGAAGGAATGAGTTGCTCGGAGAGCGAGTGAACGCGTCTCCTCGCGCGAGACGATGATGATGGGTCCATTTTTCTTCTATGAATTCTTTTCTCCAAAACAAAGTGTGGATTCGCGTCAAATTTCGTCAAAAATAAAGGCAAGCAAAACAGAAGAGTGCACGAGTAAGACGAGGGGTTCCCATCTCCTTGTGGATCAAAGAAGTAGAAAAGAGAACTACTACGAACGCACGAAGAGCATGTTCTCTCCGCCGTGTGGTCAGTCTCATTTTGAGAGAGTTATATCGTCCTCTTCCTCCTCCTCTTTGTCCTCCTCTCAAATCACAAGTAACTACCGCCACCAGCACAACACGAAGAACGCGCTGCAGAAGAGGAAAGCACCGATGAAACTCTTCGCGCACCCGAATAATAAGAACAGAATGCGAAGCAATAAAAAGGTTATCAACAATTCAAACAAGCCATATACGCCGTGGGCGCTGGATTTGGCGTTAATATTCAACTGGACCGATATTATCGACGAGGAGATGCGAGAGGAGAACAAGTCTCTGAACATATTCCTCGACGGGGCAAACATCGCGTGGCAGCGCGGTGCTCTCTTGAGGAAAAAGTTCAAATGTCGACAGTTTCCTCTCAGTGCGGGAATAATTGAGGCTTTGAACTACGAGCATTGGTCGAATCATAAAGTAATAGCGTATCTTCCAAAAGAATACGTCATCGGCGAGCTGCCAAACTTGTGCGACGGCGGAGGCTTAGCGACAGTCAACACGGAACACGTAAAGTATTTGCAAAACGGTATTTGGGTGAACGAAAAGCTGAAAACACTCGTGGACGAAGGGAAAATACAGCTCGTGGAGCGCAAAGAAGGCGGCGACGACGATTTAACGATAATCGCTGAAGCGAAAGCGAAAGACGCGTGGATATGTTCAAACGACCAGTTTCGAGATCATAAGAACGACAAGAGCCTTCCGTTTTCTGGAGGCCGCTCGCTCAGAGAGTTTTCTCGTTTAAGACGATTCGAGTGTAACTTTTTAATCGCTCCGGGTTTAGACGAGAAAATGTTGCACGCTATGCAATCCGCGAAAGCATGGGAACCCAAGGTTGGCTGGGAGTTCGATGCGTTCTACAAAGAGGAATCCGAAAAGAAGAGACGGAATATCGTGAGCAGTAGTAACAGTAGTAGTGACGATGATAGTAACAATAATAGTAGTGCACATGGTTCCGGGAGAAACGATAATCCTGGCGCTTTAAATGGCGTTCTGCCGTTTTACGCCATGCCGCACGAAGTTCTCCCATGCTATTTCGAGCCAGTGCCGACGACGGCTATGATTGAAGCGAAAAAGTTGTTCGAAAAAAAGAAAGATTGGTCGCCACCGTTCGTGAAGAAAGAGTAATCACGCTCAATACGCCATTGATTACCTTCTAAATTACGTACAGAAATTGAGTAGAATGATAGATGTTAATGAAAAGAATTACATAGATTTAATCAAGCCCTCGATTTCTTTGAACACCGTCGTTTTTTGGCGGTTCCCGTCAATAGTTTTCATGATGTTCTTGTACTTGGAGAGCACCGCGTTGACATTGGCGTGATGCACCTTCAATCGGTTTTGAGCCTTTTCTTCCGTATCGTCTGATCGCTGCGTGAGACGCTTCGCTACAGTCTCATCAGGCGGCGGGAAAAACTTCAAGTGATAAATTTGTCCAGTCACCGGGTCCAATCTTCTACCGACGACGCGTTCGAGCAACTCTTCGTCCGGCACGTCGAGGAGCAAAAACAAATCTGGTTCGATACCGTACGAACTCAACGCCTCAGCTTGAGACGCGGATCTCGGGTAACCATCGAGAAGCCAGCCGCCGGCGCAATCCGGTTCGTTCAATCGAGATTTCACCATATTCACGACGACCTCATCTGGGACCAAATCACCTCTGTCCATAAACTCTTTCGCTTTCAAACCATCGTCTGTGCCTTGTGCAACGGCAGCTCTGAGCAAGTCACCGGCGGAAATGTGCGTGATTCCAAATTTCTTAACGATCAATTCGCACTGAGTCCCTTTCCCCGAGGCTGGAGCGCCAGCGATGACGATTTTCTTCGCTTTCTTCTTCATCGCTTTGCGAGCAGTCACGCCGATAGCCGCAGCGGCGAAAACGCCAGCGGTAATTTGCGTCGGAGTCGGTCCAGCCGCGGCCGGCGGTGGCGGCGCTTTTGACTTGGCCGCGATCTGCTGAATGCATTCGTTCTTTGAAGAAGATGGCGCGAGAAGCGAAATACTTTTTTCTGATGATGCCGACGTCTTTTGTTGTTGTTGTTTTTGCGAGCGACAAACGACGAAAGAAGAGGAATTCTTTTTATTCTTATTTTTATTACTCGTCGACGACGTCGTCGTCGTTTTCGACGCGCGAAGAGTAGACGACGTGAAAAGCGAAGATGCGGTGAGCGCAGACATTATTGTCAAAACGTATAGCCCCACCTTGTGTGTTTCTGACGTTCCCTACAGGCGTTTTGGTTTTTACAATTTGATTATTTTATTTGATTGATTTTTTTCGGGATCATCATCATCCATCGCGTGACGGAGGACGGAGGAGGAAAGACAGCAGGGGAGGACGATGAGAGAAAATCTTGGAAGGATTTTCCGCATTTTTTCATCTTTTTCCTCTCGTCGTCGTTCAAAATTTTCTTTTTTTCGTGACTTTTCAGAACACACACGCAAACACACACAAACAAACAAACACACACTCGCCACGCCACGCCACGCAATGATGATGATGATGGCGACAACATCGGCATTGACGACGTCATCATCGTCGAAGATGTTCGAGAGGAGGACGATGAATATCACCAGCGCGCGCCAAAAAGGAATGACTGCTTTCGGATTTAAAAACGAAGAACGAAGAAGCGCGATGAAATGCTCCGCAGAATCATCATCGTCGTCGTCGTCGCTCGTATTCGACGGAACGTCTATGTTTACTATTTATTCAGAATTGAACGGAGAAAATGTCATCTTTCCTTCGTTCTTAGAGTCTGCGTTGCATGTGTGTGAAGTTTCGCGGTCGCACCCGGATTATATTTCTGCCCACTTTCACGAGAAAGTCGGCACGGACCAGTTCAAGCAGCTCGATAAGAATCTGCCACCACATCAGTACATGAACTATACTTTATTCGACTCTCCTCCGGAGGAAGTTTTTAGTAGGTTTGATGACCTCTTCGATAGCTCAGATATTGCCCACCCGTCTCCGCAAAAATACGCCATGCTGAGTGCGAGCGAAGTCGACGTGTACCCGAAGAACGACGCCGCCGTGGAAGGCACGTTTGCAAAACGGGCGAAGGAATCTGTAGACAAAGAAACGAAATTAACTAAAATAGGATTAAACGATAGGAACGTAGCCATAGTTGTGGCCCTGAAATGCGATAACGCATTAGACGCTGAAAATTGGGTACAAACATTCGGGATTGGGAACTTGGAGAAACAGTGGAAGAAAAATTTCCAGCTCGCGGTATTACACGAAGTTAAACTGGGACTCGGCCCGATGGTTGAAAACGACGAAGCTTCGCAAGCCGAGGGTGATGCGACGCCGTTTACGCATGTGGTATACGCCTCTCTCGGTGAGGTGGAGGATTCCATTGCTAACGATGCGGTTTCTTTAGTACAACAGGCGTTGGTAGCAGAAGGTATAGCGGATGGATCGGTAGTGCACGCGTTCAAATGCGCTTTTAACATTGCAAAAAAAGGAACGCCGTGCGGCGCTTTACCAGCCGCGCGAGAGATTCAAAAGCGAAAAGAGGAAAACGAACAGGCTCGCAAGAATAATAAGTTTTAATTCTAAGATTACTACGAGTAGAGTGTACCAGGTGCCAGGCCAGGTGTCGGGTACGCGCAAAATAAATAAACAAACATCACAGCACATTTTTATTTACAACGTTTCACTTCTCCCCACTCCTCTCTCGGTGTCTTCGAGGACCTGGATGACTATTCATGTACCCTTGAAGTGGATCTTCTAAAGTTGGCACGTAATTGGATTTAGGTTGTGTCCTTCCTTCGTTGCCTCGGGATCTTGGACTCTGCATGGCCGAATGGTCGCTGATACCGAACGCCGACATCCCCATTTGCTTCGCTTGATTGTTGGAACCTCTTTTTCCGCTGCTGCCTCCGAGCATTTTCATGTCATCTCCGCCAAAAACACTTTGCATACCTGGAAGTGAACCCATTTGGTGTGAACCGTGCGTATGCTGATGGTGTGGATTTGTAGGGTCGTGATGATTTTCGGTGCGATGCGGCGCGAAATGATCCCGAGCTTGCGCGTGCGCTCGCTGCAAGTGATCCCTTTCGTCTCCAAATCCTTCGCCGCCCTCGTTTGCGTTCTCATCAACATCGTGTTTCCCAACCAGCGTCGGGCAAATACCTGCTTTGACTACAATTGGATCGTCGCCACGCGTGTAGCTCAATTTATCACCTCGTTCTTCTCCGAGCATGTCCCCTGGGGTTTGGTTGATGAGTTCATACATGTCCTGCGTGACGTGACGTCTTCCCAAGCTCAAAGCGACGTCGTTGGCATTCAACTTGAACGTAGAAATCACGGCATCGAACAGCGCGAACAAAAGTGCGCGTCTTTTCTCAACTTTGCAGTTTAGCGCGAGGACGAGAACAGTTGCTTCGTCATTAGCACCTCTGGCCTCGAGAGTCTGTGCGGATGGAAGAATCTTGGTCAGAACGTAGTCGCGCAAGAGTCTCGCCTGTTTGCCTTTCGCTAAATCACGCTGTCGTTCGGTTTGATGCGGACGAGAGGTCTCGATTCCCTTTGCTCTGTTTACGTCTTCGAGTTGTCGCATTTTGTTATTAGTAAGGAAATTAGCAATGCACTCGCGTTTCGATTCACCTTCGCCGGCGAACCGAGTGGAGAAAACACCCGAAAGCTTCAACGATTTCACGGCGACGGTGCTCCAGGTTGGATTGCTCGTCGACACCTCGTCGTCATTTTGGGAGAAGAAATCAATAATTTTCTGCCGCTTAAACTCATCAACGGAGTTCCAAAGCGTCAGTAACGCGAAAGGACCGGAAGGTCCGCATTCTGAATCCGCATTCTCCATGAGAAAACCATCCATCGGCGTGCTTTCGAGTGAGTGGGCTTCGACGATTTTATCAATTAAATCCTTCTCTTTCCCTTCGGGTTGTCCGGTGATGCCTTCCCAAACCTTTGTCGCCATCCTTCGATCTTCTTCCAAAATTTCCTCCTGGGAAAGTCTCCCGCCGTTTGTATCGTCTGATTTCGAGAGTTCCATGTTTTCAGTGTTTTCGCCGTCGCCCGATGAGGCAACTTCAGAGGAGGAGGAGGAGGAGGAGGAGGACATTTCCGAGGCTTCCTTGGCGACTTCTTCTTCGACTTGCTCGAGTTCGCTCTCCTCCTCGTTATTCAGCTGCGTGTTTTCTATCTCTTCTTCTTCTTCTAGTTTAGCGGCGTAGATTGCGGCTTGGTCATCATCCTCTTCATTCTTAGTGGTTTTTCTCTGCACCGCGTTCATTTCACCAATCTCGTCTCCGGCGTCCTCCTCATCGTAATTTTGCTTCAACAATCGAGCGCCTTCGGTGACGGAAATGCCGCAGCTTAAAAGAAAGACGACGAATGTCAGCGCGAAAAACAAAAGTCCCACACTTCGTTTCATCATTGCTCGTGCTTTATGTGTGCTTTATGTGCACGACAGTTCCCACCACAGACTGTGAAGAAACGTGTTGCTGTGTCACAATTTTTCACGCGGGAAGAAAAGTAGTGAAAAGAGACAAAAGCTGAAGGTCAAAAGCTGAATTTTTCGAGTGCTATTATTTCGGTCCCTCATCACTCACAAATATAACACGACGCGCTTGGTGTGAACACACACACACACACACGCGCACATACACACACATATAATCGATATCACTCTTTGCGTTTGCGTCCTCTCGATCGATATTCGTGACATCGCCCATCTCACGTCTCGTCGTGCTCTAGCTTGACCAATAATAACTCGCGAGCACGACGAAAGATTTTTTTTATTCTCTCTCGTGATATTTCCCATCACAACATCGATAACGATATATATATAGAGAGAGGGAGAGAGAGTCTCGTGATCATGGCAGGGAAGAAGGCATCGCCGTCGTCTTCGCCAGGTGGGAACGATATTAAGCTAGGCGAGGAACATCGCTCGAAAAGCGTAACTTGGGCGAACGAATCGAGAATGGAAGAAGTAGTCGAATACGAGGTCAGTCAATATGAGCAGAGTGATTTAGATAGTTTGGATTTTCGGGGAGGAGATACGGGAGGGCGTTATAGGAGCGGTATCAGAGACAAGCCCGCGTGCTGTTGCACTATCATGTGATAAAAATAGCAATATGTAGATACACTTTTCTTATACCTTTATAACATTATTATCGAAACGAAACACTTTGTTGTGCTCTCTCTGCCCAACTCTCTTTTTGTCTTTCTCGTAGTTTCTCCAAAAGTGTATCGCATCAAAAATACCAACTTTACATACTCTGCTCTTCCGACCTCGTATATATATACATAAACTAAGGAAGTGAACGATGATGAGTTTTGCGAGTACGAGCGTAACGGCAGCGCAAGCGCGGGATATTCACCGCACCACGCGTCATTTAGGCAGACGACGAAAACAGTGCATAAAACTCGAGAGAACGCGTGCAGTTCGCGATGACGATGACGAAGAGAAAGAAGATACCCATGAATACGGAATACTTGGAAAATCGAGAGCTACGTACGCTTCTTCGGGCGAGACGAGTTATAGCGATAGCGTGTACGACAAGTTTGCCATCGCTTTATTTAACGCCAAGTTAGCAGGGAAAATCATGGAATCAACCGAAGGTGTTTTATCCTCAGAAGCAAAGCAGTTTTCCATATTTTCATACCAGAGACTGGTTTATATAGCGAACGAAGTTGGCGTAGTATTTAAAGGCACCGACGCTCAGAGAAAAGTCGTGACGGAGACGTTGTTAGAATTAATTCCGGAGATTATCAGGATATTGTTCAAGAAACTTATTAAACCATCGAATTGGGTGGACGAACTGAACAGTTTTATCACGGTACAGTTCTTCGGTTGGCTCGTCGGGCCATCTGAACGCGTTCCGAGAGAAAGCGATGGTGTACTCGCCGCTGTAAAGTTAAAGAAATGTAGATATTTAGAACAATCAGGATGCGTAGGATCGTGCACGAACTTTTGCAAAGTTCCTACGGAGAATTTCTTCAAAGAAGCCTTCGGTGTAGATGCGCATCTTCAGCCCAATCATGCCGACGGAAGTTGCCTACTGACGTTTGGGGAAAAGCTATCAGACGAGGAGATTTTCTCAGCACCGTGCTATCTAACGTGTAAAAGCAGAAAGCTTGGCATCAGCAGCGGAGGGGGAATGGGCACGATCGAACGTGATGACGGATCAGTGCAGCAGCCAAAGTGTTGGAAATTACCGTGAAAAGCACGCAACGCGCAAACATTATCTTGCGAATGACAGAAATATGTCATTTGCGCTGAGTAGGTGTGTGAAGCAGTATGTATGGTATGTGTGTGTATATGTATGTGCAGTATGAAACATATTAAAATTACAAGTGATCAAACTCCCCCCTACTGGTGTTAAACCCACCACCTCTACCATTCTCAACTCCAAACATCGCTGTTGGCGATCCACTTCTCCCCAATCGGATGCTGCTACTATCATTTCCAGCGTTCAAGCGCGCCGTGTCCTCCTCCTCTTCCATCTCGTCATCATCCAAAGGCATGTACTGACTGAGAATCCCCCGAATCTCCTGGTTCATGACTTGCTTCATTTTCCAACGATAGAATAAAAACAAACAAGTGACCAGTACTAACAAGGAAAAGAAAACGCTGGCCAAAACCGTCGACGTCTTCCCGACGCTTCGCGCAGTCTGTTGCACGGACACGCAACTCCACGTGTTTAATGAATCTGAAAACTCGGAGTGTAAGCCCTTCGGGCAGATACACTCGTAATATGGAAATGCACTCGTCGTCGAGCATGTTGTCTCCCCGCTCTTATTAGGATCACTCAGACAAGTGTTCCAACCATCAGCTCCCTGGGCACACTTATCGTTTATGAGTCCACTATCGCTACACATCTCTGGCTTGAGATCGTTGGGGAATCCCGCGCATATCGCCTTCAAGACTTCACCGCGCGCTAGCTTACCTCGATATTGCACGTCATTTATAACCACTGTTGGTAATATTCGCACAGAAGATCGAGTGGACTCACTCGGAGGTGATTGCGCGATAATTTGCTCCTCCATCATAGCGTTTTCAGAATTAGCGTCGATATCCCCTATACAGTTTTTCCACGAGGAAGTATCCAAACCCGCTCGCTTCATTAATGTCTCAGCGCAATCGTATGAATTGAACAACCCGGTGCTCATTTTACACGACGATTGAAATTCAGTGATGTAGTCCCACCATTTTGTTGGGATTTGGGAGTCATTCGCAGCTTTAAACGCGCAGAGAGCTCGTAAATTCGATACGACAACATCCGCTCCGGAATATCCGCTATACAAGTCGTCGTCTGGATCAGGAATACAATATCTGCCATGATTTATACATTCTGACAGACAAACGTCGGAATCTTCGTACCCTTCCGGACACGACCACGTGAGATAATGGGGTGTGAATTGGGTGTAATTCTTGGTTTCCAACTCTTTCGCTATGGGCGCCCAATCGTTGAGAAATCCAACCTGCGCGTCGCATTTCGCGCCGCACGAATCCGTCAACTCTGTCCATATTTCGTACTCGACCCTTGAATCAGGATGTGGTAACACATCAGTCCAATTGAGGGTAGCGATGACGGCGTTGCCGGCTGAGAGTTCTTCCTCAAACTTTTCCCCGACGCTTTCCGTTATTAACGCAACCGGAACCGATATGTTCTTCACGTACTCTTGTGATTCCGCATCATCGGCAGCATCCATGGTAATCAAATCCTCCGCAATATTATCGACGATAATCACCGCTTCAGCTCCAGCTTTTTGTGCGAAAAACGCCTTTGTCGTGAACGGGCACTCACCTCGGTTCAAGAGCATGATGTTTGCTCCATATGAACTATTGGTGTTGAATGCGTTCGCGTCGAACTCTGCGCACCCGTCTTGGTCAGTTTTAGGATACTTAAACGATCCCACCAACGTCGCTCCGTACAACGGCACACCAAAATTGGCGATGGCCATGTCGTATTTCCCTTTCAATTTGCTCGGTAAAGAAACCGTAAAAGAAGCCCGTTCAACGTGAAATCCACTTTCAACGCGCTCCGCTTTCAACGAAAAGAATAGAAAGAAAAGGAGAACAACGACGAGAGGAGTCTTCATCATCATCCTTATTTAATCTGCCTTCCCTTTTCTCTCTCTCTTTCTCTCTTTTCTCCTCGCGTACTGATCTTGTTCTTGTTCTCTTGTTCTTGTTTTTCTTCTTCTTCTTCTTCTTCTCCTTCTTGGTTGTTACGAGAATTTTAGTACGTATGGAGAGAATGACGTATCGACGTCTCATCAAAAACTCATCATAGATACCTCAAAAAAAGCAGCTACTTCCTCCAAAGTCTTAAATGCTCGCCTCTTCGTTGAACTCCATCACTCGCGCCGCATCACTCTCGCGAAGTTCTTTTTCTTCTTGTTCGCCGTCCTCGTCGTCATCATCTTCGAGCAAAGCGGCGTTCTTGTATTCGTCAAAGAAAACACAATTTTTCAGTTCCGGATTCGTCGGAAAGACGGATAAAATCATCGTCGGCAAAAGTAAAAGCAAAAAACTTCTTTCCACATCTAGCATGACTACGGCAGATGCAAGTAAATACACCATCGCGGATCAACCGTTACGATTCGCAAATGGGAAGAAAGAAAACAATACGAGAATGCTCGATATCGACGCCGTTTATGATGGTTCCTTTTTGAAAGGGAAGCGCGTTTTGGTCACCGGTGCTAACCGAGGAATTGGATTAGCGTTGGCGAAAGAGCTCAACGATAAAGGCGCTTTTATTCTCGGCACGTGCAGGAAGACGTCCGATGAACTTTCCGCGTTATCGAACACGCAAGTAATAGAAAATTGCGAAATCACGGACGAAAAATCTATCGCGAACGCGTTCAAAGAGATCACCGAACCGGTGGATATCGTCATCAACAACGCGGGATATTTTTACGAACCATTGGAAACCTTGGATTCAATGAACTTCGAAGAGGAGTTGAAAATGATTGACATTTGCGCAGTTGGGCCGCTACGGGTTGTAAAAGTTTTGAGAGACATGAAGCTGTTGAAAACGGACGGAACGTGTAAGATTGCCATGATCACTTCGCAAGGCGGGTCAATTTCCTGGCGCGAAGTCCAAAATCCAGACGGCCATGACTACGGGCATCACATGTCCAAAGCTGCGGCGAACATGGGGAGTAAATTGCTCGCGCAAGAGTTGAAGAAAGAGAAAATAGCCGTTCAAATATTGCACCCAGGTTTTAATAAAACCGGAATGACGCAAAAGTACGAGAAGATTTGGGAAATCGAAGGCGCCGTGGACGCTTCAGTTGGAGCGAAACGCGTGATGCACGAAATTTCTCTCATGGACGTGGATAAATATAACGGTTTGTTCATCAACTGCGAAGATGGATTACAAATTCCGTGGTAATTTAGAACAAAAATGTAAATTGTACAAATCATCACGCACCATATGTGGGCACACAAACATACACACAAATTTATAGGTGAAAACCTTTCAAACATTATTTTGACAGCGAATACATAGTCGCGTAACTGCTCGCACTTCCGCCGCCAATATCATCGTTTCTGTTGTGTAGAGAAGTGGTGAAATTGACAGCGGTGATGCCACTTTTCATGCTGGAACTTCCAGTGACTTTTTTCTTTTTCTTGGTAATGTTGTTCGGAGTATCGTGCGCGACGGCTACGTACCCATCCGTAAGAAGGGAATCTATTCGGTTGGCGAGTTTCCTCACCTCTTCGTTTCGGCTCGCGAGCGTCGCTTCTTTTTCTTTCGATATCGACACGTGGCGATTCGCGACGCGTAGCTTCTTTGATGCTTGTTCTAACTGATCGGATAATTGCTCGCGATCGGATGAAAGTATCTGAATGCTCTCTTTCGAGCTTTCTAACGCACTCGTGAGTTGATCAATCTCCTCCTTTGCCTGCGATACCTTTTTTCTCTCGTTCTCCATCTCCTTCTTGAAATTTTCTAAAAATATCAGCAACTCGGCGTTTTCGTTTTCCATCGTTTCGTTCGCGCGAGTCAACTCGGATATCTCTCTTCTCGCCCGATGCAACTCTTCTTCTAGATTAGATGATGTTGATAACGGTGATGATGATGACGCTTTCTTATTTCTCGATCCTCTGTGGAAATCTTTACTCTTTTTTTTTTCTTCTTCTTCTTCTTCTTCTTCTTCTTCTTCTTCTTCTTCTTCTTCTTCGAAAACGGAAGGAAGCCCCGTTGTAGTCGTTGTCGTTGACTTTCTCGATGACGTTTCGTTTTCGCGCTGGATAATGGAAGTGTTGTCGTACTCATCGTCATAGTCATCATCAGAAGAAAAGCACGATGCGCTATCGCGTTCCTCTTCCATACCTTCTTCGTGAACACGTTCGTCGTCGGTAGACATGTTGTCGCGTATTTTTTTGCAGTCTTCTCTCCCTTTTCCTCGTTTGCTTCACACGTTCAAAAAGAGCCTATTTTGCAAAGGCCATTTTTTTTTTCTGCATTTTTTTACTTCGCACGATACTAATAAACTCAGACACGCACATACACACAGAGAGAGTGAGAGTGTGAGAGAGAGAAAGAGAGAGAAAAGATACATACATATACAGATACCGATATCATGGAGGGTGGACATCAGATGGAAGACGACGTCGAACGTGCCGCGAATGCCAACAACAATTCGGTTTTATTAGAAGAGGACGATTTCATTACCGGTTTTGAAAAAAACATTCCCGTTGAGCTCGTTCAAACGTTGAAAACGTCGTCGTTTACGCAGAAATTCTTCATCGGAGTTTTGGTGTTTAATCATCTGGTGTATTGGTTCGTTCCGAATTCTCAAGATTTTCTGGCGTTGATCCCTGATAAAACCATACCGACGCACTTTTGGAACGTGTTCTCCGCTGGCTATTTCGAAACGAACCCGTTAAATTTGCTCTTTTCATGTTTCATGTTGATATTCATAGGGAAATTTGTCGAAGCGAGTTGGGATGCTGTCGAGTTTTGCAAATTCATCCTCGTTACCAACGCATGTATTGGTGCGACGACTTTTGTCATCATGTTTATTCTGTACGTCGTCACGAGGGACCAATACTTTCTCTTTGCGAAAATAAGCGGATTTCACGGCGTCATCGCCGCTTTACTCGTCGCGTTACTTCAACT
>JACLAB010015437.1_pt1 | contig 17917 bp, 7 predicted proteins | sample 8027921 | NCBI WGS metagenome assembly JACLAB01 (sample SAMN15725117, study PRJNA655200) | protist metagenome | isolation source: fluorescence activated cell sorting (FACS) single amplified genomes of... | place: USA: West Boothbay Harbor, Gulf of Maine | collected 2000-07-19 | reverse complement strand
CGCGCACTTAAACGCGTTACATTTGAAACGAGGGATGGCGCGACACGTGATGAAACGAGACAGCGTTGTTCGCATAGTGATGTACGACGTCAAAATTGCAACGAGCAGAAAAACAGGATTGAAAAAATTCGTTCAAGCGGAGGAGACGCATCGCGTATATTTGGAAGACTCAATCGTCACGAGTCCAATCGATCTGGATTCGATGACCTCGTCGCCGGTGAGCTCATCTTACATCTTCTTCGCACACGTCAACGGCGACGTGAGCATCGTCCTTCCAAGAACGGGCGTCGTATTGAAAACATTGAGTGCAGCTCACGACCCCAAGTCTCTCGCGTCGACTGGTTCGGTCAATTTTGTCGTCGCCGATCGCGCGTATCTGAGCGCCTCCAAGTGCGCCGAAGACGCTACAATCTGCCTGTTTTCCAGTGCGGGGCGGTTGACGTCCTGTTGGTCGATTGCTTCGCCATTAGTATGGACTCCACAAACGCATCATTTGTTCCCAAAGCCGTTTCGCGACGCCTCGAAAACCTTCTTGTTGTGCTGCGCTAGACTCGGTCGTGATTCGACGGATACTACGCTCGCGCTTCTTTCCGCCTCCTCCTCCAAGCGTCAACACGCTATGAACGAAAATCGGTTACGAAGAAGAAAAGATATCGACGCCTCGTTAGTATTAACGGAAAAGGAGTTTAAAGATCTCGTCTTCGCGTTATCGTGTCACGAACCAGCGCTCATAGAACGAATCGTAGGCGCGTTAGCCGTCGTGACTTTCAACGTCAAACAGTAGCGTACTACGCAGGCATATTGGTGGATAGTTTTAGCTCAAATAGCGCTTTAGAAAACACCATAAAATTAGAGGCGTTTTACGCTTTAAGATATACCGAACGCTCACAACAAGAACGCGATGACAAATTGTAAATACTAAACATGTCTTCCAGTAACAGAGACAACATATACAAGTCGCCGCCGCGATTGTTGTCGCACAAACCGCCGCGACCGCCGATGTAAGAGCAAATCAATTGCAAATTTCTTCCCCGAATGACTCACAAAAATCCTCTCTCTTTCTCTCTCTCTTTTTCTCCCTTTCAAACGCAGCACGCCTCGAATTGGCACGGAGTTACACGCGCAACCGGTCCTGTTGGAAGATTTCTTCCACGCGCAAAAGAAAAACACGGTTGGAGGACACAAAGGAGACGACGAGGACGATCACCTAACAGGAGGATTTAGCAGAGGAGAATTGGACCAAAGAGGCAATGACTTTTACAGATATCAGTTGCGCGCGAATTTTGTGGACATTGCGAGAGAGGATTATCAGGAGAGTTTGAATCGCTCGCGAGGAGAGGAAGGGGGAGAGGCGAGTAGGTTTGCATTGAATGTGCAGTTGTTTACTTTGGAGAGACGGATTGGTGTTGTGAGTGCCGGGACGACGGGGGCGACTTCGACGCAAAATCAGCAGTCAAAGTTGCAACAAGCGCAGCAGAGACAAAGACAGTTACAACAGCAACAGCAACAACAAGATGGATACAGGTCGGGAGCGATTTCACCAGCGAGTGGGAGCAGCGGGTGGGAATCCAATACGAGCTCAACGATGCTTTCGGAGAGAAGCGGGCAACATCATCGGAAACATCATCCGTCGCCGTTTGAAGGGAGCGGGTATCACTCTGGCGCGAATAAATCGGTGGTAGATATCGCGATGAACTTTACAAACTTTTTGGGATGGACAAATTATCGCACCGATAATCGCATCACGGATGGATCTGCGTCGTCGAGAGGAGGAGCAGAAGGGTCGACTGCGAACGAGAAGTATCCTACGGAACCTTCCACGGTGAAGGAGGTGCACAGAAAACCGCGAGAGTTATGCGCAGTTGCTGCGGCGTATGAAGACGTACACACGAACCCAAAATTTGCAACCTCGAGATTTATATTAGTGAGCGCGTGCGTGTCTAAATCAACAGAGACGACGACACGAACGACTCCACAGTTTCAACACGAAATGGTGTCTTCAACGTCATCTTCCACAAAAGGCATAGCGCAAAAATTCAAGAACAAGAAGAAAGTGGTCGTCGTGACGAGCGATTCGACATCTTTCCCGGCGAGACAAAGTCAAGATCATCGAGATTATCAACAGCAACAGAACGTTCGCGTGCTCGCTCCAAAGATTGAAATTTCGCACAAGGAAATTGTGGAGACTTTTTTACTGGTTCGATCAATTGGCGGATACCGGGAGATGGTGCTCAAACCGACGACGGCAGCTTTACCGTGGTATCCCGGCGAAGAGAATGAAGTAACGTGCATCGCATTAGCACCGTTTGGCGGTCGCGCGCTCGTTGGCACGGTATCGGGTAAATGCTACATCGTCGATTTGGGTACGACTTTGAATCCAAAATTCATGCCCGCCGTGGATGAAGAGAGACGCAAAGAAAATGATTCCGACGAAGATTCCGAAACGAATAGAAGAAATAGTGATAATTTAGCGAAAACGCCCGAAACGTTTAAAATGAAAGAAGCCATTCGCGTGCTCGCGGAAGATTCGAAAAAGAGTGCTGGTGTGGATAGTAGAAACGAGAATCAACGACAACCGGCAAAAGCGCGTTCGGTTGTTTGGTGGCGGAGAGCTAAGGACAACAAAGAAATAGCAATTTGCGGCGACTCTACCGGAGTGGTACGCTTGTGGGACGTTGAAAGTGGCGAATTACTCATGACGATCCCTACGAAGTGTAACCCGTTGAAAAAACTCCAGCTCGTAGAGGCTATCGACGATAGACGCGTGCACGAGATTCTCAAACAGCAATCGCAAAAGTATTACAATAGCGAAGAATCCTTGACGAGTGATTTCTCATCGGCGACGACGACTGGTGACAAAGCAAATAGCAAAATGGCGAGCTCGAGCAGCACTTTCTTGTTACTCTCCAAACGCGTCGCGAGAGAACGAGATGAACACGGTAATATCATCCGCACTATGGATCGGGTGAACTCCATGCGACAAAAATTCCGCGAATCGCGAATGTCCATTAACGAGAACTACGAGGAAAATTATGACAACGAGTATAGAGAAAATGTCGATGAAGACGACGATATGGACGACGAGTTCAACACTTACAAAGACGTAGACACGTACTTTCAAACGTTGGATTTAGAAACCTACTCGGCGCGAATCGATGAAATTTCCTGCGTACCGGAACAAAACATTTTGTTTTCTGGACCGGAGAAAGTCGGCAGTCGATTCGGACACGACGGTTACGAAACGCACGAGAGTGGGGCGAATTCTCCGGATTTTCAAGGTGGCGTGTTGGTGTCGCGTCCGGAGAACTTTACCGGTCACTCGACGCTCGAACACGGCGGCAAATCGTTCGTCGTTTCCTCCTTCGCCGACGGTCGAGTAGACATTTATGATGCGAAAGTTTCTGATTCAAAAGTTATTGCGTCTATTCGAACGCCAAATTATAGTTCGCCGCGATTCGCGTACATTGTCGACGCTTTTGCATTCTTCGTCATGTCCTCTCGGTCGATCGCAGTCATCAGTCGGGCGACGAATACCTTGGTGCAGAAAATCGTCTTGCCGGTGGAGTACGGCGCCATCAAAGGATTAGTCAGAGGCATCCCGGTGCGTTCGTCCAAGTACGAATTGGCGATTGATCTAGCAGCAGATATACGCGCAGATGGTGATGATGATGACAATGATGATGATGACGTTGACGAGGACGGAGAAGACATCGGACGTAATTCAATCATTCTTGAAGGCGTCGTGTGCTGGACGACGAGTCGCGTGTTTGAAATCACTCCAACCGCATCGGTTTTCGACTTGTACGAGAAACTCGCATTGAGCGGTCGAATCTCGAGAGCGAGGGAGTTAGCGGATGCTTTAGCTTTAGATGCGTCCGAGATGGCGTTACACGCGTGCGAACGTGCTTTAAATGCGAGACGGGGCGATACTGCAGCAGCCATGTATTACTTTGCCGTTCGGTCGGATTCGGACTCACCGCAGAAACGGTACAAAATGCTCGCAAGGTTTTGCGACGCGTGCTTACGTTCCTGGCACGTACGTGCTACGGAGCATTTACTCGAAACAATGGATGCTTGGGATTTTGGAGCGAACGGATTCGATTCCGAGCCGTCTTCGCCGGCGGCGACGTTTTCCAGATGGGGCTCTCGCGCTGGATCTCGCGCCGGATCACTCGGGGGGTCGCCCTCACACAGCGGGAGTAAGCAACAAACACTGCGCAGCAGTAACAACAATTTTGCCGCAGAAAAGTCGTTTCGTGCGGACGCCAGAGAATGTTTGAAACGCTCGCGCGATAGAGATATCGAAGTGGCCGTTCAGACAGCGCGAATTGCGCGCGCGAATATTATCGCTTGGTCGTCCAAGGAAGGTGTCGCGTGTTTGAAGGCGTGCGATGAACTCCTCGACGCCGAAGTTTCTGCTTCAGCATCGACAACCGTGGTGATCATAAGAGATGATGGGACCGAGGAAGAGATTACTCGAGAACAATTCGAGGGCATCGAAAACGATGCGCAGTTTGAACCGAAGCTCGCCGATTCTGAGTTCATCAAAGAGTTTGTCGATAATTTGGCGCGAACGTGTTGTTCAGATTCTCCGAGTAGCGAACAGTTTGACAATGAGCGCGATACGAGCGAAAACGAAAATATTCCAAAGTGGCAACGCATGGAAAATGCAATCAAAGCGTTCGAGGAGGGTAATCATAACGCATTCAAACAGGAAGGAGACTTGAGCGTTGGCGATGCATTTAGGACGCCGACGGATTCGCCAATGAAGAAAAATGATACGTTCTCTAACAACGAAAGTAAAGGTGGTAGTAGTGGTCAAAACCACCACCTATTCGAAGCGAAACGCGCCAATGGACGCACGAGAGATCGCACGAACGCGCCAAAAACGCAATCTGTCTCCGTGCACATGCGCACAGTTGGTTCGCTCGTGCGCGCTTTGAACGTAGGATCGAGCGAGGAGGATATCTTGTTTGGGAAGAGGGATAGTAAAGATGTGGAAAAGACGACTAAGAGCGAGAGCAACATCGAAGGTAGGCGTAGCGCCACGAAGCAAGACGATGAGAACAACAAAGACGTTGGAGAAGATTTTGAGAATCAACTCAAACAAAACAACATCCCGCGAAGTCTTTCGATTGCATTGCCGACGTTGTTTTGGGCGCTCGGCGAGGAAGGTCGCACAAACGCATTGAGTTATAACCACACTCGCAACGTTGGACCCGGTGGAAACACTAGCTTCAATACGAACATCTCGCCCTCCGTCTCGCCTCGGTCGAGCGATCAAAACAGCGAAAACAGCAAAACAGCATTCAACACGAACAAGCTCTTTGACATCGCGTACCACAACCAAAAAGCATCCGCGACGTTTCAAAAACGCATCGTCAACCCTGAACTTCGCGTCAACTGTCTCCTCGCGCACGTCGCGATGGAACCAGCCAACTCGGAACGGAAAGTTCACTACCAGCGCGAACTGGAAGCGGAAATCAAACGCGCCGTTATTCACTCGCGCAATCTCAAAGCGGACGATGATATCACTTCGGAAGGCCGCGTTTTGTTACAAATAGTCGGTTCCGCCATTGCGTGGTCTAACGACGCCGCGTTGTCAACCGTCGCCGCGCAACTCGGACACTTTGAATCCGCGAACGCGTTTCGCGTCGACATCGCCGATCGTTTGCTTTCACGAATAGACGAAGCGAAAAACGATGAACGCATCATTCGCGAAGATAACGAAACCGGTGAAAACGACGAGACGTTGCGCCTGCTCGCGAGGGAAGTTGTGTTATCAAAACATGCCATCGAACGAGAGTTAAAATTCGCGTTTGAACATCTGGCGCCAAAGTGTAAGGACGCAAAGAAACGCGCTTTGTGCACGAAAGAAATCGCAAAAAGGTGGAAGAGCAAACACATGAAAGATTTCCTAACCTGGGACGAATTTGAGCGCATGGCGTTGAGAACGATGCCACCTGAAGAAGGTGAGTTGACCACGTTTGAGCTTTTGAAGATGAGCTTCTCGGGAGGAGGAGGAAGAGGAGAAGATGAAGAGGTGCGATTGAAGTACTCCGCAAACTTTGCGTTGAAGTGCGCAATCGCCCCGAGTTTACCCTCTCTCGGCAGCGTTTACGATTTAGATAGATAGAATATTTTTTAGAGTATGCGCTGTACACTGAAGTAGCCGAAGCTTTCATACAACACTATTGTTATTACTAAACGCGATCGATTTTCGTGCAATCGAAACCTTGCTTTTGCCAAGCGGTTGAAACTTCTCTCGAAACGCTCGGTTCGGTGACGCCGGAACCCAAAGGCGACGACGACATACTATTTGTTCCTCTCTCTTCTCGAGGAGAAACTTCACTAGACCCGAGCTGCGACTGCCACGCTTTCTTGATGAAATCTTCTTCTTCTCCTTCGTTAGCCGTAGTTGGAATAATAGTTGGAGTTGTAGTAGTAGTATCAGAAGAAGAAGCTTCTTCTTTTTTTTCTTCGCTAGGAGACATATATCCATCATCAGAAACCGGTCCCACGTCTTTCGGATCATTCAACCTCCCCGTCCCGGGCGGGGCATATAACGGTCGTTTCCCCGAAGCATTGTTGTCGTCGTCAAACGGTTGCCAACTTCCGAACGGCTTCTCGTCCGTTTTGATCCCAACGGCTTCGATTTCCTTCTTTCTCGTTTGTTCCTTCTCGGACAAACCGCGCCAATCCTTATCGTACTCTCCGGCATGGTACTTTTTCATGACAGCTTTAAAGCCTTCTTCGCCGCCACCGTGCGCGATTCGGTCTCTTTGCATTTGTCGATAACACTCCAACGGTTTTCCGACGCCGCCGTATTTCACCAGGTCCAGCTGCAACCATTTCGGTAACCACTCGTCCGGCCAATCGTCGTGGACGCCGTTGAGTTCGTCCACCCAAAACGCCATCACCTCTTTAATCGTAGGAACCGTATACAATTGATGCTTGATTTCAAACGCCGTCCAGTTTTTGCGGTAGTTGTTTTCGGGGGTTTCAAACGTCGTCACGAAATCTCTGCTCTCATCAAACGCGCTGTCGACGTTCTCCTCTTTTTCGTAGAAACCACCCGTGGCGGCGTTGAGCCAGTGTCGAGCGCCAATTTCCAAATCGAACAAGTTCGGTTCGCCTTCGCCTTCTTTTTTCGTTCGAGTTTTCGTGCCTTCTTTAACCCACGGCTCCGGTTTTTCCAATGTCACCTCTTGGACTTTGCTCTCCGGGTACGTGTCGACCAACGTCGGGATAACGGAAACATCGTCTCGTTTGCCGTCGAATTTCTCAATCAACTCTCTGACGCGCGTGCCATAGACTCTGTCGTCCACCAACAACTCCGAGGCAACTTGCTTAATCACCGGAGCGTACTCTCTGACCAACTGTTCCGCTCGTTTCATCGCCGCTTTCAACATTAATTGTTGGTCGTCTTTGCCGTAGAGTTTGTCCAATCTAAAACCTTCCGTTATGGCCGGGTCAAAGTGCGGGCGAACTTTACCATCTCGTACATACGTAATGCCAGTATCGTTGACAATTCGAGAGATGTAGTCTTGCGCGTAAATGACATCTGGTGTGGTCGCCAACGAGACGTCGTCTTCGCCGAAGAACACTCTCTCCGCGACGCGACCGCAAATTATCAACGCCGCACACTCGACGTAATACTCGATGGTATCCGGACCTTGCGCGTACAATTTCGCTTGCGTCACGTGGTCGGGTTCGTTGACGTATAACAAGGATGACACCGCTTCACCTCTCGGTTTTAACGTGACTTGAATCAACTCAGGAGTTAACTGTGGTCTACTCGAGCAAATCACCGCTCTCGATGCCTCTAAAATCGCCAAGTGTTCTTTACCCCAACTGTGCGGCAACGGCGCGCCGACTAAGCCAACCACTTGCTTTTCAATCACGGCTTCGATATCTTCTATGTCCATGAACTCTTTATCTCTTCGAACGGATAAAATAGCACCTTCGTTCAACAAGTTGGCTAAATCGGCGCCGGAATAATCCTCAGTGATTCCCGAAACTCTCTTCAAAAATGCGTCGTCGTTGTCGTGGTTCACGTTCAATTTTTTCGCGTGCACTTTGAGAATCTTTAAGCGATCTTCGGACCGTTTGGGATTCCCGACTCGAAAAGAGCGATCGAAGCGTCCAGAACGCAACAACGCCGGGTCTAAATTCGACGCCAAGTTTGTCGCGCCGATGATCAAAATCGGCGTTTGGTTCGGATCGAAACCGTCCATTTCAACCAACAATTGCATCAAACCTTGCGCGCGTTCTTGCGAGGCTGGGTCGGACATGTCGTAAAACGCTCTCGATTTTCCCAAAGTGTCTAATTCGTCGATGAAAATAATCGCCGGCGCGACGTCTCGAGCTCTTTTGAACAAATCTCTCACGCGGCTCGCCGCGACGCCGACAAACATCTCGACAAACTCCGAGCCATTGGCGTAAAAGAACGGCATCATCGCCTCTCCCGCGACAGCTTTAGCTAACAGCGTCTTCCCAGTACCTGGTGGGCCTTCTAACAAAATACCTTTCGGTGGGTCCACGATTTGGCCCTCAAATCTCGGATCGCCGTTCATGATGTCGATAACCTCTTGAAACTCGTGCACGGCTTCGTCCAATCCGGCGACGTCGTTAAAGCGCACTTTGGACATGCGCCTGGAGATTTTCTTCGCTTTTGATTTAGTCATGGCCACGAACGGGTTCTTTGACTCTTCGTTTTGTTCCTCTTTACTCATTTTTTGAACTTGTTGCAACGTCTTTTTCCCGGAGATGATTTGGTCTAAGACGTATGTGGAAATGCCGAGTTGTCTCGCCAACTTTGACTTTTTATCCTTCTTCAAAGAATCCGGCGGTTTGTACTTTTTCGTTTCCGATTTACCAGCCGGGTTCCCTTGAAAAACCGCCCAATGTTCTGGTTTCTTTCTCGACATCGCAATCGCCGTCAAAAAGGCCATCGATCCGTACCACGGTAACGTCGTTTGTAACAAGCTTCCGAAATACAACGGCGAGCGGTGCATGAACAGCTGACAACTGGACGGATTCGTCTCCCAAACGTCGAAATCGACGAAATCGGGCGTGACGGACGCTTTTTGGCAGCGAATGACTAAATCGTCCCACGCGTCGCCGGGCAAATTACACTTCTTCACCCCGTACGATTCCCGATCGTAATTTAAGCGGTGTTTCTCGTCTTCGTACTCGCAAATTGCCACTTTGCCTTCCTCGTAAATTTTAATCCTAGAGATGCGTTGATTTTGCAAATCTCTCATCAATTGCGAGTAATCGATGAGCTCTTCGATGTACTCCGGTTTTTCCGCCTGATCCAACCAATCCGGAAACTTTCGCATCCACAATCGTTTCCCCCATTTCATTTCGGATTGAAACCGTTCCGGATACGTCCTCTCTTGCGCTCTAAATTTCGCCAACAACCGTCTCTTCTCCGATTTCAACATCTTCTCGAACCCTTTATTTTTCTTCAACATATCTAACAGTTTCGTGTCTTGTTCCTTCATCCAATCCGGCGCGTACAATTCGTAATTCTTCTTCTTCGTTCGCCTCTTGGTGATATCGATCCTCTCCAACAACGCGTCCACCTCTTTACAATCCTTCTCGAAATCCCAAATCCTTTGCGCCTTCAATATCCTCGGCACGGTCCAATAATCCATTATGAACGGGTCTAACCACTTGCTAAACACCCTGGGCGGAATCACTCTGGCTCCGCCGGTCAATTTCGGCGGCAACTCCGGAAAAATCATCTGCGGCCTTTCGTACGACATCAACTCGTGCACTTCGCCGGGTTCTTGGTCGAAGTACGCCTTGTGGTTTTCCTCGAAATCTTCCGTCGTTCGGACTTTGTGCCCTTTCTTCAACCGAGGAATTCGAGGGTCGAACATGTATTCTCTATCCATCGGGAGATTTCGCGGTCCTTTTCCTTTCTTCGCACATAAGATTTGCAACGCGCCTCTCCCGCGGTATTGGTTGTTAAAGTGATTTGTTTCAGTTCTTAGTATCATCGCTGGCGGTGCGTTTTTTCTTCTTTTGCATAAAAAAGCACCTTTTTCAGCCGCCGCCCGAACAACCACCCCAACCCTCTTTTTCCGCTTTTGTTGTTTCTTCGTCGTCGTCGTCGTCTGAGAAGTGCGAGTTTCGATGCTTTCCCTGAAATAAGCGCTTCCTTTCCCTCCTCTGCTCCTGTTTTGCGCGAAAAATGACGACGTAAACGACGACGACGTTGAAGAAGCCGCCATGATGATGACGACGACAACGACGAGAGGAAACCCGATGAATTTTTATCTCGCGAGAGGAAGACGCTTTTACTCTTTGAAAAAAAAACACCACTCTCTCTCTCTTTTAGCGCCTGCGGAGAGAGATGAAGAGAGAGACCTGGAGACGGAACGAGAACAAAACGACTCGGCGCTCCTCTTCTTCGATTCTTTGTCTTCTTCGTCTTCTTTGTCTTCGTCTTTCGGTGTGATGCATTCTTCCTCTCTGCCAAGGAACGAAAGGAACGATCGAATTTTTCCCTCGACCTCGAAAAAAAAAATTGTTCGTCGACGAGAGAACGCAAAAAAACCTGAAGAACAAACAACAGAAAAAAAAGGCATTTCGTAGTCTACACACACACACACAATACACGCGCACATAAATAAATCTGAAAATGATGCACGCAACGACGACGACTTCTAACTCGTCGAGTTTCATTCACGGCGTTCGAATCGCGAGCAGCGCGAGAGGTACGAATTTCGCGAGAGTTTAAGTTTTGTTTTTTTATTGTTTATGCGCGTACTAATTTGAGAGAGTTTTTCGCCGGCGCGCGATGATGATTTCCTGAAAATGAGGGAAGAGAGAGTAAGATGCGAAGGGAAGAGATGAGAGAACGCGTTTGAATTGCAAGCTAAACGGTGTTTTCGACGCTTTTGGCCGAATTCCGCGAGCGAAATCCGATCTCGAACGCGTTCAAAGGCGCCGTTTTCGAGGGAGGAATTCGAGTGATTTTTTGGATAAAAACGAGAGAGAAAAACCCGCTGACGAACCAATTCTTCTTCTTCTTCGGTATTACTTTATATGAATACTATTAAACACAACAGGTGCCTCGTCTGTCTCGAACAGAAGACAAACGGGAGGGAAATTAAACGTCTCCGCCATGTCCGTGAAGAAGACGTCCCTGAAGAACTACGAAGGCATGGTTTTGTTGCGACCGGACGTGGAAGATTCCATCAAACAAGTACAAATGGATAAATTACGCACGTTAGTCGCCCAAGACGAAGGCTCTTCGTTCGAAGTCACCGAACGCGGGTTACAAAACAACATGTACAACATTAAAGGGTACCCGGACGCGTACCAGGTACAGTTGGACATCTCGTGCATGCCGGCGACGATTAAAGAGATGGAGAGAGTGATGGCAAACCCGGATATCGGCGAGGAGGAGGTGTTTCTTAGAAGCACTTTCTTTCGATTGCACAGATAATTACTATCGACGTGGTATATGCGAAAGAGCGACGAAGACGACGAAGAGAGAAAGAGAGAAAAGTAGCCAACGAGAGAATGAGAGAGAGTTAAGTATACATATTATATTAGGTATTCGTACACGATTGTAAGTAAGTTTGTAGCAATTTAAAAAAAGAAAGAACCGAAGCGCGCTTTTCGTCGGCGGCGTTCAACTCCGCCGCCCAAGAGTCAACGAACACACCATTTCAAGTCACCTTTTCACACGAAAACTTTTAAATGGGCACTTGAAAATTTCTCTTTTCTGCTCTCTTCTGCTTTACTGAGATTTGATTCTCTCTTTCTCTCCTCGTTGTTTCTCTTCTCGTTTCTCTTCTTGTCTCTCGCTTTAATATTATTATTATTCTTATACTATTTTCTACTATCTGCGATCATATATGATCTTCTTCTAAACACATCCTCCACCTCTGAGCGCCAAAACCATGTGAATCACGCTTCCACCTTCGATGTTGTAATCCTTCGCCGTTTTCTCGTCGTGCATTTGCTTCCCGCCGAAAATCAACCTCTGTTGTATCGGAGGAATGCCTTCCTTCTCTTCCATGCGCTCTTTGATTCGAACGATGGTATCGGAGACTTCGACGTCGAGTTCCACCTCTTTGCCGGTTAAGGTTTTCACTTTGATCATCATCTTTGCTAAAACTTCTTCTAACGACGTGCGCGTGCGTCTTCTGAATTTGTGATGATTTGTTTCTCCAAAACAACAACAGAAATACGAGAGAAAAATGAAAAGACAAACGCCAGCGCCAAAACGAAAAGGAAAAGAACAACTGTGTTCGCACTATTGCCGCGCTAAAGTCTATAAATACTAGAATATATTACACAAATCTATCTATATACACACACGTGATGTGAGTATGTACACACTTACCGCTAATTAATGATTGCGTCGAATGAGCCACTCGGCGCACTTGTTGACGTCGTTTTCGCCGACTTTCTCCAGCGCGAATAACGCTTCGTTTTTGGACCATCCTTGGACGACCAGTTCTGCGACGACCATGGTTTTCGTTTTCGCAGGCGGTGCGTTTTGTTGAGACTCGGAGAATCGTAAGTCTCGGCGGGCACCTCTGAAAGCGGCGGTGGTACCGTCGCCCTTTGGATGAGAGTTCTTTTTACCCAACAAGTCGTCCCAATCGGATCGAGAGAGTTCGAGTTCGTCTTTGGTAATGGCGTTGTTCTTTTTGCCGCCGGGGGTGGTGAGATGGTGCGGTTTCTTTGGAATGGCGAGACCCCAATCGTCTTCTTCTTCTTCTTCAACTTCTTCTCCTTCTTCTTCTTCTCTGTCGTCGTCCTCGTCGTCTTCAGAAGCTGATTTGTTCATCTCGTTCGAGCTCGCGGAGAACAAACGCGACGGGAGAGAAGATACCAAATCCCGTCCTTTCGACGATTTCTTGATGTTGACGTCTTTATCATCGTAGTCATTTCCAACGATATCGTCGAATTCGTCTTCTCGCATGCTCGTTCCCATTGTTCGACTTTGCTTTTTCCCGGCATTCGCGTATTCGTTGAACGCGCTCAAAGTGAGCTGTTCGCCTCTCGGCGTGAAACCTTTCGGCGTAACTTTGCTTTGAGGAGGAGAAGAATTCGCAGCAACAGAAGAAGAAGAAGCAGGAGGAGGATTAGTATTATTACTTCCATTAGGTCCACCGCGTTTGAAGTATCCTTTAGCGGTACTTCTCGCCGCCGACGAGGATGCCGGCGTCCCTAAGGCCGACGAAGCGTCGCGAAACGATTGATTCTCGGATTCCGAAAACGTCTTCGTCGGAGATAAAAACATATCGTCCGCGTCCTCGTACTCGTCCGCGTTCGTATTCTTACTTCTTCTTTCCTCTTCCCCGTACGAGTCTAACGTATTCATGGAAGAAGGTCTGAGCATGGCAAAATTGTTTGGTGGAGGCGATGTCTTTTCTCTTTGTGGTCGACCAGTCGTTCGATGGTGCGGTTGCTTGATGTAATCCTCGCGAATCGAAGCCATCTTCTCAAACGTCATCGCGTCATCCTTGTCAGGAGATAACGGCGACGAGCGCTCCCTGGGATTCAAAATAGAGGAAAGCTTGTCGCTGTTGTTGTTTTGTTGTTGTTGTTGTTGCTGCTGCTGCTGCATGTATTCGTTGTTACGATAGGTATCCTCGCGCACACGAGGGTCCCGCGGCGAACGGAGACTCGAGACAATTTCGTCTCTTCGTTTCTTCATCACCGAGGACGTGGAGGACATTTTCTTCGGAGGGCTCGGTTTGCTCGCATACTTATTAAGGCTCGAATCGTTCGCTTTATTGTTCTTGCTGATGCTGTTGTTATTGCGACCACCGTATAACGCGTCGTAGGATTCAATCATCTCCGCCATCTCGCGTTCGTGTTCTCTCTTCAAATCGTTCGACGCTTTTTCTCTCAACTCAATTTCTCGCGCGCGTCTCTGTCTTTCGTCATTCAACTTGCGCTCCGCAACTTCCGCCGCTCTCAGTTGCATTTCGAACTTTTCGTGCAAAACCTTCGTTTGTTTTTCGAGTTCTTGGCGTAATTTTTCGTTTTCAGCTTTGACGTGCTCGTATCTGTTGCCCGGCGCGGAATCTTTCACAAAGCTTTGCTCGCGTTCGTTCTTGAACGAAACAACTTTCGGGTATTTCGAGTTGTTGTTTTGACTTCCAGGATACGTCTCGAACATCGTTTGTGTACCCATGGTGCGTTGATTTGCACGATTCGTGGGTTTCATCGCGTCGGTGGTGTACTCGTTGCCTCCGCCTCGGTACCCTTGCACCTGCTTCTCCTTCATTTCCAAACGACGCGTCAATTGCGCGTTCAAACTCCTCGTCCCCTCTAAATCTCTCACCACTTTCTTCAAGTGCGCGTTGAACGCGTTCGCTTGTTCTTTGAACTCTGCTCCTGGTCCCGATAGCGGTTTTGTTCGTTCTCGTTCAAGCATTTCGCGCAACGATTTTACTTCGAGCTGCAATCGTTCGCACTCTTCGCTATAATCCGGCGCGAATTCTTCTTCCTCCTCTTCGTCGTTCTTTTTCTTCTTTCTATCGCCGCCATCGGCATCTCTGACGCCGACGAGCACGCGTCGTCTTTTAAACTCCAGCGACGCGTCCATCCACGAACGAAACGCCGCGCGCATCTTCCTGTGTTCAGACGCCACGCGCATTCGTTGCATCACAGACTCGTTCCTTCTCGATGTAAAGCACGCTAAACGCCACGCGGTTAACATTTTGCTCAGTATCGCGTTATTCGTAGTAATCTCCGCGTTTGCTAATTTCCTTCTCAAATCGACCACCTCTAAATCGTTCAGAACAGATTTGTGCGTCTCCTCGTTTTTATTCCAACTATTTCTCTCCACCACCCATCGCAAAGCCGTTTCATCGTCCTCGTTCGATTTACTCTTCTTCTCGATTCGCGCGAATTCGCCGTCGGCGTTACTCTTATATCTACCTCTCCTAACTTCCTCGGCGCCGTCATCCTCTTCATCATCATCATCATCGCTCACGAGCAGCGTACCCGGCGCGCTGCTCGAAGCTTTCGACCTTCGCTCGATCTTATTTCTGTTTTCGTTTTCGTCTTCGTTTTCGTCCGAGGAGGAATCTTCTTCTTCTTCTTTAAAATCGGAAGAACCGTCCTCCTCTGAAATTGCAAACTCTTCGTCCTCGTCTGAATCGTTTTCCTTCTTCTTCTTCTTCTCAATCGTCTTCGTCTTCCCACCACCTCCTTCCGCGACTCCAAAACTCACGCCTCTCTCGAACCCAATCATAGCCGCGCGTTCCATGTTGTCGTCCTTCTTTTTCATCGTCACGCGTATCGCTTCGAACATCGCTCGCAACGACGGGTCGTCCGCGTTTTGTAAACGGATGATTTTCTCTCTGTCTTTCCGGTCGTCGATGAGATGTAACCAATTATTAGTCGCGTTCGCATTCATATTGTCGTCGTCCTCCTCTTTTTCTTCGTCGTCGTCTTCAAAAGTGTGTGGTGTCTTCGGTTGAGCGGATAATGCGCGCTGTCGCGTGGACATCGTTAACGTCGTCGTGTATACGTCGCGTATGCGTCGTCGTTTTGAAGAGGAGAAAAAGGAGACGCGTTGCGTTGAATGTCACTTTGAAAACGCGGGCCTTTTTCTGTGTCGATGTGAGGAAAGAATGGATTGAGAAAGCAATGAGAGAAGGAGAGATTTTTTATGAAAGAAGAATAACGCGAGAGTCTCCTTCATTCGCGATGGAATATATATAGAGTATAGAGTTAGTATTCTCTCGCGACTAAAACGACTGTTACGCCTCCAAAGTGAGAAGAGAGACTTTGTGCGTCATCGCTTCTTTGTTGATCAAGTTCCCGGCTTTATCTAAAGCCGCGAGCAAAGAGTCGACGTTGTTTACCCACGAGTTGAGAAGTTGGTCCGGCGCGGTTTCAGAGGAGGAAGAAGCGTTAGAACCGTCTTTCTCGTTCCCAGGGGAAGCGCTGTTGTTGTTGTTGACTTTTCTGAAGGTGGCGATGCCGTTCGGTCGGTCGATTTTCGCGTGGACTTTTTTCGAGCAGACGGATTTCGACAAGCGCGTCTCGGCTTCGTCCACGGTTAAGCACAACAATTCGGAAAGTCTCGATAAAGAGATGCGGTTGTAATACTTGGCGACGACGAACAAGTTGTGTTCAATCACGCGCGATTGCAAGTCTTCCAATTTCGTCGTGGCTTTCCCATCTGCGCTAGAGTCTACTTTCATCGTCGTACCCGCTTTTACGTTCATTTCCTCTTGTTTTTGGTGGTTGCTATGACCGGCGGCAAAGTGTTTCGTGATTTCCTCGGCGTACGTTTCGCTCAACTCGTCCCATCGGATGATTTCGTACGTCGTGAACTTCTTCAACAACTCTTCGTACGTTTTCATTTCCTTCAACCTATCGTCGTTCAGCGTTTGGTGGAGTAAGCTTTGTTGCATCGGGTCTCTTTCGCTCAAAATGACCAACCACGCGCACGATTCCATCGCCGGCTCGTACTTTGATTTATCCTCCTTCACCAACTCGCACTCTAAAATCGCCTTGTAACATCGACACTGTTCCAAGTAATCCTTCTCTCGTTCGAAATATTGCACCATCAAGTTGTGATAATTCAAACGCAACGTCGGTAAATCCGGAACGCTCGGATCGGTTTCCGCGAACACGCCTTTCGCGTGTTGCACCGCGCTTTCTTTCTCCTTCTTCTCTTCTTTTTCAACCTCCTCGAAGCGTTTCTTCTCGTCCTCGTCCATCATCATCGCATCTACTCCGCCTTCTTCTTCCAGTTTCTTCTTCTTCTTCAGCGCTTCTTTCTCTTCCAATCGTTTAATCTCGTCGAAACTTCTCACGTTGATCTTTCTGCTTAAAATCCTCGCTCGCACGTAATCGTCGTTCTTCATGCACAAACGAATTTGCTCTTCGATAAAAAACACCTTCTCTCTCTTCGATAACGCGCCGTACGTTTCAATCGCCACCTCTTGCATCACGCTCGCCGCCTCGCTTATTCTCCCGGCTTCTTCGTGTAAACGCGCTAAAATTCTCGTCAATCTCGCCTTTTCCACCTCCACAAAAATCTTCCCCGACGCGACTTCGTTCAACGTTTCGATCAACTGCGTCTTCGTCTTCACGTCCGGCGTCTCGTCGATGTACGACATCGCTTCCCTCACGACTGCCCCAATCGCTTGTTTCAACTGCGCTCTTCGTTTCGACAGTAATATAACGTGTTCGCAAATCCCTTGCCAATCGTTCGCTTGTCTCAACACCGCGAGAATAGCCACGCATAAGCGAGGCGTGGCGACGAAATCAGCCGACAATCGGTAGGATTTTTCAAGAACGAGCATTTTTTCCAGAATTGGTGACAGGTTTCCAGGCTATATTTTGTGTATGTGTGCGTTTTGCATCGTTCGTTGTTGTTGCGCGTATAGTATTATACATAATAATAAAAGAGAGAAGAAGAAGAGAGAGAGTTTAGAAAGGTGAGTTATTCTTCATCAGCAGCGCGTGCAGAAGTAAACGCGTTGTTTGGGCTTTTGGCGGTCCGTTGTTGCCGCTGAAAACCGAGAAGACAACGCGCGGATCGAGCGCGACGAGATCTCATCGTCACGATGATTCAAAACGCACAACCAACGTAAGAAGAAGAAGAAGAAAAAACAACAACAACGACGCGCACCTTCGCGAACGCGTCCACTTTCAGCGCGTTCAACTCCGCCTCTAACTTCGCCACCTCGATGTGCTGCCGTTCTCTCGTCGTCATTTGTTTGTTGTTGTCTTTATTGATGATGTTCTCGCTCATCTTTTTTTTCTCTCTCGTACACGAGTGCTTTCTCTCTCTCTCTCTCTCTTTGTAAAGTGTTTCTTGTGCAGACGAATGCAAAAGGAAAAGGTCTGCCCTTTTTTTCTTTTTTTTTTTCTTTTTTTTTGCTTTTGTGTGCAAATTTTTGACCATTTT
>JACLAB010000959.1_pt1 | contig 17918 bp, 29 predicted proteins | sample 8027921 | NCBI WGS metagenome assembly JACLAB01 (sample SAMN15725117, study PRJNA655200) | protist metagenome | isolation source: fluorescence activated cell sorting (FACS) single amplified genomes of... | place: USA: West Boothbay Harbor, Gulf of Maine | collected 2000-07-19 | reverse complement strand
AAGAAAACTGGAGTGAGGCGAAATCAATCGCTGAACAACTTCGGAAGATGAAAAATAGATACGGCCTCAAAGGGTATCGGGTGATCTGGAGCGAAGATGAAGCGCAAGATTCATGGGTGCGACTTACCAGAAACGCGGAATATACCTTAGAGGATTTTGTGTCAGCAGTGAAAAATAAATCGGCGCAATGGAATATTCGAATTTTTCCGAATGCTCTCAACGAGGCAACTGTAGAGATCGTAGCATGACCGGCCCCGAATACAAAACCGAACGGAAGCGGCGCAATCTCTCGCAGGTTGCGCTTGCCGCGTTGATCGAGGTGCGACAAGGCACTATCAGCGACCGCGAGACGGATCGCATCAAAATCACGAAAGAGGCGGAGCTGGCGATCAAATCGCTACCGCTTGCCGAGGAAAAGAACAGTAAGGGATGACGAGCCACGGAGCGGTTTCTGTCCATCCCCCTATTATCCCCCATTGGCTCCGAAAATTCTACCCATCACCGGCTGGGGATGTCGAGCCTAAACTCACAAAAAAACCGGATTCACAAATTCCAATACTGCTCCGCCTCATCTCGAGTGATCATTTCCTGGTAGTTTTGTTTTAATTTCTTGAGAGAATGCCCCATCATTTCCGCCGCTTCCGCCGCCGGTAAAATCGCCGCCAAATTCGACGCACACGTTTTCCGCAGCCCGTTCCGCAACGTGCGAACTCCCACCAATTCGCGACGAACCGCCAGCGCGTCCCACAGACCTGAAAGCACCTTTTCAGATTCCCCAGGATAAACCCGCGCTCCATCCGCCCCCACGCACGGTTTCAACCACCGCACCGCGTTCGGCTGAAGATACACAATTCGGGGCTGCCCATCGTCGCCCTTCGCCACATCTTCCGTGACGCGGATCACCGGAGCATCCCGATCGAGTTGGATGTTCGTTCCCCATCGGACCCGCGCCACCTCCGCCGCTCGCAAGCAACCGAAACATTGCAAGACGACCCACGGCACAAAATACGGATCCAGCCCGTTCAAAATCAACTCGATTTCCTCCCGCGTGTAAACCTCCACCGATCGTTTCACCGAAAGCCGATCGATTCCCGCCGCCGGATTCACCGCACACCAGCCCCGTTTCAACGCGAAATTGAACAGCGTTACCATCGACGTGAGATAATTATTGAAACTTTTCGGAGCCAAATGTGCCGCGATTTCATACAACCACGATTCAATTTCTAACGGAGCCACAGAAACCACCATCCGATCGGGGAATTGCCGCAAGACCCGCGCCGAGAACTTTCGAAACGTCTTGATATAATCCACCGACAACCCCTTCCGTTCCAGTCCCTCCATAAACTCCGCCACACAATCCTCCATCGAAACCGATTGGGTTTTATGAGACGCCGCGAAAAATCGCGCAGCCTCCACCACCGAGCCCCCGCATTCATCCAGAATCCGCCAGGCTTCCCCGTATTCGATCGCCGCCACCACCAACGGCACCTGAGAAATAGCCAACGCATCACGCGCCGCCAGTAATTCCTGAACATCCCCCCGCGCCAATTCAGCCATGACCGATCCGGTCGCAGCCTCCTCCGCGATCACCTGAGCCCGTTCCATCGCCCGCAGATCATTTTCAGGATCAACCGCCAACTTCGTTTGGTGCCGATTTCCCGCCAGATCGACCCATGAAAGCCGATCCCGTTCCCGGCCCCCATCCGTGACCCGCGAGCCCCGCACCGAGATCCTCCCGTTTCTACTTCTTACAATCCAATCCGCCATTCAGCCACTCCATCAAAAACCTTCCCAAAGATCAAGCCAAAAAATGACCCCGAATGACCCAAAAGACCCAAATGACCCCGAGCCCCGCACATCTGAACAGTGGAAACAGTGACTAAACAGGCCAAAAAGGGCATAAAACACCGCAGAAACTATCAAAAACGCTCCTCCGGTTGGATTCGAACCTACCCCTGAACCTTTATGAAATAAGGTATTACTGGTGAAATGACCCGAGTGACCCGAAATTACAAGAGGGTTATCGCCCGTTCAAAGTCAGAATAATCGAGGGAATAGCCGGTGTGGTTTTCATATTTAGCCATCGCGCTGATCAGCTCGTAAAGCATGGCCACATCTTCGATGGATCCGCTTTCTGAGAAAAGAGCGAGCGCGGTGGTGGGCTGAATTTTAGCTTTGCGGGCAACATACCGGGCATAATCGCCGGGATCGTTTCGGGCAGCTCCGGCAATGCTGCCAATCGTATCGGTGGACGGCGCCCAGCGGGAAATGATCTTGGCGACGGTTCTCAGATTGTGGGTGATCCAATAAGTTCGGAGCGTGATAATGGCCGCCCGGGTTCCAAACGCAACATCGTCGAACACGGCATGGCCTCGACAATCTCGGGCAACCTGGCCTTTCCAATACGGCTGGCTCGGGGCTTTTACGTTTAATGGGTTTTTATGACGTTCCCCAGTGGTTTGGTTCGCCCGCGATTTTGAGGAATCGTGGTAAACTGCGACCTTTTTGGGTTTGGAGGGCGACGGATTCAACGGAATGCGAACCGGGTGGGCGTGATGAACTATTGATTTTAGGACTTTTTTACGCCTGAACCGTTGAAGAAATCGATGCCACCATTTCATAAAATAAAGAGCATGTCAGTCGGCCACGCAAAATCAGAGTTTCATCGGGATCCGAACGCGCCACCGAGAGCGAGTAAACAACCAATCCCGAACAGCACCACCATCGTCACCAATGGGAACTGGGAATCGAACCATTGATCGACTTCCCCGCGCTTTGTGGCGGCGACCTGTTGTAAAAGCGTCATAAATTCGCGGAGGGCGGAGTCGCCTGATTGTTTCCGCCAAACAGTTTTAAAACCAACAGCAAAAAGAAAATCAGGAGAATCACCGTGGTTGCATCATTCATTCAGATTTGAGGGTTTCGAGGAGAATCAAAAGCCGATCGTTGTCCACCTCGAGGCGATCACATTCAGCCGCGAGAACCACGTTTTCGCTTTGCAGAAAATCAATCTCGGCCTGAAGGCTGTCGAATTGTGCGAGGCTGCCACCCCCATCAAGAAGGGGATTCCCGATCGGCTGTCGAAGCAATCCGCAACTGGTGATGTTTGCGACCAAGACGCCTAATAAAAATAAGGATTTCATGCCAGGTCAGAGATATTTTCAAGCCGAACAATGACGCTTTCTTTTTTCCTTTTCGTTCCATCTCCACCCAGGGTTTCACTTTCATGGGGTGAAGTCACAGCGTATTCACCCGCCGGAATGGTGTTTGCAGAACCAAATTGGCGGAACGCGGAAAAAATGAATTAGCCTTTTTTGTCGGCTGAAAAATACGAGGCGGCGACTGCTGCAATCGCGAGGACCGCACCAACCACTTCATTCACGGAACCTTCATCGAGGACGCCTTTTGATACTAGGATCCCGCCGCCGAAGCCGAGAACGTGCCGAAGGATACCGAGGATTTGAGATGCTTTCATAGTTTGAGGATGTCGAATGAGTTTCTTGATTTTGAAATGGAGCCCCACTTTTTTGAAAACTCCCATTTCCGGACCTCGATTTCGTCGGGTTAAAATGCCCCTGCGTTTCCTGCGATCCGTTCACCTTCTGAAATCTGTCAATTTTGAAAATAAAAAAAATAAATGTAGACACGTTTAATTCATCGTGTATGATTAAAATGTCGGAGGGAAAAGGCCAATGACTCGCCCCGGCGATTCCGGGAAATTCGAAAGAAAGAAAATATGATGACTTACAAAATTGAAGCTGAATACAACGATAAAGGAACTTGGATTATGAGCGATAATTCTGAAACCCTTGGGAATTTTGCCGGTGTGGAATTCGAGTCGATCGCGGAGGCGAAAACGGCATTGGTTGAACTTGATGAAACAAAATCAAGTTACCACGATAACCCCGATAAGATTCGGTTCGAGATTGTTGAAGCGTAATAAATCCCCACTTCAAAAAAATTATGAGCCAAACTAAAATTGAGACGACAGGAATGAAACGCAGGGCAGAATTGATTCAAAATACTTTGCCAACTGGATGGACGTTTAAATATGTCAGCACGGCGGCACATTGTTGCCGTATCGAAATTCAAACTGATCTACCTGATTTAAATGGCCGCGCTCGATATCAAACCCGCTTCGATGAAATTAAATCAGCGATCAAGTTGGCTGTTAAATCTAAAGGTGAATACAGGCGGATCGTAGTTGAATTTTTTGGAGTGTAAGAGTTTAATGAAACCGAAACAAGGAAGAGGCCGCCCAAACGGCACAACAAAAGACGACTCCAAAACCGGAGTCGTTCGTTTTCGGTGTGATATCGAAACCAAAGCCGACTGGGTAAAAACCGCCCGGAATGAAGGAAAAACGCTGACGGCATGGATCATCGAAAAACTCACGAACACTGAGTGATCGTCACCGTGGTGGTCGCTCCGCTGGTATCATCCAGAATCGGCGGGTGATCGAATATCCCGAGAATTTCTTCGGTGCCACCTGGGGTGATTTCCACCTCGACCGCTGAAAAATTCACGGTTGAGGTGGACGAGTCTAAAAACGTGTAATCGTATTGAACCTGGTAACTCACGGTTTGAGGATACGAAAAGCTGGAAATATCGATCGCGATCATCGCGCTGGAGCGAGTCGCTGTGAGCATATTATCAGAGCCGTCCCGCGTGATTGTATAGGAAATCGCCACGGGGCTCGACGCCGTTCCAAACCCGCCCGATGTCGGTGTCCCCGGCGATGCCGTGGCGAAAATAGTGCTGGCATCAATCGATCCGGAATATGCCGTGCTGGTGAGCGTACACCAGCCCACCTCATCCCCCGTCACCACTTCCGCTGGGCAGCTCGGAGGGGTGAGGCTGGTATTCGGCCCGACAATCCCGCCGCGTTCCGTCGTCACCACTGTTGGCGTTCCGTCACAGTCGTAAGTTTCCTCGAGCGTGTCGAATTCATCGCCGGAGCCATCGAGATAAAAACACGCCGACGCGCTGGCATGTTCGAACGCAGTGAGCACATCGCCGGTTTCGCAGGGGTAAATATAGGAGATCACCAATTCGTAGAATGGAATCGCGCAACACTTACAATTCGACGCGGCTGGCATGACTTATCCGTAATACGCCGGTCCCGTCCAGCTCAAAGCCCCGCCACAAACTGAGATTCCAATCGGTCCAACCTGTGATTGAGGCAAAATCAAGGCATCGCTGGCATACTGCGCCAACACGATGATCTCTTTTAAATTGGTCGTAACGGTTCCATCGCTATCATCCACCACGGCGGTGACTCGCGCCGCGTCTTTCGCTGCCACGTTGGCATACGTGCGAATTTCAGGAACGCCGACGATGGTTCCACCATTGCCAAATCCGTAAACGGCTGTTGAGGTGATCGAATCGCCCCCGGCATCGACCACGATATCGTAGTTCACGATTTGGGTGGTCGGTTCAAATTCAAAATACAACCCGACCACGCCGGAAGTCGCCACCGCCAACGAAGTCGGCCCGCTGATTTCCGTCGATGAATATTCAGGCGCGGCACTGCTCAACCCCGCGCCGTTCACGACGCCGTATTGCAAAATAATGTTTCCGCTTCCATCGATCGAAGGAGAACAGCCGAATTGATTATTGAATCCGCCCCGACCGGAACCGACCGAAATGCTGCGACCACCTCCCGGCAATCGATCGATCGTGATCCCGGTTCCCTCCACGATGTAATCATCATGGACCGATTCAAGATACGGCCCGAGGTCTTTCCAGATCGCAAGGGCTCGCGGATCTTTCTCGGAAATATCCGGCAACGCGGGAAGCTGGCCCTGGGTGGTTTTCGGTGCTGCCATGATTTCGGTTTAAATATCTCCAGGCTTTAAGGCTTGATGGAATGCGTAGGTATCCGTCACGAACCACAAGACCCGAGTGCCATCTTCAGCGGTAATCGGTTTAGCCCGCCGATCCTCGAGCACCCAGCCGCTTGGATAAATCACGATGGCATCCGCCAAACTTGCCCATAAAAACGCGGGAGTTGCCGGGGCATCCGGTGGAGTCACTGCCGTTCCGATCACGGTCAAATCCGGTTCCGTGGTCATCATGTAGGAATCCCGCAGGCCGATGTTTCGATCCGCGACCTCGGCTTTCACCGCTCCGGCAGTGCTGGGAATCCCTGAAATGGAATTGCCCGAAGTCGTAAACCGTCCCGAGCTCATGTCCTCGCGAACGTATCCCGGCGCGGTGGCTCCGAGAAAACCCCGATAATTCACGGCGGCGGTATAGTCGCCATCTCCTTCGGCTTTCCAATTTACGCCCGTGACAAACATTTTTGTGTGAGTCCCATGAGTCTGACCACGTTCGATCGGGCCAGCCCGTAAATCCGTGCAGGCCGCCACAAAATACGTGACCGAGCCCGTCCAAAAACCGCGTTCATCCTGAACCCATCCGGTTCCTTCCAATTCGGTGAGAGTATCGGCGGCTCCTCCGCCATGGGTAATTTGTTCTGCTGGGGCTGCCATAAACTTATTGCGCTGTTAAATTTTCAATGGCGGTGGCGGTTCGTTCGTTCGCGACGAGCTGCTTCTCCGCGACGCTTAAATGGCTGTCTTTCGCTTTCCCAGCTGGCACCTTGTTATCGGATCCGACTTCGTTGGAAACCTTATCGAGCAACCCTTTATTTCCGATCCGTTCCTGCAAGGCAGCCCCGGCATCAAGATTCGAAAACGTGGGCGTTTCATCGAGCCCGCCGAAACTCCGCCGGGTGAGTCGCTTCTCATCGTCTCTCTTCTTGTAGATTTTACTCCGACCTGCATCCGCCCCGCTCGCCGCTGCTCGGTCGGCGGCATTGGCCCGTTCTTTCAAATCCGCCGTTTCTTTGGCGAGCACCAGAGCCTCCGCCTCAGAAATCCCAAGCTGTTGCGCGATCGACGCCGCATCCCGCCGGATGTCGAGCGCCTTCTGCATCGCGTCCGCCTCGGCATCGTTGCCCTTCGCCCGAAGCCCCAAAATCTGCTGTTCCAAATCGAATTCTTCCCGCTTTTTCGCCAAAATCGCGTCTCGCTCCGCTGCTTCGTTGCTGACCTCTTCGGCTTCTTTCTGGATGTTTGCTATTTCTTTCCCTTTCTCGAGCGCCTCGTCCCATTTACGGGCTTCGGTTTCTGCGATTCGCTTGGAAATCGCCTCGATTTCCTTTTCAAGAAGGAGAGCCGCCTTCAGTGATTCCAAATCCGCAACTTGAGCCACCGAATCTCCGGAAGCCTCCGCTCCGGCAACATCGGCGCGAAGTTCGTCTGTATTATTAACCCAGGCATCTTGCAAAACCCCGGCGAGATCGCCTTTTAGCTTGGCGAGTTTTTCCGGATCGCTTGCCACATCAAAATCAAGTTTCCCGACTTCATCCTGGAGTTTGCCGCTGCTCAACAATTCGCCAGCCGCAAGTGCTTCCGCCTCCGCGATTTGAATGCGTTTATCGCTTTCGGCTTTAGCTTTAGCGGTAAGTGCTTCCTGAGCATCTTCCTCGATCAGCCGCGCCTGGGTTGCCGCATAAAAATTCCCGTAATCAGCGAGCCCCGCTTCCATCGCTTCGAATTGCTTCACCAATTTAATCAGGAGTTTATTGTCCCCCCCTTGCATGGCTTTGTCCGCTTGATCAACCAAATCTTTAATCTCCGCTTTCAGAGCTTCCGCCGACGCAACAAAATCCCCCTCGCGCACCAAATCCTCCCAATTCACACTGGCACCTGCCTCTCTGACCATTCCAGCAAGATCGGCAAATCCATCCGCATAATAATCAAGTATTGTTCCCGAGATGGATTCCACCCCGAGCTTTTCGCCGAGTGCCATATTCAATTGAGAAATCCCATCCTTTAAGTTTTCCAACGAATTTCGCGCCGTGCTTCCCGCCCGTTCCAAATTGCCCAACGCTCCCACCGTTTTCGCAATAAATTCCTCCGCCGAAACCCCGAGCTTTTGAATATCTCCCGCGACAGCCGTTCCAAAAGCTTCTTTCATCACTGACCGGATCTGCGGAACCCGTTCGGCGATCTGATTGATTTCTTCGGCTGAAATTTTACCTTTCGACGCAATTTGAGTCAGCGCCAGGATAACTCCATCCAGATCCGCCTTGCCTTTACCGGCTGCCGCCAACGCGTTTCCGAATTGCTCGATGGCTTCCCGCGATTGAGATGCCGAAATGCCCGCCGCTTGCAACCGAACCGATCCCTCAATCGCTTCCTCAAATCCTAATCCCGGGAGCTTCGCCGTTTCCCGCAACGCATTTAATTGATCATCCAGGGTTTCTGTCCCGTCCGATACCGTCTCGAGTGAAACTTTCAATTCCTCAAGCCGGAGGGTACTTTCAAAAATCGCGCCGCCCCATTTCACAAGCCCTCCCACCGCGAGAGCCGGACCCGCCAATTTGCCAATCGCGGCGAATGACTTCGAAAAACCGCCCTCAAATTTATTGAGCGTTTTAGTTGCTTCACGGGCTCCGCGTTTAAAATCGCGATTGTCCCATCCAATGGTTGCGTCAGCATCGGCCATGTAACGCGGGCCGTGTCATCAGCTCCGCACGAACCAACAGGGTTGGTTCACCGAATAGACCCTGTTGGGTCGATTATTACAATCCCGCAGGAATAGAGGGGAGGGGAATCAAGTTCTCGAACTTGATTGAATCGCTTTAATTCTTCAATAAATTCTCCCGCTCCGCCCGTTTCCGATCCGCTTGATCCTGTTCCTTTTGAGTGAAATACAGCCCGCGCCGCCAAAAGAAAAAATTCAGCTTTTGTAACTCCGGCGAGTTGCCTGGCATTTCGTCCCACGTTTTCCCGCGAACCGTTTCCTGCCAAGGGCCATCGGGGATTCCTGATTTCACCACCTCGGAAATCGAAGGCAAATCGGAGTTTTTGATATATCGATCGATCGCATTCGAGCTGATCCCGAGGTGCCGGGCGGCATCGTCTCGGTTGTGACCATAACGGCGGGCATCTAAATATTTGAGGGCGATGATCCGCATCTGCCGACGTGTCTTTATTTTGTTGAGTTTTACTCCACTCATGGCTGAACTGGCGCGGTTGGATGGTTTCTCTCCACCTCCCGCTGTTTTAGTTTTCTTTTTCGGTTTGGGTTTTAAAAATTCGTTCTTTTACTTGCTCGAACCATCGCGCCACTTTTCGCAATTTCGGATCCGGCCAGCGCATGGCTTCGCCATCTAATAGTCGAGCTGAGTGGTAATATGCCCATCCTCTTGCGAGAGGGAGCTCCCACCTGATAAAATTTTCTGTCCAGCTGTGCCTACTGGCGAGGACGGTAATATAGAACGCCTCCCAGTAGGGTATCCCGACTCCCCCAGGCTTATGGAATCACCGCCTTTCGTCTGACTCATCCCGCCCTTTCTCGGCGCGACTTCGGCCTGATTGGAACTTGATTGGTTGAACACCTGCAGCGCCATCGCGCACGCTGCCCGCTGCGCCAATTCGTTCGGCATCGCTTCGTTCATCCATTCATCGATCTTAATCTGCACTTTTACGAGCGACCCGCATTTCAAACGAATCTCCATCAATTCGTCGAATGTGTGAGCGCACAGAAACAAAATCCGCGAGGCTTCGGGAAGAAACGCGGCAGGTTCGCCGGTTTCGCTGACTGCTTCCAAAACAGAACGAAGAGATCCCGCGCCGACTGCGAAGCGGATTTCTTCAAACAACGAACGCCGCCCCGAACTGAATGGCTGGAGGCTTTGTCCGTGCAAAGTAAAAGCACCCGCATCGACGAAAGCCTGAGCACGTTTGGCGGCAGCCTCCGCATCGTAGCGTTCGTTTAATTCATCCACCGCTTCGAGCTCATCATCCGGGGAGATCGTGATCGTCTCCGGCTTTATTTCTTCGGCGGTGTTTGCAAATGACGTGAGATCCATGATTTAAAAAGGGATATCATCACCGCCCGCTGGCTGCGAATTGGGTGAGGATGGCTGCCCGGCAGGTTCTCCGGCGGCGGCTTTTTTACTTTCACAAAATCCCCACTGGCTCGCCGTCACTTTCGTGCGGGTGTTTTTCTTCCCCGTGTCTTTGTCGTCCCAACTCTCTTGAGATAGCCGACCCGAAACCCAAATTTTCTGGCCTTTCGTGCAATGATTCGCAAGGGCTTCGGCGGCTTTTCCCCAAAAGGTGACGCCGAGCCAGGCGGTTTTTTCATTCTCGCCCCATCCGTCCTGAACCGCGACGGAGATATCCACCACTGAGGTTCCGGAGGCTAGGTTTTTTAGTTCGGGAGATCGTCCGAGACGGCCCGTGATAGCAACTATGTTTTGATCACTCATTATTTTTATTTTTTTAAACTCCAAAAAATCTCCCGACCTTATCCATGCCTTTATTGCTGATATCATTCCGCACCACCGCGCCGACTGATTTCGAACCGGGCCGCGTGATCGCGATCAACCGCGTATCCACTCGAACGCGTTCGGTGATGGCATCGTAAATCCGGGCGGCTTCATAAGCCCAACTAACCGTATCGTTAGCCCGTTGATCGATGATCGATTTGCCGCGAAAGGCATCAATTAAATCCGAGGCAGGGGAGAGCGTTTTATCTAAACCGGATTGGGGCAAAACCCATTTTCCATCTAGAAAATTAACAATCGGAATCCCCGCAACGCCAAGAGCCGCCGCCATGAAATCATCTCCCGTTTTTACAAATTCTTTTGAAATATTCGGAATTTCCTTCGACCCAGGAACGTAGACAAACCGCTGATCCTTTTCAACCAGGTGATAGGAGTTCCCCTTCTCACGCCAATCGCGGAGCATCATGCAGTTTAAGATGCCGCGCATTCCGTCCAATACTGAATGGCGGGGATCGTTCGCTTCGAGCGTGCCATCGGTCAGCCCTTCGATGATTTTTGAAATCGCTAAATTCGCGCCCGCGTCAGCATTCAAATGGATATGATAGGACACATCCACCGCGCCGGTCTTGTCCTGCTCGAGCACTTCGACTTTCACCGGAAATCCCAGTGGAGCGATCGCTGCGGCGATTTTACGGTTTCCCGTTCGTTTACTATACACACTCATCACATCCCTTCGTCTTTTACAACCGGAAACCGTTTCGGCTCACCGGGAACTGCCTTCTCAAATCATTGATTACCCCTGAACATCAATCGCCAGATTGGATTTCTTTTTTCGCTTTTTAGCATTGGGAACCTCCAGAATGACTTCCGCTTCGCCTGAGATTTTAGCCAGGGCCAACCGGCCCGAGAGATCCTCGATCGTTTGATCTTGTGTGCGCTGATACGCGGGATCGTCGCAGTTATCGCGGCGATGCTCCGCCGCTTCGATTCTGCGTTTCAGTTCTGATTGATCTGCAAGGTTCATTTTCTGAATTCTGTGTTTGAATTACTCTTTTAAGTTCTTAAAAAAACGGCCATCAAAGCCGTTCCCGATTAGGCAAGAAACGGCCCGTGGACCGCCGTGAAAGATATTTCCGGGAGATCCCCTTCGTTATTTTCCGTCACAGTTGGGTCTTCATAGACGATTATTCCCTCAGAACTATCAAAACCCTGGGTGATCGTCGGTGTGGCCGGGAGAAAGTTCGCCAAAGTCGTCACTGCGGTTCCCGCCATCGTGTCGGCAAATCCGGCAAATGCGGAGACGTAGCCGCTGAAGGACAACGTGAAAATCGGGTTCACGTATTTCCAAATCTTATCCGCGCCGTTCAATCCTTTGTAAGATTTCTTTTCTCGGGTTCCGGATTTTTCGAGCGAAGTGATGAGGATATCCGCTTCGTCAACCATTGCATTGGTGACTGCGGTTCCATGAACGATTGTTGCTGCTGGGGCTGCCATAAACCGGAGGGCATGTCAAATCATGCCGCTGCCGGTTTTCTCGCCGAAAAATCAATCCACGAACCGCCGATTTTCAACGGTGGGAAGTCCAACTCGACTTTTCGCGCCCGTCGCTTTGCGGGTGCCGTTATTTCCGAAACAACGGCATCAGCAAACTTTTCCCGTTCAAAATAGGCACGTTAAAATGCATGAACTCGCCGGATCTGTTCACCATCTGAACGCCATAACCCTGCCCCCAGGTCGTCGGGCTTGTATGTCTCCATAAGGGTTGTAATTCGCACAGACAGCCGGGATTCCACGCTCCGATTTGTCCAATCTCCGGCCCGTCTGTATAGGCTGAATCAATCCGGTGCGTGTGTCCGTAAACCACATTTCCACCGGCCTTCTGTAAATGAGCACTCGCCGCGTGTTTGCTGGTCGAGATGCCGTGAACGAACCAACATTTCCCGAGCTTCAACCACCCCGGCACCCGACCGCCGTCGATCTTTTCAGACTCGCGATAATATCGGATCCCGCGTTCCTCCAAGTGGAGCAAACTGTGAGGGCTCACCAATTTCCGCAAGAATTCCCCGTCTTTTCCACTCCGCAACGCGATGGTGACTGCCCATTTCTCAACCCGTTGCTCGTGGTTTCCCTCGAGCATATGAAACTTAGCGCGGGGAGCTGCCGCTTGCAAAGCGTCGAGCTGGGCATTTGCCGCAGAAATATCTTGCTCATAGGTATAATCAGTTTGCGCGACAAAACCCAGCGTGTGATGGGCCGCGAGAAACCCGCCACAATCGACCGCATCACCGAGATGAACAATTTCATCGGGATCAAGTTCTTTGATATCACTCAACACCGCAGCAAACGCATCTTTGTCGATCTTTGCGCCGTGAGTATCGGTCACGATCACCCGAACCCAATCCGACTTTCTCCGCGTGCCAGCCTTCCTCGATGTGAACCTCGGGCGCGTTGTTTTGCGGGATGATTCCAACGACTTATTTAAAAGGATCCGCTGGGTGGTGAGCTCCTTTACCTCACCCTTGAGCTTGCCAATTTTCTCATAGGCCGCCGCGAGCTTCTTCTCGTTCGCGGTGGGAGGTTTAGCCGAAACAGCGGCGAGTGATTCAATCTTTGGCATGGTATTTTGGGTTCACTAAAAAACCGCTCGGGCGGGGTGACCCGGGGAAACATCGCAGCAAATAACCGCCTGATCGCTGCGCCCATTTGTTGATAACCGAAACGCTCATCCCCCATTCTTCCGCCAGGGGAATGATACGAACACACTCTCCCCTTTTTAGGCTTCGAATCACTTCTTCAACTCGATCTTGAGGCGTTGAAACTCCCAATCCTTCTAATTTTTCAATTTTCATAAAGCACAACCTTCGCGGGGTATGCTTTTCAAAGACTGTCAAAACCAGATTGGTAGGAAATACAAGGGACTGCCACATCAGCAATCGAGCCTATTTTTCCGACTCTCATTGATTCCTTTTAATTTTAATCAAAAAATAAATCGCCGTTACCAAAGACGCGATGCCCGCCGCGAAACCTGCAAAGATTCCCGCGATTGCCTGGGCCTCATCCATGGAGTTCGCGAAAATAGCGCCAACCCACGCCACACCGTTCCCAATCGCCGCGATGATCTTTTCTTTGCCATGAGGTGATAAATAAGCTGTGATCATGTTTCAACCTTTTGCCCGCATAAAAGAAAAAATAATTGGTTAAAGCCCGCAAACGGATGCGGGAACTCCGACCGAACCACCGCCTCCTCCAGAAGAGTAATCCTGAACTGCTCCCAAATCGTCAGGGTTGCTTGGGTCCGCATTTGTGAACAAGGATGCGCCGACGCTCAGTGCGCCCGATGCTATCGAATAATCCCCTCCAGCCCTGTCTGTAAATGGATCTGAGGTCTCGGAAAAATCAGGTAAAGTAGTTGCCGCACCTGCAACTATATCGGCATCCGTGGTGTTATTGTAGTAAGAATTGTTACCGTATATCACCATGTTCGCTCCTGTTTGGCTCTCAAGTGCCGTCGCTGTCCCTCCGCTAAAGTTAGCGAATACGTTGTTGTAAACTTGAACACTCTCTTGATACTGATCAATCAAAACACCAACCAAATCTGAGTCACCCCCCGTTCCATCAAGCGTATTATTTCTAAATACAGCACTGTCATCTATGTAAACAGCCTTCCCTGACCTGCCACTCTGACCAGACTGCCCTCTGATCAGGTTATTTTCAACAATGCTTGTTGCTGTGTTCATGCTTATTCCAAGCTCTCCACCTATTACCTCGCAATGACTTACATCTGCGCACTGATAAATGGTTCCGTATCTGCTATTACTCCCATCAATACGGCTATTGGTTACACAACTATACCCTCTCGGTCCATTTGAAGTTCCTACGTCAGAGACGTCGCAATTAATCATGATACCACCAGCCGTTCGGTTAAAATTAGAAGTGGTTCCATGTATTTTCATGTTTTTGTAGGAAATCAGACCTTGATAACCGTGAAAGGTCGCTATTGCATTATCTCCATCCCATTCTCCCACTGGGTCAATCGTCGTGCCAAATGGCCCGTCACCAGTCAAAGATCCGCCAGCGTCGTATCCTTCGAACAAAAATGGGTATTCAATATGAGTAAGCCCTGTTAAAGTCAAACTCGCAGTAAAGACCTCTGCTGTGGTATTGGCAATTTTTAGGCTATTGGGAACCGACGTACTCCATGTTCCGTTATCAATGGCGTATTGCGTTGTCGCCCACGGAGTTCCAATGGAACCGTCGCCAGTTCCATTATCTCCGTTTTGAGGGTCTACATAATAAGTCGCCATGATTTTATTCCTTTATCCATCTCTCATCGTCCACAGTTGTGTTTTCATTCACCTCTGCATGATCTCCACTCCATTTGTAACTATCTCCGTCGAAATACTGCAACCTGCAATATGTCACGCCAGTGGAGTTCACCGTTGCTCTAATGATTTCGTAATATGGTTCTCCCGTGACATCTCCTTCGGGAGCCTCAACGGCGGTATTCCTCTGCGATACGCCTCGCTGGATTATTATTTGTTTCGACATCTTAATAGATAATTTTGCCAGTAATATATTTGAAGGTCGAAGACGAAGATAGCTGAAGCGTGATCCGATCCCCCGCACTGATCGCCGTCCACGAGGTGAGGGTTGCATCACTTCCCGCCGTCCCTGTCGAGATCGTGGGTTTTTCCGTCCCCGCGATGCTGGACTCCGAACCGCTCGCACCGACCAACACATCAATTTCGCAGGAGCCTGTTCCGCCCTGCCCCTCAACATACCACGCGCTCGCAGTCGCGTCTCTGTCAGCGTAGGGAATAACAAGGTCCGGCGCATCGGCGGCGACAATCGCGTTCACGCCGTCTCCGAATGAGAAAGAGATCGAACCAGCACCGTCTGCTCCATCAGCTCCGGCGGGGCCGGTGGGTCCAGTGGGTCCAGTGGGTCCAGTGGGACCGGCAACCGTAGAATCAGCACCATCAGCTCCCGCTGGGCCTGTTGGTCCAGTGGGTCCAGTGGCCGGCAACCGTAGAATCAGCTCCCGCTGGGCCTGTGGGTCCAGTGGGACCGGCTGGGCCAGTCGGTCCCGTAATAACACCAATTAAATCATTCCGATTCTGCCACACCTGCGTATTCGTCCCGATCACGCATTCAATCCCACCATAAGTGGAGGCGGAGCCATTACTGCCCGTCAACACAAACCGATCTGTGGCATTATCCGTCCCGTTCAACACGTAAACCTCGGCACCGATCAACATCGATTCCCCGGCTCGCAAATTCGCCACCGTTGGACGAGTCAACGACCCGGCCGCGTGAATGTAAATTCCATTTTCAATCGACGACGTTTGTGCCGTCAACAAAACATAATCACCAGACAGGAACGTGTAACCATCCGCCGTCGTATTGGATCCGCTCGCCAAATCCGCGAGCGGGGTTTCAATGACCGCCGCCACAGAAACCGTTCCCATTCTGATCTGTGATAAATGAATCATTCCTTTGTTGTTGAAACCCTGTCAGAATTAAACCGCATAACCATGCAGCTCGATCACATCCACGCCGACCTGGGGAGCTTCAAGAAACGTCACCACCGCATCGGCGATTGTGACTTCGCCTTCCTCTACCTTCACGCCGTTTCTGAATACCAGATCCACCGATTGCAAAGTGGTGGCGGTGAACACGGTTTCGGTGCCATCGATTTGAGCGGAAACGTCCTCGATAATAAAATCGATGTTGATCGTGACCGATGAACCGCCGGGAATCACAACATCCCCCCACGTTGTCGCCGCCTCGAGCAACATCCGAAGCCGCGTTTCAAAATCCCGCGTATTCGCTTCCTCTACAATCTCCGTGGCACCGGATTCAATCACCATCCGCCGAAGCGAAAACCCGAGCGCGGAGCCACCCAAATCCGCCTGCAACGCCGCCAAATAGGTATCCCACGCATTTTGATCGACCAACGCCTCACGAATAGTCTGCCGCATTTTTTCGCCGACGATCGCATCCGTGCCGACATGATCACCATCAGCACGGGCAGTGGCTCCGGCATTCCCGCGAGCCCATGTTTCAAGCACGACGGAAACCGTGACTGCCGCCAATCGTGGATGTTGGGACATATCCGATTCATCCTCCAAAATATTGGCGACGATCCGGGGCCGCTGCGGGATGGTTCCCTCATCCAACATTCCCGCCCGAACCGTTCCATTGACGGTTCCCCCTCCGGCGGTAAACAGGGAATCAATCCCGCCCTGAGAAGTCAACAGACCCACCACCAGCGTCTCCGCGATGCCTTCGGCTCCCATGCCAACAATGTCTGATGTGGTGATGCTTGCAATACTCATTGGAATCGGGGGGTTGTCACTTGAACCGCTTTTTTACAGATTTCCGCAAAGCGATCACAAACGCTTTCACCATTTTTTTCTTGGCTATTTTTTCCGCCAATCGTCGCTTTGATTTCGTGATCGCGTTCCGCACATATTCAACATCATTGAACACACTCCCCCGCATTCCCCCGCCCCGCTTTTTGAAAACCACTCGCCCCTTGTTTTTGGATTTCCGGTGTGCTCCAATATTCTTCCACTTCGGAACATTCTTGATCCGGCTGGTGATCGGAACCGATTTTCCCGCCGCCATGTAGCCCGCCGCCGCCGCGCCGATTTTCTTTTGCCTGGTCCCGATGTATCGTCGAAGGTTGTCGGCGCTATAAACCACTGTTTTTTGATCCGGCATTTTTGGAACCCGGCCACGATAACTCGTTCTCCCCGCCTGGTGAACAGCCTTTGGAACCGTCTTCTGAAATTTGATTCCCGCAAACTTGCCGCCCATCTTTGTTTTTAACAAACTTCGGACCTGCCCGATGTCTCCCGCTTTGTAAAGATACCACATCTGATCCGCTCGATCATCGTCCACCTGATGAATTGAATCATACAAACTACCAATCGAAAAAAGCCGCTTGATGTCGCCATCAATCCGTCCTGCAAATTGGCGGCGGGTCGTCTCGGTTCCCGGTTCGGTAAAAACAGCGAGCGTTCCGCACATAGTCCGCGCACCGACATACAGAGGATCCGTCAGCACTTTAGGCAGGTTTTTCTCGGTCGCTTTCAACCTCTTGACCATCTTATTGATATCGAGCCGACCTTTAATTTTCATCTTATCTTTCCCTCACGTCAATCACCCAGGCCGGTTCTGTTGCCTGATGCCCACGAATCTGTTTTACCGTGTAATCCGTCCAACCCACCACGTCCCAGTCGGCCACAATCTCGGTGGCTGATTCCTGAATCGAAACCACTCCGGATTCAACCGGCAACGCCAAGCCATCCGGCCAGCTCGTTTTCGCGATTCTGATCGTGGCGGCACGGGCGGAATCAATCCCGCCGGGCATGAGTCGTTCCTCGATTGAAACGCCACCAATTGAAACGCCCGCCGGACCGATGATGGTTCCACCGGAGGCTCCGCCGATTCGGACCCGTCCCGGAAACAGATTTGCTGTTACGACGTTTGCCGCCTTCCAAAATCGAGTCAGTGCAGAGGCTTTCATAGTGTTTTTGAATAAAATAAAAAAAAGACGCCGCCGAATGGTTAGAAAACTAGCCACCGACGACGCCCTGGGATGTGC
>JACLAB010005812.1_pt1 | contig 17920 bp, 36 predicted proteins | sample 8027921 | NCBI WGS metagenome assembly JACLAB01 (sample SAMN15725117, study PRJNA655200) | protist metagenome | isolation source: fluorescence activated cell sorting (FACS) single amplified genomes of... | place: USA: West Boothbay Harbor, Gulf of Maine | collected 2000-07-19 | reverse complement strand
ATTAACTTTTCGTTAATCTAGGTTCAGTTTCTTTCCCACTTATGCCGGTGAAACGGGGACTACCGATTGTATTGGTAGTACACTTTCCCCTTGCTTATTAATTATTTTTAATAAACTTGCAGTTCAACTGCCCAGTTAAGCTACTGAGAAACCTCTCAATGTACCAGAAAGGAGGCAACCACCCGAAACTTATAGGATGTTTTTTTCGTCTTCTTGTAACATCATTTGTGCTACGGTTATTCTTCTACTACCAAGCTTGGCTAACTCTTTTACCATTTCTATAAATACGTTAAGCTGGCCCGTTCTAAATTTATATATAGGGTGTCTTGTTTTACCTACGTCTATACCGCTTTCAAATTTCTTACAATACATTTCTATCTCTTTAGCTCTTGCATAGTAAGCGACAGCAAGTTCATACATTGTAGAAACACCGGTTGTTACAGGTGTTTGCTCTCTACCAAAGATTACATTGTTGTAACCATCAAGCTCTCTCTCAAATCTTCTTACTTGCTCCATAGAGTTACCATGATGCTCTATCTCTTCAAAAGCAACAGGCAGTAAGTTGTTATTCATCATTCTCCTTTTCTGTAATAATATTTTCGTTTAGAAAGTTTATGTACTGAGTTCTTTTATCTAAAGGTATCCAAGTGTTGATAAGATTAGATGCAAAAATTAATAATCTTTGAATTTTATTATTAGCTGCTGACTCTGTCATTCTTCCTCTCTTAGCACCATCACATATTGGTCTTGTAATTCAATAAGCTGGTGTTCATATTGTAGCACATATTTTTGTACTTTGCTCAAAGCTTCCATCCATATAAATTTAGTGGTTCTCTGTTCGGGCTCTGCAAAAGTTATTAGCTGTGTTTCAAATTCTTTTAGCTCACGAATTATTTCAATAAGCTCATCGATAGATTCTAGTAATTCAATAAGTAAGATTGGCTTCATTTAAATATTATAAACTAAACATTTTTAAAAATCTAATACACAAAACAATTTATGTAAAGAGTACTTAGTTATTAATTCTAGTTAATAGGTCTAGTTATATTAGTATAGTTATAGTGTCATGGGTGGCATGACGGTAGTGTCATTACAGAACTACAGTAGTGTCAGAATCATACTACAGTAGTGTCACCATCGAACTACACAACATATAGTGGTGTCAAACAAACATACAATATATAGTGGTATAAATTAAAACATACTATATCTTGTGGTATAATAGAGTAGAAGCTAATTTCATTATTAGCCTCCTTTCTGTCGGTATGTACCCTAAAGCTTAATTGTTTTGGGGTATCCAAAAAGGCCTTGGCAGGGGTGAATGTAAGTATAGGTCACTCATATCACCCAAAGGGCTAAAAAAAATTTTATTTTTGACTTGCTAAAAAACTACTTATATGGTACTATTAATATATAGAACAAAGCGGGGATTAATTGCTTACAGTGATAAGTAAATCCTCGTTTTTTCTATTACAAGTAAATACATACCAATAGAGAGTAGGGCACAGCTTCAAAAAGTGCAGAACACCCCCTGCCCAAAAAAAATCTAAACTAAAACTCTAGATATGAATATGAAATATGATATTACAACTGGCATTAGGCAGACGGCGCGCGAACCCAAGTTTTGAGTACTATTTATCACCCGAGTATTTAATGTTAATTTTAACTGGTTCTTGTTCATCACCACTGATTTGTAGCTTAGAAGGTTTAGACCATTTATCAAAGCTTCGTTCTAACCACCATGCTGCAGCTTGCCATTGACCACGACTTGCAGCAGTCTTAATAGAATTGAGATACATACCCTCAGCTTCGGCTCTAGATTTCTCCATAGCGTCGCAAAAGTCAGCGTATAAACTGGCTATATCATTTTCTCTGTCTTCTCTACCCTGTTCTAACCAGCGGTAAAGGGTTGCTTTGTGAATACCTGCCATACGAGCAGCGTCTTCAACGAAATAACCCATGCGTAACCAGTTTTGAATGTTCTCTATTACCTCTGCTGTCAGCTTAGAAGGCCTACCTGTTTTTTTATTCATTACATATATATTCTAGCAAGCAGTTTTGCGACTATATTAAAATTTGACATTTCAATTAGTATGTGGCATAATTAAGATATGAAGACAAATACAGAGCTATTAGATGAGATGGAAGGGATGTTTGAAGCCCTTGAAGAGATACAAGTAGCAGTAAAAAAAGAGACTGGTAGAGAACTTGAATTAGAGATTCTAGATGTATCTAAAGTCTATATGAAGTTCTTAAGAGAGACTGAAAGAGTAGAATTAACTATAAAGTTTCACGAAGCACTAGCTAAGATGATTCAAAACATATCTTTAGAGATATCTTATCTATTACCACCTGCAGACAATAAATAACCCGAGGGCTGGTTTTTTTAAAAAATTAAAATTTGCATATCGATATTTAGATTATTTTCATATCCATACGTAGATTGGGCCCCTACCCCTATTTTTCATAGTCCCATACGCAGTGCTCCGCGGGCGCATTTATATATTCGCTTAGCGATTAGAGTTTAACCCCCTTTATTAAGTATTATCTTAATATCAAGGGGTTAAAATTTTTCTTTTATTTCTTACCTTTCTTGTTTGCTAGAAAATCACGATACCCTAATTCTAAAGAGTTATATAAAAATATAGCTATTTTTCTGTCTAGAGTATGATTTCTATTTTCTTCTTTGGTTATAGTAATATCTAACCCTAATTCATCTTCTAAAATGTAATCAAAGCCAGCTAAATCTATATCATCAATAGTTATGCCATAATTATCAAGCATCTTGAAAATTTCTGTTTGATAAATAAACCCATTGTTTAAGTCCTCAAAAATTCTATTTTCAATATTTAACTTTGTAGTTATTTCTTTATTATTGTTTTTCATAATGTTTTTACCTTGTAAAAATAACCCCTATTTCTAGGGGTTATAATTAACCCTTTCTCTAACTCACTTTCTCAACTGGTGTGTACTGTGTGTACCCACCACTCATTTTATGAAATTTAGTTCTTTTTTCTTTAAAAGTACCATCGGCTAATTTCACTAATTGTTTTTTGTAGTACCCAGGGATTGTACAGAACCCGACTGCCTTGCATTGAACAGTGTGTGAACCCATAACTTCTACAACCATTTCGATACCATTTTTTATTACTATATTTTGAGTAGTCATTTTTAATGACCCCTTTCTATTTTCTGTGTTTTGCTTTTGCATAATATGATTATAGGCAGATATTTAGACATATAGATAGTTAAATGTTAGAAATATAAAGATTTTTATTTAGGTAAAAAGTCAATTGGTATAAGGGTTTTTCGCCTATTTTTTGATATGTCGGCATATTGTTAAAAAGAAATTTCTCTTTTTTTACCTGTAAAAGTGCTTAAGACTTTTTTGAAATGTATATTTATACATTGGCATGAATATTTATTCATTGGCTATTTTTGAGTAAATTTCTAAAAACTTGTCACTAGTACTTTATATGAAAGAAAAAAAACAAATAGAAATAAAAGGGGGTGACATGAAAGTTACAGATACAGAATTAGCACTTGATTTCTTATTTCTTAATTACCCATTAAGTACAGATTTCAACATAGTGCCGATGATTACATTTATTAACAACAGTCGTAAATTTAAAGCCATTGTTATTAATACAAATAACATTGATAATGACTTATTAATTACAAAACTAAAAACTAGGTATTATTCTTAATATCTAGTTTTTGGTAAAAATTGGTAATTGTGAAATCTTTCACAAGTAGAACAAATGTTCTATAGAACAAACGTTCTAATCCACAAACATCCCAAAAGTCCATAGGAGCGCATTTAAAGAGGTGCAAAAACTCCGGAACCACCATTAGCTCCCTTCCAATAGGACGGGATGGTTTTTTGCAGGGGAGATTATTCTTTTTCTTTGTCCAGCTTTAATCCAGTATAACAGGACTCGAGAGGATTGTCAAGTCAATTCCAAAGTTTTTTTTCTTGGAGGGGAGCCTAAGGAACGATGTCTCGTTCCCTCTGCATCCTCTGTTTTCCTGTTAGGACTTTTCAACTTGGATGTACAAGCCATCCTCCGTCGGAGTTATGATTACTTCCAATGGACCATCCTTTCTTCTCCAAGAAGGAGCCACACCTAAATTTTAGGTGCAGTTTCTCCCTCAAAAATCGGCATGGATACTGTGTGGGCTGTCATCTTATGGAACTTGGTACGATACCTACGTCCATTCTCGTCTTCTTGATATTTGAAATATCCCGGTAGGTAACATCCCTCTCCTCTAGTTTCACATTCTAAAGTTTGAGCTGGCATTTCCACATCGTATCTTCCAACAATTTTTTTGTGGCCGTGTTCTTTGCTTACGTATGTCATTGCTGACCTTTCTGTTGCTTATACTCCATATTGCCATACCCCCTTCCGTTTGTCAAGTCAATTTTAAAGTTTTTTTATTATCCCCTCGGAAACACCCACTATATGTTGTATGCTTATATTTCCATTTTAAAGGTGTGTTGTCAAGTTTAGGCCTAACGGTTAAAGGATGAAGGAGGCCTCGAGGGAGAGGCTCTGAGGGGTCATTGGAACTAAATTGGACAATGTATAATAAATGTATATTTTGTGTATAAATGTATAAAAAATGTATAAAAAAATATATAAAGATACTTGACAAATGGAAAGCTATATGTTATATTTATATTATCTTAGTTGATAGGTTTGCGAAGAACGGCCACTAAGCAATGATGGTCACCACTGACACTAAGAGAGGCCTACGATAGGAACCCTACCCGAGGATTCTCGGAGAGCTAGCTAGGACAAATTATCTAAGGGTCGTTGGGATGCACAATGGTGGACCGTGTGGCAGTGTCGAAAGGCTCTGACCACACCTCCCTATATCCCAAGGACGTAAAAAAAACTTTCTTAAATACTTGACATCTCCAATAGGAAGTGTTATTATGGAATATAAGCAACAAGAGATAAAACTTCCGTAAAGACAGAGGCTCCCCTGTTCCACCTAATCCAATGGAGTTTGGAGGTGGAGGGAACGAACTTCCGTTGGATGCAGGAGTGGTGGGTAGGTTTCCTTTACTCAACCTCTTATTGCCGGTCCATTTTTTTCTTCGTGGACCCTCTACCAATCCTTCTTACTCCTAGTAGCCGTTAAACATCCCTCTGATGTTCCTGCCGTTACAATGGATGGTTAGACCACTGTAGTAAGGAGTTAAGCTCCTTTATTGTTTAGATTTCAATGACTTGGTCAATATCACAGAATCCACCACGAATTTGTTGAATTAACCACTCCCTCTGAGAAAATATATCCATTGCATCCAATTCGGTTGCCATCTTCTCAGTAATTTCAAAACTTCCTACATCCACTACGAATACTTTCATCCTCTAATATCCCAGTCTTTGGTTATTAAATTAGAATAAGTCATCGCATCTTGGATTTCATCTTCTAGATTATCTAAACATTCACTGAAAAAAGTTTTAATTCTAGGCAAAGCTTCAAGCTCCACTCCAAAATCGTAAAAGCTTTCCACGAATGTGCTTATTTTATTTTCTAATATCTTTATGTCTGTTTCTTTCATAATTTAAATATAACAGATTAAAGGACATATGTCAAGTAATAAATAATATTTTTTTTCTTTATTTAGGACATTCTTGGAAAACTTGTCACTAGTAATAGATATGAAAGAAATTAAAAAAGACTTCTTGACCGATAACAAGGAAAGAAGCAAGGAGATAAACTGGGGCAAATTTTCTTCAGCTTATTCACTTGAAGGACTACAAGCAGGACTAAAACACACTAACGACTTAGAGGAGCTAGGAGACTGGGTACATCATTACTGGGTCAAGGGGCTTAAAGACCTATGGAACGCGTTGGAGAGGGGTTATTCAGTCGCTGGAGGCTACTCAGAAGAGAAGAGAGAGAGCCACCGAGCAATGATGGTTCCATACAGTGAACTATCAAGGGAAGACCAGTTGAAGGATATTTATACAATCAAGGATTTACTAACTACAGAGATGTGGGGATTACTTGATGGATATGAATACGAGGAAGAATTTGAGAAGTGGGATATAGGTTGGTAACCCCAACCTATGGCTCCAAATCTTTTTTGGATATGACTTGACAAGAGGAGCAGAAAGTGAGAGAATATATATATGAGGACAGAAAAAGACTTAGATAAATTGGAAAGAAGAAGAAAAGCTTTTTCTTCGAAATAAATCTAGATTAAAACTCTAGATTGGAGATTCCATGGAACAGCAATAATATCCCCTGCTCCTAAACTTCCCATAGGAGTTTTAAAAAAAAGTGGGACAAAGGACGTTGGCAGGGATAAAGCAACAAACCCCACCGTCCTACAAACTTATTTAATACCCATTTCTTTTTCTTTAATACATTCCAAAGCTATATCGCAAACTTGTGGATAAGTAATATACTCTCCATTGGAAGCTTTACTTGAATATTGGCCAAGCCAACTTGGGTCCTCATCAAAAAACTTTATTACTTTTTTAAAGTCTTGTAACGTTAACTTTGTTGCTGTTACTTTCATAACTTCCTTTCCTTAGACATTCAGAACAGTATGGCACGCCCATAGGGCTCCAAAAACTTCCTGTACATCCTTTACATTGCTTTATATTATTCATACTCCTATATTGCCATAACATAGGAGCTTTGTCAAGTAAGTAGGCGAAATAAAAAGGTCTTTGCATCTAACTTCCAAACAAGGTCGAGTCCGAAGACTTTTTTATCAATTGCTCCAAGTTTTTAAAATCAGACCTAACAATTTTAAGCAGACCCCTCCTATTCAGATTTAGTTGGCTAATACAGCACCACATTCAGCGTTCTTACTACCTAATCGGCCTACAAGGCTTACATTCCACCTTCCTAGACACTAGAAAGGCTTCTAAGGTTTCAGTTCTGTACAGTTGTTCCAACCTTATCGGAGGCTTTTTAATTTGTACTTCTTTGACCTTTTTGGGCTACCCACCCGAAGTATTCAAAGTTTCCGTTTAATTCTGCCGATTTAGGGAACCTTTTATATTTGCTTTACCTACTTTCTTTACTTAACTCTTATAATCCATATTGCCATAGAATTTAATACTTGTCAAATTCCATGACAATATTTATTAAACGCAGACTCCTACGATTAACTCCTTGTATCTTTCAAACGAATTCTCAAACGCGTTCTCTTCTGTGCAATTGCTTCCACTCTCAAGATAGCTGACAGCCTTGTCTCCTGTAAAGAAATCTAGCGTACAGTCATCTCTTCTCCCACTGTCAATTATTGCTACTAGGTCACCACTACAAGCGATGTACCACTGTGCTCCATTGAAATGGTGTAGTCTTGCTCCTGCTTTTAGATAACTTTCAAGGATAGTAAGTGTTTGCCTACTGTCCAATTTTATCGTGTTTTCCATCTTTCCTCCTATGGAATTCTTAGGGTCTCTTCTTCCCTATAATTTAATATTGCCACATTCTTGGACCAATGTCAAATCATATGAAAAGTTTTTTTACAAACTCTCCATATCTTTTTCAATACTATCCAGAATTTCTGTTGCAGTCTTTTGAATCCTAGCAAGTGAAGACTTAACAAGTGCTTTAGTATTGTCTCCACCCCAGTTCTTAATGTAACCGAATGAATACTTGTCTCCATCAGAGTGTACTCCTAGAGCTTGACAGACTATCCAAGCCACGCATTCGGCTTCAGTTTCGAATCTGGCTCTATTCTCTCTGTACTCGTTTAAGTCTTTGTGGAGAATCATATGGGCTAACTCATGGACCAATGTTTTAACTTGATACCCAAAGGAAGTATTCTCATCGACAACAATGGATTTGTTGTTAGGGTCACAGAATCCATCTGCACCTTTTGAATCTCCAACTGTTACAGTGAAATTATTTAGTTCTGCAAACACGACAAGGTTATCCCAAAGTTTTTTGGTAGCTCCCTCACATCGTTCTTTAAGTGTAACAAATTCGATTTCATCTCCCTCTGTTTGAGATACATCAAAAACTGGTACACCCATAAATCCAAATAATGATTTCTCTGTTCTATGAGATGGATTTACATTACAAACCATTTTTTTACGATTCTTGTTCCAAAAAGGTTTTCCATTCATGCAGTGTTTTTCTGCACATGAATAACCAAATCTTGGAGCTAAAATCCAAATAGCTTTTTGACCCTTGATAATAGTACGACCGACAGTGTTCCACTGCTTTGCACCACGTACATAGCTAGGGGTAAATCCACGCATCCAACCCTCAAACTGAATTAAAAAAGTATTGTTCCAACTGTAAGGGTGTTGACCCTTAACGAAAGAAAGATACTTAGTCCAGTCATCCGAATTAATGAGTTCATCAATGGATTCATCAATCTTCTGTGATAAACCCTCTACGATATCCTTATTGCTTAATTTTGTGTTTTCTGTTTTCATATAAATAATATTGCCATAACTTAGAAGTAATGTCAAGTTTATTTTTAAAAAAGTTTTTTTGGATATGACTTGACAAACTTCCTACCATGTGGCAATATAGGAATATAACAAAGACATAAGAAATTTTTGTTTGGAGAACCATAAATGGAAAGGCGACATTAAATGGGAGCAGGTGGGAAAAGTACTTGCAACGTTAGGAAATAGCCCCACTAAAAACCCACGGACTAATGAAAGGGCAGTAGGAGAAAACAAGTCGGAGATGGCCCGAATCCCTACAAAGGACACCTATTTGGAAGGTAGGTGGAACTCTCGAGAAGAGTTCACTCCTTTATCCAATGGAGTCCATAGGACTTTAAAGGGTAGGGGAGTTTTTTTTATTGGATAAATCTAGAGTATTACTTTAGATTTTAGTAATTTCCTCCCTGCTTGCCACAGGGTCCATTAGCTATTCGCTAATGATTTTATTATATTTAATTGAATAGTTTAAATATAATTCGGCAAGTTTATAAGATTGAGAACCTTTCTCAAGGTCAGCAATCTCTTTAAGTTGCTTAGTAATATTTTTTTTTCTCATGACACCCCCTCTATAAATACTTTGTTTTTTCTCTTATATTACTTTCTGTCTGAACTTTTTGGGAATTTCCGGTCCAGTCAAAAAAAAGTCCAAATATTTTTATAGAACATATGTTCTAGTGGAGCTAGTGGGAGTTGAACCCACGTATATCATCTCCAAAGACAGAGTCCTTGGAAGTGACACTAAACCCGTTAGCCCCGAATCCTATTAGGAATAAATCATTTGTTCTAATTCGGATTTGATTTCTTTTCCACCCTTCCATTTCTTAGATTCCTCTAAGAAACAGCCGACGATTCTATATCCGCTATCAAAGAAAAACATATCCTCGATTTTTGTTAGTGATGACATAGCTTCCACTAATTCCACCCCGTAAGGTGTAATGTCTGTCCATGCCTCGCCGATTTCTCTAGCGATGTTGTAAAGTGGTCTCATTTTTTTCTTTCTTGTTGCTTACTTATTAATATTGCCACATCTGACATCCGTTGTCAAATCCTAGCACCGAATTTCTTATTTAATTTATTAATCCATTTTTCTGCCCAGCCTTGAAAATCCCATACGAATTTCGTTGCCATCACAGACATAAACAAACATCCTATTAATGTGTAATCTATATTGTCCATTACTTTTCCTCTCCTACTTCGTAAATTGTTCCTTTTAATAAGTCTGTAACTAATTCCAAAACTTTAGGGTCATCTAAAGCTTTTTCGTTAATCAAACTTCCATCAGTCCAAGGGTTGCTCATATTCTATTTTTCTCCTTCTAATTTAAACAAACCTCAAAGGCTCCTCTATCTTTGTGCTACTCCTCGGGTTATTAAGTAGATTACAAGTTATGCGTTCGTTATCGCTCTACTCCCGAAACTTTCACACTCTGCCTAGAGTATGCCTTTCTGTCGGCTTGCTTATATCCATATTGCCACATAACTTCCTATGTGTCAAGTATTAAAAATGTTCTCGTCTAATTATCTTAAGTAAAAGAATCTCCTATCTTTAATAGCCTCACATCATCTTCCGATGCTCGGGTTTCGTTCCCACTTACCTAAGGTTTTTTTCTGCTTGTATTACGCATCATCAACAGAGAGAGGCTCTACAGTAGTTTTCCTTAAAACATTTTTAACCTTATATACAAAAGGCGAGAAACCATTTATACCTCATATCTCATTGTGGTGCCTTATGTATATATCCATATTCTCATATATCATCCTGCTTGTCAAATTCCATGCTTAAATATTATCTAAACCTAAACTTTACATCTAGATTCACAATTCATGGAGCTTGTGAAACTCCTATCCACTATGGAGTTTGTTTGGACAGCATTACGACCTTAGAAATTTGTGGGATGACCTAGATAGGTTCCCCAACTGTTCTTAATTTTTTATACTCTTGACCTGCATGTTCGTTAAGGAACATACTTCCATCTGCATTGAGAAAGGCGACATAGCCATTGCCATTGTTTTCCTCATCTCTTTGTATCTGCATACGATAGATATTGTTATCAGTAGCACGAACGATAAAGACTGTGTTGCTGTTATCAAACTTCCACTCATCTTTATAGTCTCTGTCCTTAGCCCATTCCTCATCTTTGTATGCGATGTAGTCATTCATATATGTATTTTCATACATAACATCTACTATCTCAGCTCCAATTAACAAATGGCTTGGTAATTCTACAAACCCTTTGTTCTCCGTAGCTGTATAGTTTGGACTATAAGAATGGCTTACTGCTAATCCATCTTTGTTATAAACGAGTTTATGTCCCTCGTGTAATTGTATTTCTGACATTTCTGTCCTTTCTTGTTGCTTACTATTTAAAGATACCATATAATTGTGTATTTGTCAAGTCAATTTTAAAATAAAATCTAAGGGGGTAAAAGTAAAAAATTGTAAAACCTAATACCCCCGAGGAATAAACCTCCTATAAAATTGTAGTTGCTGTTGTCATACAGACAACAACACCTTTCCTACTAATTGATATTCAATGCTTGGGTCCTTTTTAATAAGAACATCAAACAGTTGTCCAACAGAGTTACTGTTAGTGTTAGCTGTGAAAAGAAGTTTTGCATCTTTCCTACTAACTTTGAAGTAGTCATAGACTGCTCCACTATTAAAAGTAGCTGTTAGTTTTTTAGTTATTTTGTTATATTTTAAGTTGCTTAGCATAGAACTATCTATTACTTCGCTCCTAGTTATTTTTAAAAAGTTCATTTGAACCCCTCTCTTATTGCTTATATATTAATATTGCCATACTTTGTTTAGTATGTCAAGTCAATTTTAAAAAAATATTATGTGGCCTTAGTCGGCCATCCCTTAGTAGGGATAACCAACCTTGTCCATAATTATATCGAGAGTAGTTGTTTGAAAGTTTACGTCCCTTTCAATACCTAAGCCGAATGGTCCTTGTATGCTTTCCAATTCAGAGATTGTAAAGTATCCAAGTTCTCCATTTGGTTCGTACTGTGAAGTTACTAAACCAAAACAAAGGTCCTTGTCCTCTCCAATTTCAGTTAAATACCAAGTAAAGCTTCCTGTTGGGTCGAAAAACTTAGCAGTAACATTCCTTTTATGGTTGTCCTTGCCATCATCGTCCAATAGTTCGCTTGTTTGTTCTAGTATCCCTTTGGTTAAAAGTTTCACTTTTTACCTCTTTCTAATTGCTTAATACTATATTGCCACATATTGTATTATTTGTCAACTAATACCATGCGTTTATTTGCCAATTATTTTCTAAACATAATTTAAAAACGTTATACAATGCAAGAACTTCCTCTTCCTTGTATTCAATGCTCCACCTGTTATCAATTTTGTTAAACTCAGCTAACCATTCATTAACGCCATCCTCTATGAGTTGTTCATAATCATGGACAACTTGTGTATATGTACTGTCGGTCCATTCATTTGTATCATAAAGGGAGTGACTACATATGGCCTTATTCAAGTCCGAATACACTTTACCTCTAAAGGAATTGTTGTCATCTGTCATAAAGGAACCACCACACAAAGGCTCTAAGGCCTTTGATAGTTCCTTATTGGAGACACCTTTAGTTTCATAAACTATATTATCTAATCCCATTACTTTTCCTCGCTTTCATAAGTATCATAATATGGAATGTCTGTACATTCGGACCACCAATCTGCTACTGCATCCTTGAGTTCCTCTTCATCACATTCAAAATCAACATCAAACTTAAATTTCACATTAAATTTTGGCATTATTTAACCTTCTATTAATCATCTCCAAGTTTTCAAAGTTTTCACGAATAACTTTAGAATTTTTTTTAATCTGGTATTCGGGAACACCTCTAGTTTTCCAATCGTATGATGGAACTTGTGCTATGTTCATATAGAAATCCACTTTGCGATTACTATATTTTTTATTCAGTTCGTCCAATGTGTATGTTTTCATACCCATCCTTTCTTATTGCTTATACTCTTACACAAGCAACCTATTAAATGTTTAGTTGCAACTGCATCTTTCAATGCTTACTCTATGCAGGTAGTTTCCGATAAGCTCCACTATGGAGTTAGAGTGACAGTAGTTTCTGTAAGAGGTTCCTAGGAATTTCTTACAGTCTATTCTGTATCGTAACCAAGAAGTTTCTTTTCGATACTATGAACATTTTACGAGCCATTTTATAAGCCACTTGTGTAAAAGTACTTTCTTTATTCAGTTGTATAAGTATATTGCCATACTTTATCCCACTTGTCAAATTTAGTTAACTTATTTTTTAACTTGGCATATTCATCAAGTGATATATCCATATTGCCATACTATGTATTCAATGTCAAGGACCTTTATAGAAATAATATTTTAATAATATACTTGACATATAATAATATATGTGGCATACTGGACACATAAGCAACAAGAACAATCCATAATAATGGACAGGCCTCCCCTGCTCCACTTTATCCACTAGGAAGTTAATCCATTTGGAATAGGAATAAATTGCATTATAGAAGTCGCTAAGACTCCGGAACTAAAAATGAGTGGGGCAACTTGAAAGCAACAAGAAAGCTACGCTAAGCGTAGATTTGATACCCCACCCAAATTCTTCTAAGCTAGATTACTTCCATCTGTAATCTGACTTTTTTGACTTCTTATAGAGTACGTAAAAGTCGTCTGGATTCTTCATCACAAACTGACTAATGAACGCATCTCTAGACTTCATCGGTACTTGGTTCACAATGAACTTACCGATGTGTCTGATAGCCCTATAAGAAGACTTACCAACAGAGAAATCTCCGTTGACTTTTCTATAATCAGCTCTGTCTAAATAGCTTATTACTATTCTTGGAGCTCTATCAAGATAATCTTGCATAGTTATCATCCGTCCTTTCCGTACCTAATCTTACTTTATTGGTACTAGTTAACTATCGTGAGAATCACCACATAACCCGTTACTTTATGCCTTCATCTCAAAACAAGCCAATGCCTTAATTTATTTAGCGATATACAACTCTTTTCCGGAACTCGAACCTTAGATGGCGTTCATCGGTAGCTACTCGTAAAATATACCCTAAGGCATATACCCCCTTCACAGTGGTCAAGATGAATCTCACTTTATTGCTACCCCCTCTTACGAGGCGATTTAGGTTGCTCGGTGCTCTTGGTTTTTCCTGTTTTACCAGCCAAGTTCCTCCATATCTCTTCTTGCGTTCTGACTTGCGGTCAGAGAAGAGAACATTCCCCGAGTTAATCTCCGTAGTATATCTGCATCATTTTTACTTATCGCCTAGCTTCTCTTTCAAACTAGCGTCAATAAGCTACCTGCCGATAGTTAACTACTACCAATATTTAATTGTTATAATACTATATTGCCATATAGTATCTTGTTTGTCAAGTTCATTTCTAAACTTTTTTGGTATCGGTAACTTACTTGTTTGGTTAAACCATATTCTTCAGTTAAAGATACCTTGTAATACACAGCCATGCTTAACAGCAAGCTTAGTTAAGATTCCGTGGCCACACGCTACTTGCTATGTATTACAAGCTATCCACTGACTATCGTGATGAGAATCGTTGCAAATCTATTTCCCTCATCAAAGGTGTGGTTAATTACGCCACATTATCCGATTATCTTATGCCTCACGACATAATATCTAGTCAACTGTAAGTGGTACAGAATGGAATTAATCTTTTTATCTGTACTTTTTATCTAGCTAACATTTCTGCACTAGACTTCCAACCACCTTACATAGACAGCTATTATTATATTGCCACAACTACATTCATTTGTCAAGCTTATTTTACAAAAATATCTAGACCTAAATGTGTCATTGTGCCGATAGAGTCTATCTTCTTTAATTCATAGTACTCACCTTCATCATTGAAGACTCTAATGAAGAGTGTGTCAGTCGCTTGGACTTCTTCATCCAGCAACATCTGTATTATTTCTTTAATGCTTAAAGACATACTATTCCTTTCCTATTAGAAGAACTTCGTCTTCTCTGTCGTCAACTTGTGCCACCCAATAGTTAGGGTTACCATCATCAACATCTTCTACAACCCGTACTTCTGCATTGGGGTTACATTGTCCTAATATTCTTATCAAATCAATTACTAACATTATTCCTTCTCATACATTTCGCAATATAGCTCTCTACATACTGCATAATCTTTACCTTTAAAAGTATATTGCAAGTCCATAGTCATACCACAAACACAACATTTTAAATCCGTTTCAAGTTCTTTAACTTGCATTATTTTTCTTCTTCTAAATGGTCTAGCCAATCTTTTAGATACATACTTTGTATAAAATCTAAAGCATCTTCTCTATCTGTCGCATCAAATTTTACCGATATTTTATATGTCTTCATTACTCTTCTCCTGTTCTTACTTATAAATAGCTTGTAACACACAACCTCTGCTCCGTTTATGTTAGCAGTCTTACCACGTGGTTCGGAATGCTATGTGCTACAAGCTACCTACTTATTAGGTGTTGTCCAATGTGTGCTAACTCTCAATACAGAGTGGTTTTTTTTACTTAGCTCACCTTTTATAGATAGCTTGTAACACACAAAACTTTAACGTCCTACTTCCCATTGGGCAAGGGCTTGAATTATGTGCTACAAGCTACCTACTATACAGTAGTTAGCTCTTCACTAATCTTCGTCAAGATATTTGGCGAACATCTAAAAGTACCATAGTCACTTTCTACTGTGATATTCTTCACAAGTAATTTAGTAACAGTACCTTCTATGACTCTGCCTCTGTGAGTCAAGGTAACCCTATCACCCACTGCAAATTTACTTTGCATATCTTTTTGTAATGCTGACCATCTAGTGCTCAAAACTTTGTTTATCGCTCTTAGGTCGTCAAAGTCATCAATAGTATTGATAGCTTTGGTTATTTCAGAGATTTCCATCATCTGCCTTTCTGTCGCTTACATTATTAATATTGCCATACTCTTGTGTATCTGTCAAGTCATTTTCTTGATTTATTTCGGCAAGGCCCTCTAATAGTAGTAATAGACCTTTGAACATTCATACCCCTTTGTGTTGTTGTATAACTACTATGCCATACTATTCGTTGTTATGCAAATGATATATTAATTTATTTTTAGCTTGACAAGTGAAATACTATATGGCAATATAATAATATGCAACAAGCAATAAATAAATATGAGAGAGTTTACTCTTGGCTTATCAATGAGCTAGAGCTAACTAAACAAAATCACCCTACTGAAGAGGTGCGTTTGTGGTTAGCCATGCTACAAGAAAGCGTTGAGTACAACCTCTCTAAATTTGAAGACTAAAATCTTCACGGGTATGGCCTACCTTTGAACAGAACAGGCCTACTGCTCCCGGCATTCTCAGAAGCCGTTATAAAGAGATGGAGCCTCCCCTGTTCCACAACATCCTATCCATATGGAATATTCTTGGAGTCGCATTAGGAACCTTCTAAAAACTCCGGAACCGCATTAGGCAAGGCCCAAAAACTCCGGAACACATGTGGTAGGGACAAAAAAGTTATTTTAAAATTTTCGATATTGGATATTCAGATTTTTTTCAAATGGATTTTAGAAACGGACCCCTCCCCTTTGCTCACCTCTCCCATCCACACCAGCGGAACTTATGGACAAAGGGAGCCTAACCTTCTTTATGGAAGATACGATAAAGGTCTTACCTTGTTTAACTAGCCTTTACTTTGTTTCGTTAATATAATATTGCCATACATTATATCTTTTGTCAAGTCTATTTTATAAAAAAATTGCATGAGGGGTATAGATACTTAATAAGTAAACAAAGGAAGTTTGTTACAGTACCTATACACTCTCACACATTAATTTATAGGCTTATGTAATAGATGTATACCCATTGATTCTTTTAATATATTTTTACTAGCTGTTGTGTTATATTGATTATCTATATATTCATTGACACTTCTTATCAATGGCTCCCAATATTGATTTTGTGTACCTAAAATCATATTTTGTACATCTGCCCAAGCCATATAAGAAAGAGGCCCTACGGTATAAGTTTCTGCAGGTTCTTCTCTATACCCCTTCTTAATAATCACTTCAGTTTCTTTTTGTAAATACTCATAAGGTATCAATAAACTTAGAGATATATGATTAGGGTTTCTAGCAGGTATAATTGTCCAAGTTGCGTTGTTCTTCTTATCTCTGTCTGTGTGGTTTCTTAACCAATGCCACAACGCTTGATTTAAATCTTTAGGTCTCCAAACAGCTATACCTACACCTAACATAATATAGACAAAAGTTACGCAGTTATCTAAAAGGTTTTGTTGCAAAACAGCACCGGGGCTTACGTTTTGTCTGTCACAACTATCTATATTCTGTTTACCACACTCACAATAGATTGAATGGCTACCTTGCCATGTACCACCAAATTGATTTGTCTTTCTATTAAAACTAATTTCAGCTAGCTCTAAAGCAGAATGTCCAGTACTAGATGATTGGTAATCTGTTTTGACTTGACTGGCTTGCTTGTTAATAAACATATCTATCTTTTTATATCTATCTTGGTCTTTTGTAGCCAAAGAAGTTTCATTACCTTTACAAGCTTGAATAAATTGTATTAAGTTAACACCAATATCACCGCTATGTAAAGAGTCTTTTATATTGTATTCTTTGTTCATAATTGTATGTTGCCATATTAAATGTCAAATTGCAAGTTATTCAAAATATATCTGCTAATATAATATTAATGTTAGGTCGTAAAAACTTCTCACCAGAAAAATTTGTTAGCGTTGTTATACCTACTCTCAATGAAGAAGAGAATATAGATAACATATTAAATACATTTGACTTTGAGCCAACAAAGAAACAATTAGTAATAGTTGATGGTGGTTCAATAGACAGAACTGTCGAGAAAGTTAAAAAATTTAAGAGAGGCTCTAGAGAATATCTTAATTTAAAAATTATTCCAGACGATATGTGTGGCAAAGGTTATCAAATGTTGAGAGGCTATGAAGAGACTATTGGTCAAACTATTGTCTTTCTTGATGCAGACTTAGATGCTAACTATTCAGAATTAGTTGAAAAACTTTCAAAACCTATACTTGATGATAAAGCATTTTTTGTAAAATCAACATTCAGCAGAGGAAGTGAGTGGGGTAGGGTGACTAAACTAACTGTATTTCCTTTATTAGATATGTTCTATCCAGACTTGAACTTTATTCACCAACCCCTTTCTGGTCAAGTTGCTTTTAAAAAACAATTAGTACAACAACTACGGTTTGCTGTAGATTACGGTGTAGAGATTTCACATTTGATACAGTACTACAAGATGTATGGGCTAAGTCATATTGCTCAAGTCGAGTTAGGAGACTTAAAGCACCGACACAGGAACTTAGATGAGTTACAATTAACAGCATCTCAAGTTCTTAAAACTATTTTATATCACGCTCATCAAGATGGTAAAATTGACATGAACAACCCACTCTTAAGTAAGTTGCCTAGTGA
>JACLAB010009688.1_pt1 | contig 17928 bp, 11 predicted proteins | sample 8027921 | NCBI WGS metagenome assembly JACLAB01 (sample SAMN15725117, study PRJNA655200) | protist metagenome | isolation source: fluorescence activated cell sorting (FACS) single amplified genomes of... | place: USA: West Boothbay Harbor, Gulf of Maine | collected 2000-07-19 | reverse complement strand
CAATTGCAAAGAGAAGAGTCGAGGAAGTCGAGAGGCAGAAGAAAGAAGCGGCGGAGAGAAAACAAAAACAGTTACGAGCGAGCGGCGGCGTGTTCAACCAGTACGATAACATGTTCAACGACATGTTACCGCCGCCGGATGCGTACAGCGCGAGAAGACCGGACCCATACGCGAACAGAACGGTGAAGCCGGCAAGCATGAGTCTCGGTTCTGACCGCTCGCACAAGAGAATGCGCGATGGACGCATCATTAAGAATCGACGGATGTTGAGAGAAGCGCAAATTGAGGACGAACGACAAAAGAGGAGAAACGTGTTGATCAAATCGTGCAGAGACGTTTTGAACCACGTGAAAAGAAACAAATTCCACTGGATTTTCACGCAACCCGTTGACGCGGTAAAGCTTGGCATCCCTGATTATTACGAGATCGTGAAGAACCCGATGGATCTCGGTAAAGTGAAAGAGAAGTTGGATGGGAAGAAGTACACGTGGCCGACCGACTTTGCGGACGACATGCGATTGATTTTCGATAACTGTGCCTTGTATAATGGGACGACTACGGATGCTGGACAAATGGGTGAAACAGTCCGCGGCGCGTTCGAAGAAGGGTGGGTGAAATACAACGTTGAACAGAAAATGAGCGACGAGGAGGACATCCGCACGAAGGAGGATATTGAAATCGCAAACACGCCGGAGGATCCGATCAGACAAGAAGAGGTTTTCGCGGAAGAGCAGGCCAAGTTACTCGCGGAAATGAAACGTGAATTGGCAGAGTTGAGAAGACAAAAGGGTGGTGGTGGCGGATACGCCCCTCGAGAGCGCGATATGGACGGATTCTTAGACGACGACTTTGACGCGAACATGTACGACGACGATCCGGAGGAGTATGCCGCCGCGAGTCGAGGTAAAGCAACTGGTAAACCAAGAGGTCGCCCGGTCGGAAGTGGCAGCGGTCAACCGAAAGCCAAACGACAACGCGCGACTCCACAAAGCAAAGTTACGAAAGATCGCAAGTACATTGAGCTCGATCAAGAGCCGTTACCGACGAGAGAGATGACGTTTGATGAGAAGCACGCGTTGACGATGTCGTTGCAAGAGCTTCCAGAGAGCAAGCAAGAGATGGTGATTACTATTGTTCAAGAAGGGCAAGCAGCGATGGGCAAAGCCGAGGGCGACGAGATTGAAATCAACATCGAAGAACTCGATTCGAAAACGCTTTGGAGACTTCAAAGGTACTGCGATTCGCAGTTGAGACCGAAGAAGAGCAAAAAGTCGGCGTCGGCTATGGATTTGGTGAAGGAAGCCAAGGCGCGAGAAGCGGCAGCCATGCGTGAACTCGAAGCGTGCGAAGCGAACTTGAAGAATAATCCGAGGAGGAAAGCGTCGAACACTGATTTGGCGACTGTAGCGGGTGCTTCTGGTGAGAAACCCGCAAACTCGGACTCGTCCGATTCCGATTCCGATTCCGATTCCGATTCTTCGTCTTCGGAAGGCGGCGACTCGAATCCCGAGAAGGGCAACAAAGCCGCCGGCAGTGGCGGGAACGACGATGGGACTTCCAACGTCCGACCAGTCTCTCGAGTCGAACAGTCGACGAATCAGCTCTTACAACCCGCCGTGGATGAGTTGGGCATCAAACGCGACCAAAAGCAACCCGTCGCGGCGGTGCAAAATCCAGAAGGTTGGTCCGATCTCAACAAGAAGGACGACACAGCAAACACGGGCGCCGCCGCGGGTGCACCTGCGGCGGACGCGAGCGCGCCCACGGAAGCCGTCGATGCCGTTCCAGATGATTTGTGGTCCGATTTTGAAGCCGCGGCGACGCAAAAGAAAGACATTGAAGCGAATCGAAACGCAGAGATTGAGAAGCGCGAAAAAGAAATCGCCGAAGCCGAACAAAAGGTGAAAAACGAGCAAGCGCAAAAGGAGAAGGAAGAGCAAGAAAAGATCCAAAAGCAAAAGGACGAAGAAGAAGCGAAGATCCGAGCCGAGGAAGAGGAACGAGAGAAAGCGAGGGCGGCGGCTAGAGCGGAGTTACAAGCGGAGACAAAACAAACGATCAACATCGAAGAACAGAGAGAAGCGATGAAGGAGTTTGGAGGAGAAGGCATGGTGAGTGGTATGGAAAAACACGCCGCGCAGATTAAAGAAACTCTTGGAAACGGGAGCAGCGGAGAGCAAGCGTGATCTTCGATGAACAACAGCAACAATAAAACAATAAAACAGAGTATTTTTATATATATATAACAACAACAACAACATTTAGTAGAGCAAAACAAAACGAAAAACAACAACAACGAGAAGATCAACATCAATACAACACACGACGCGAAGACGATTTTGTAGGACGAGAAAGAAGTATATACTAGTTTTTTATTGTCAATAAAAAACAATCGTAATGAACAAAATTGTTTCAAAAACGACGACGGCGAATGAATGTGTCTTTCTTTTTTACCCGTTGTTATTGGTTGTTGCGTGATATAATCAACACAATAATATCGTCTCGTTTCTTCTTCTTTACAAAATCAACTAAAACTAAGACAAAAATATCAAGCGCGTGTGTTGAACGCCAAATGATGACTCTCTCTTTCTCTCGTCCTCCACTCTCTCTCCTCTCCTTTCTTCTCTCTCTTCTCCTTCTCTCTCTCTTTTATTCCTGTTTGCTAAAACACTTTGTTCTACAAAAATTTTCTCCTCTCCTTCCTTTCTCTCTTTCAAACTTTTTACAAGGCGGAAGTCAAGTAGATGGCGAGCGCACCGGAACCGATGATACCGGCGAGCGTAACCGCCCAGTACAACAAGTTACCTTCGTACTTGTCGCCGTCCGTCTTGAATTCTGACGGTAAGTAGATCGGGGAGTATTCGTCGACGTTCGCCTTGCCGTTGCGGACGCCCAAGGAGTAGACGTAGCCAGCCTTACCGTCGCGTCTCTTCGGGGCGGAACCGGCTTCGGTGGAACCCTTGTAGCCGACACCGGCTTGGCCACCCTTGGATTTGGTACCCTGTTGTGATGTAAAGAGGAGAAGATATCATCGATTTTGTCAGTTATTGTTGTTGTTAATGTTGTTGCTCAAAGCAGACACACAACAACAAAGTATATTATTTTTAGTTTTAGTTTTTCCCTCAAGATGAGGAAAACAGATTTCGTCTTTTGGACGGCTTCTTCGAGTAAAATCGATCCTCCTTGATAAGACGAAGCGAAGCGAAGCGTATCAAATAAACACACGAAGAAAATAAAATAAAATTCGAAATCGGTCGCGCGTGGACGAACGCGACGCGAAGGTTGAAACGCCCCGAGACGCGCGTAATTGCGTTCGAAGTGAACTTTCGCATCGGAATACAAGCGCATCGATCGTTTCCAAAACTCGCACACGACCGCTTCATCGACGTTTCGGAGAAAAATCGTGCGCAATCTCACTTTCTAGTTGGACGAAATGCAAAATTTATTTGGACGCACCACCACCCGCCTGAAACGAGCGACGATGATGATTTTTAAGCGCACAAAAAAAAACGAAATCGGAATTCGTACCTTCTTCGGTCCGCTCGCGTTCGCTTGAACGGAGAACGCGACTCTCTTGGACGCGGTGGTAGTTTTCGCGACGGAAACTTTCGCGCCAACGAACGTGGATGAAGTCAAAGCAGCAGACATGTTTGTTATTATTAAATTATTTTTTGTACGTGTGTGTTTATGAAGGAGTCGTGAAAGCTCCAAAAGAAGGCAAATGGCTCCACAGAACTCTCTACAAAAAAAGAAGAGAGATTTTCTTCAAAAAAGAGATCGATTGATCGAAAAAATTGCAAAAAAAACAAGAGATTTTCATTCGCCGAGACAGACGCGCTCTTTTGACTGAAAAAAAAAACAACTTTTGTTTGCTCTCGAACTCATCGTTCCTCATTTTTAGTGTAACAAACTTATAACATTACAGGAGGAGGAGGATGATGAGAACAGCAGCAGCAATAAAAACAACAACAACAAAGAAAAAGAAGAAGAGCACGATGATGGCGATGAATAATTCTCGTCGTTTTTCGCTGCGGTTGCCGTTTGTTCTCCTCCTTTTCGCGATGATGATGATGATGATGATGATGCCGCCGAATTATGAAAATGAATCGGCGTTTCTGATGAAACGAAAACAAAGCCAAGGAACAACAACCGGGGGTTTTATGTTCGCTTCAGCCGCCAAAACGGATGATGATAATGATGACGATGACTACGACGAAGATGAAGAAGAATCATCATCTGCTAAAGAGAACAACGTGTTTCACACGGAAGTGAGAACTTTGTACGACCCAAACAACTCAGGCGTGTTTGGTTTCCAGTCCTCGGAAGAGTTCAAGGAGAAAGTTTTGGAGACGAGAGACGTGTGGGTGGTGCAATTCATCGCCCCCGGGTGCCAACCGTGCAAGGATATGGCACCGGCGTTCAGTAGAGCCGCGTTATCGTTAGAGTCGGTGAACATTAAGTTTGGCGCGATTGATATCGCCGGGAACGAAGATTTAGGACGGTCGATGCAAATATCGCGAGTGCCGGCCATCGTCGGTTTCGGAGGGAAAAAGACGTGGAACCCGTACAGGAAAATCGCGCAGAAATTGTCCAACGAGTATCGAGGGGATGCGTTGACCGCGAGAGCGTTGAGAGAGTTTGCGGTGAAGAACTTACCGGACGATGAAGTCGCGAGAATTGATTCCGTGGACGAGTTAAAGAACGTCGTTTCGGACGAGATGCCGACGCTGGTGTACGTGACGGACAAAAGCGAGACGCCGTTCATGTTGAAATCGTTGGCATGGAACCATAAGAACAGAATTCGCGTGGTTGAGTTGACGTACGACTCTTCCACGGACGATTTGTTACCAACGCCGGTGCTTCCCGGGTTGGAAGCGCACGAAGACGAAGAGGACGCGGTGAAGTTGGTGTTGTATAAAGACGCAGATTTGACGAAGAAACCGACCTTGTTCGACGGCGAGAGCATGAGTAAAGACGAGGTGTTTGCGTTCGCGGAAAAGCACTTAGGCCCAGAAGTTGGAGAGTTGGAAGTGGAGGTACTTCGTAAAAAGAAAGACGACGGCGAGGATAAAAGCGGAGACGAGAAGAAAAAAGGAGAAGAAGAAGAGGAAAACAACGATGATTTTTCGTTGTTTATTGAAAAGAAACCGAAAAATTTCGAACAAGACGTGATAGAAAAGAAAGAAGCGGTGGTAGTTATGTTTACCAAGCGAACGGACGAGTGTGGCCTTAAAGTGAACGAAGCCATCGACGCGTTTGCAAAGCTTCAATTCCAAGCGGAGCTTTACGAATACGTCGTGAACCGAGACGGCGAGGATATCTTGAAAGCGATAAAACTTGCCGAAACGCAAACGTTGAGTAAGTTTCCAAACAAAGACGAGTGCTTCTCGTTGATGTATTACCCGTTCGGTGAGAACAAAGAGGACGAAGAATCGTACCCGTTTGAAGTTTCCGAGGACCATCCGGTGAACGACGGGAATTTGAAAGCGTGGATGTACGAAAACACGGCGGATGTTGTTTTAAGAATCACCCAGGACAACTTGGACCAGTATTTAGCCACGGATCCGTTCACACCGAAGTGCGTTTTGTTCTCTCAAAAGGACGAGACGCCCGGAATGTATAAAACCTTAGCGGCAAACTTCAAGGACGATTTCCATTTCGGTTTTTTCCAAGCCGATGATAAAAACGACCCGAACTTGCAAAAGTTCAACATTCCAAAGTTACCCGCGGTGCAATTATTGTTCGTTAATCCCGCGGTCACGCCGCAACAAGAGGCGTCTGGAAACGTCCAAATGAACTCTGCGCCGTTTCCTGGACCGATGAATTACATTTATCTTCGCCAATGGTTGCTGGAAGCCAAAAATCAAATCAAGCGGAAAGACGAGGCGAAGTCTCCAGGAAAAGTGACGCCGCCGCCGCACGTCACGACGCAAAAGGAATTCGAGGACGAGTGCGAATCCAAAGGCGGTTTGTGCGCCATCGCGTTTATTCCAGGGACGAGTTCTTCTTCGCAGTCTATGTTTGAAGATCGCATGGAAAGAGCGTTTGAAGCGGCAAAACTTACGAGCGGACGACCGTTCACGTGGATCGTCGTCGATCCGATTGTCCAGAAAACGTTTGCAAAAGCCTTCGACGTTTTACCGCACAATTCACCAACCGTGACGGTTTTGCAACCCAGAAAAGGAAGGTACGCAACCATGAGTGGTTCCTTTGACCCTCGCGAGCTCGCTAGGCACTGCGAGTTAGTCTTGAATGGTAAAACGAGAACGTTTATGATTCAAGACGTGCCGAAAATAATCGACGGCGGCGAGAGCGAAGACGAAAACGATTACGAACCCGAGGAACCGATCGAGGAAGAGTTCGATTTGAACGATATCATGGGTGAAGAAACCGAAGATGCTACGTTAGGTTTGACGAGAGCGGAGATTGCGGAGTTAGAGAGAAAGAAGGAAGAAGAGGAATTAGCGGAAGCCGCGCGCGTCAAAGAGGAGGAGGAAAAGAAACAACAACAACAAAAGAGTATCGGAAAGAAGAAGAAAAAGAAAGGAAAGAAGGGAAAGAAGAAGAAAGAGGACCTTTGATACTCTATATCCATTCTTTAATAATAATAAAGATATTTCTTCTAATATAAAAAATTTGTGATGATGTTCTTCTTCTTCCGTCGTTCTTCTCCGATGGCTTTTGTGTGCGCGCACTCTATATGTTGTCGTTGTTGTTGTCTGTCTCTGTCTGTCTGTCTGTCTGTCTTTCTACTAAAAAATTACGCCCCAGTGCGCTCAACCCCCTCTTCTGCCAACGGATTCACCGTCGCTTGGTACCCTTGCGTCCAATCCGCCCCGGGGTAAAACACTTCCCACCACCCGGGCGAGTATTTGTTATACGGCGCCGTCCACTCGGACGGGTCCACCGGCGGAAACGCGTCCGCGGCGATTAACTCGTTCGATTTCAACAACTCCGCTCCAGTCCCTTCCACGGAACCTTTATACACTCGGTCCATTCTTAACTTAATAAACGTGTTCCACACCTCGTCCGTGGTCATCACCGCCACGCACGGTTGCCGGATTTTTTTCTTTATTTCCGGCATGGCGTCCAAAAATGTTGGGTTCGGGACGATCCAAAAGTCTTGCAATTTCTCAGTCTCTCGGTAAAATCTTCTTCGTTCTCTCAAGATTTCCGGGAAGTGTTCGTTGTTTTCGTCGTTGAGCATAAAATCCGCGTTCGCGATGCAAAAGTAATACGTGCGAGACTATAGAAAGAGAGAGAGAGAGAGAAGTTGCGATTTTGTCAGCAAAACATGACGCGTGTGTGTATAAAAAGTAATCTCGAATGTCCGCGATATTTTATCCATTTTGCGACGATATCTTTCGTCCCATCCGCCGACGACGATGGATCCAGAAGAAGAAGAAGAAGACAAAGAAGAAGAAAAATGGACCCCTTTTCCATCCCGGAGTAAAGGAAACAACGACACGAACGCGCAACAAAAACAATAAAAGAATCAATTTTAGTAAAACGCACCTCGTTCATGTCGATGGTCTTCTGCGCTTCAGCTCGGACGACGACATTTACGTCGTTTCTCCTAGTACTTCTCATCGAAGATCGGGATTTTTGCACAACTTCTTTTCCCCTTTGTCCTCCTCTCGACGATATTGGCGTCGTCGTCGTTAACGTCTTTTCGGCGGCAAACATTGTCGTCGTCGTTGTCGTTGTTGTTGTTGTTGTTGTTGTTGTTGTTTTAAGCGTCGTCGTTTACGTCGCGCGCGTGTGTAAGTGTCTGCTTTCTGACGAAAAAAGAGTACAATGTGGTCTTTGAAAAAAAATGGAGCTCCAATCGGTCAACACATTTTTACTTATAAGGTGTAGGGTTTAGGAATAGGCCAGAATTCAAAAAGAGAGAAAGAGAGAATTAATTCAAAAAGAGTAAAAAAGTTGCCTCAAAAAAAGGTGAAGAAGTGGTTTTGGTTGGTGTTTTTTGCGCGCGCTTTTTCTCCTGCAAAACAGAAGTGAAAGATACACGCGACATAACGCGAGTGTAATAATAATAATAATAATGGGCATCCTCGGTGGGAGTAGTGGTAACAACAACGCGCACGATTTACTCTCCAGGACGGAACATTTGCTTAAAAAATACCAAAATCATCTCCCCGAAAACGATGGTGGAACTGCATCGGATGAACGAATGAAACGACAACAACAACAACGAAAAACGAATAAGAACGTGAATGTGGGGAAGTTTAGTAGTAGCGGTGGTAATAATGGTAACGAAGATGATGATGAGAGCAATACTACTCATCACGATAATTCGTTCGAACAATTCCTGGGTAAACTCGAAGAACGACTGGACGACATCGCGGACGTCTCGGAACGAGCGAAAGTAGAAACGAACCGAGCGGCGATTGCGGCGATGCACGCGGAAGTGAGACGAGGGAAGAACAGTTTGCGAGGAGAAATTCCGAAACTGAGAAAATTAGCGAATAAAAGTAGTAGTAGTAATAATAACGCCAAGAAGAAGAAACGGGCGACGAGCGACGGAGGCGATATCGAAGACGAATCGATGTACGAAAGAGACGGGAGAGAAACGCTGATTGACCAGTTCGAGCAGAGAATAGAGGACGTTCCGGACGGGGTGTCGAGAATGATTCCTCGAACGCCGTCGAAGAAAGTCCCGCATCATCACAGATCGTTGTCGAGAGATATCGAAATGGGGACCTACACGAACCCGTTTGAACAACCGGAAACACTTCGCGAACAACATTTACACAACAACAACAATAACAACAGATTCGAGGGCATGGAACACACGGAAGAGAGTCGACAGTTTCGTCAAGAATTCGAAGACAGAAAGAAAACGCAAGACACCGACTTGGACGAAATCAGCCGAGGTTTGCAAACCTTGAAACGTCTCGGCGCGGACATGGACGAAGAGATGGCCAGGCAACAACCGGCGATTGAAAACATAGATTTTAAAATGGACGGTGCGCAAGCCGAGATGAAAACGGCCAACATGAGGTTGAAAGAAACCGTAGAGAAGGCGCGATCGTCGAGGCATTTTTGCGTGGACGCGACGTTGATTTGCGTCTTGCTCGGGATTGGCATGTACTTGTATCGCATATTGAAGTAACTATATTTAATACTATTGTATGCGACAAAGTACTAGCAAGAAAGCACAGTACTAAAATACACACAATCACACCCGCGCGGCGCGCTCGAATCCTATTGTTGTTGTTGTTGTTGTTGTTAAACTCTGTTTTACTACATTACTACTACTAATACTAATACTACGACATCCAAGACGCTTTCAGGTTCCAAAAAGCGTGTCCTCCCACACATCTCATCACCTCAATTTACCACTCGCGCCGCTAAACGCAGGGTGCACTCTCACCACGAAACAGCTCGCCAATAAGAGCACACTCGCGTACCTCCCATCCACGGCGTCCACGAACCAATACAGGAGAAAAACAATCGCAGAAATGAACACGTAGATGTACCCAAGGGCGGTGAGTTTCCCTTTACTTTTAGTACTTGAACTCATGTTTTTGAATTCCCCAAACTTCTTAAACGACAGATACTGGTTCTTCCTCTCTCTTTGCAACGCTAAGATGACTTCTTCAGAATTCGAAGATGCTATCGTTGTCGTCGCTCCTGCTACTGCTGCTCCCGCTGCTCCCGTCAAAGTCTGCTCTTTTGTCGCAGGCATACAAACAACGTATCACTACTAGAGAAAACACTGTGCGATGAGAAAAAATGTGGAAAAAAAACTGTGCATGCCCCCAAAATATTTTTGAAATTTCTCACAAAAACAACGCGTTTAGTAGCTTTCTTTACTGATATTATATACGCATAAACATATACACATACATATATATATCATTATGGGGAAGAGTTACGTGTTAGACGACGACGACTCTTCAGACGACGACGATAAAGATGTTCCAGATATTGTCTCGCCTCTGAAGAAAATCGATTCGGTGATTGAAAACACGACCGAGAAGAAAACAACAACAACAACACTGAACAAAGAGAACGATGATGATGATGAGGATGATGATGTTGATTTAACCACCACGCGCGATGAAATTGGTGGTGGTGGTAGTAATGAAGACGACGATAATAAAGAAAAGGAAAGAGAAGAGAAGAACAAAATCGAAGAAACAAAGACGATTGAAATCAAATCGGATTCGGACGACGAACCGGATTGGATGAAAGAGTATCAACCTCCCGCAAAGGAAGATTCGAAAGACGAGAAGAAAAAGACGGACAACACGCCGACGAAGAAGAGCAGTACTAATAATAAAACAATCAATATCAGAGACGACGATTCAGAGGACGACGACGAGAAGAAAAGCAACAGCAGCAGTTCCGGGTGGGGGTCAGATGGAGACGACGAGGACGCGAAACCGTTAGCGGTGAGGCTTTCCGAGAAGAAACAGAAGGAAGTGTTGATGATTGACGACGACGAAGAAGAAGACGATAAAATGGATACAGACGATACGAAGGAGAAGAACAAAGAGAACGCAGATAATAAAGCAACAAATAAGAGAAAGATTCCGGCGGCATTTGTCGGCGCGTCCGTGCCAAAATCAAAAATGCCTCTCCTGATTAACCACGGCGCGTTGCAGAAAACCGCCAACTCGACGATTTTGTTCGAGTGTAAAGGCTCCGGGGAAGCCGTAGATTTGTCCGGTGACGTCGGCGTGGTTGGACGATTGTTAGTCGAGCGCGAAGCGCAACCAACTGGAGGTGGAGGAAGTAAAGCGTCCACGTCGAAACAACAACCGCACGCCTCGGTCAAAGTCGATTTAAAAGGCGTCATGTACTTAGCGCGAACGCACTTGTTATCCTCCACGGTTGCCATCATCAACGTCGGCGCGGAAGACGCGAAAATTGAAACTTTCTTCGACGAGTACGTCCAATTACGAGAAGACCCGTCCGCGGAAAACGTCGCGTGTGTTGGTACCATCAACGATAACTACATACCTCTCGAACCCGGGGACGAGGGGTTCGAGGAACAAGAACAAAAACAAAGAGAGACGAAAGCGACGAAAGCCGCCGCTGGGAGAGGCGGCGCGAAACGCAAGAAAGCGCCCGCGAAGAAGAAGAAGAAACCGGCGAAGAAGAAGCCGAAAAAGTAAAAAACGTTAGCACGTCATACATACTGTTGTTTTGAATGAAAAAGAAGAGAGAGTCACCACCACCATTTGTTTACGAATACTATTCAGACCGCATGTGTATTTTGGTATTGTTTTGGTTAAAATTTGAATATTCTTTTCGTATCTCGAGGCTTTTCTTCATAAACAAACGATGCCTAAAAAACGTGCTTCTGATCGTGCTTCTGCTGCGACCAAAGCAGCGCCGAGTTCGACGACGACGAGTTCAACGAGCGGGGAAAATGGCAAAACCAACACCTTACCTATTTACCGCTTGAAATCCTTCTCAGACGAGAAGAGCGTGAACCACTATTCGATAAAGAAACACTCCTCCGGGGCGATGCTTCTCGAAGGCCACGGGAAGTGCACGAACAAAATTCCACTCAGCGCGAGGAATACGCAATTTTCTTCTTCATCTCTGGTGAGCAGAGAGAACGAAGAGATGGACTTTATCGCGGATGTTGGAGGCGACGAGTTGGTGAACTTTTACGTCAAGCAACTCGTCGAACAAAACGCCTTGAGAGAGGTGTCGAAAATAGACGACAGATTCTCGATGTTGAGAATAATAGCGGTGGAGGAAGAGCGGAACGGGTTTCGGATTCCAAAAGAGCAAGAGAAGAAGATGAAGATGAGAGAGATGGATGACGAATTCGAGGAGATGCTCAGAGGGGATTCGATTGTGCCGCGCGAATTGTCAAACGCTTTGTCCTTTGGCCTTCCGAAGCATTTACCCGCAGAATTTGAAGCGAAGAGTTTAGCGGAGTTAGAAGGGTTGAACACGGCGTTTACGCCGCTGAAGAAGAACGAGTTCCCGTCCGAGGCTTCGCTGGATAATTTAACGTTGGAAGGATTAGGCATCGAGGAGTCGGATCCTATTACCGAGTCAGCGATGAAACCAAATAATGGTAGAAGAAATGGAAACGAGATCATGGAGAGTAAGAAAATATTAGCCAAAGAGCAAAAGAAGGAGAGAGAAGCCGCGAAGAAGTTGAAAGCAGAACGAGAGAAGAGAGAAAAGAAGCAAGTGAAAGCTTTGGGGGGATCGTTAATTGCAAACTTATTTAGCAAATCGCAGGATAAAAAAGATAATGGTAGTAATAATAGCATCAACAACAACAATGAGAAGAAAGGTCATCATCAAAAGGACGGAAACGACGCGACGACGATGCCTAAATTGCTGAGCGGTTCGACAAAGCCGACGATGAAACAGGAATATGGCGCCGCTGGTGCAAAAAAAGAGAAACCACTCCACTGTCTCAGCGCGTATAATCACTTCGTGATCCAAAATCAATCTCGTGTGGCTACTTGTATGCCAGGTAAGTCTGCGATACAAATTGACAAAGAGCTCGGCAAAATCTGGAGAAGTATGAGGGAGACTGAAAAAATGCCGTACTTTAAGAAGGCGGAGAGCGACAAGGCTAGATGGAACAGGATAGTAGGAACGAAAGAAACTTTGGAGGAGGAGGAGGAAGATGAGACGAAAGAAGAGAGCAACGGTTACGCGCCGTGCGAAGCACCGGACGAGGTCGAGGAGGGAAAGGAGACAAAAATGACAGAGCGACGAGAACTGCAGAAAGTGAGAAAAGAAATCACCGCGACTTTGCGAGGAATTGAAGATTCGTTTGATTTAGTTCTCGAAGATGCGGAGGACTTAAAGGTAGGCGCGTATGAAAACGCCGAAAATTTCTTGGGGAAGTTGCGAGCGCTTTCATTGGCGATGTCTCGCGTAGTTTAAAAGAATCGCCCCTCAAAGCAATAAAAGAGAGAGAAAGAGTATTCAATTCGCGTGATTTAGAAATCACATCATTGCGTTTTTAATATCGTAGAGCAATCAAAAGACAGCAGCAGCGACGACGGCGGTAAATAAACCAAAAAAAATTCTCACTCGCTTAAACTCCTTCAATATCGATGCCGTTAAATGCTTGTTTCAATCCAACTCGTTGATTGTCGGCAAGACTCTTTGGAAAGATTACTTCCGTGATTCGAATGACGCAATCGCCGATGATCTTAGCATCGTGTTGATCCGGCATGCCTTTTCCTTTCACCACGTATGTTTTTCCCGGAGTCGATACTTCCCTCGTATCAAACTCGAAAGATTTACCGTTCAGTCCTTTCACGGTCGCTCGAAAACCGCACAGCGCTCGGGAAACAGGCAAACGCACGTCGAATTCCAAATCGTTTCCTTTATCCGCGCGCCTAAAAATGGGATGTGGAACTTGTTTGCAAATCAAAACTAAATTCCCTCTCCTGCCGTCTCTCGCCGGCGCACCGCGACCAAAATACGTGAGTTTTGTTCCAGATTTCCATCCAGGCTTGATGTTCAAGTCCACTATCTCTTCTTGCAAACCTTTTGTTGGTGGTATTCGAAGCTGTTTCGAGCACCCGTGATACAATTCCTCCAACGTGCACTCAAACTCAAACACTCGATCTCCTTCGCTCGCGTCCGGAGGCATTGGCGCGCCATTCGCGTCTCTTCGCCCCCGCTTATTGGTACCACCTCCTACATCACCACCACCAAATTCACTCCCGAAATCCATATCACCGAAGTGCTCCTTAAACATTCGCATGGCTTCGTCCATCCCGAAACTCGTCGTTCTCGCTCCTGTTCCACCAGTTGTATCGAAACCAAATTTTCTCCTCGCGTATCGCTCTTGCCTTTGTTGTCTCTGTTGGTCCGCCCATTCCCTCTGCTGCTGAAACCCACCAAAAGGCTGCTGCTGCTGAAATTGCTGCTGCTGGGGCGGCACAAACCCAGGCTCTAACCCTTCCTCGCCGTACTTATCGTAAATAGCTTTTAAATTTGTATCTTTCAAAGTCTCGAACGCTTTCGTACATCTCAAAAATTTCTCGGCGTTTCCATTCGGACGATCTGGATGGTATTTCAACGCGCATTTCTTATACGCGCGTTCCAGAGTCTTCTCGGAGAGATCTCTGGTATTCTTCACCCCGAGCGCGTCGTAAAACGATTCTTTCTCTTCTTCTTTTTTCTCTTCTCTTTTGTTCTTCATGTCACATGTGAATTTGAAGATTTTTTTTTCTCTTCATCGGAAAAGACGTTTGGGAACAAAACGAACAACACCAACTCCCCCATTAGTAGCACATCATCATAAATGAACGCAGACAAAGAAGACAAAGACAAAGAAAAACCACCAAGTATAACGAACAGAAAAGAGAAGAACTAAAGAGACAGTAATACTAATGGCGAAAAGTAACAAAGGAGATTTCCTCTCCCCGAAAGCCGTCGCCAACCGGCAAAAGATGAAAGGTTTACAAAAACTGAAATTCTACTGCCAATTGTGCGAGAAACAATGCAGAGACCAGAACGGATTTAAGCAACACTGCTCCTCGGAAGCGCACTTACGTCAAGTCGCCGTGTTCGGGGAAAACTCCGGCAGGTTCATAAAAGGGTACTCGGAACAGTTTTTAGCGAATTTTTTGGACATGATGGCGGTGTCGCACAGAAACACGAGGATTAAAGCCACGGTGGCGTATAACGAATACATCGGGAACAAGACGCACGTGCACATGAACTCGACCAAGTGGACGACGCTGACGGAGTTCGTGAAATATTTAGGGAGGGAGAAATTATGCGACATCGAAGAGACTGCGAAAGGGTGGTTCATCACGTATAAACCGAGAGATAAGGAAGAGCAGTTGAGAGATCGGATGGAGATGGAGAAGAGGCGAAAAGAGGAGGACGAGGAGACGCGGATGGCGAACGTATTGGCGAGGCAGATCGCGAAGCAAAATAAGAAAGGCGGAGAGGAGAAGAAGGAAGAGAGGAAAGCGGACGCGATTGATTTAGACGATGGGGAAAGAGAGAAGATTAATTTACACGTCGTTTCGGGAGGATTGAACAACGCGCTCGAGAATAGCGAGAAGAAGAGGAAAGACATCGTCGACTTTTCGAACGCAGGGGGAATGTTTAGCAACAAGAAGATGAAGACTGGCGGCAAAGAAGAGGGAAAAGCAGCCTTCAAGAAACGGAAAAAATTAAAGTGGATGCTACGCGAGAACATTGTTTGCAGGAAAACCGAAACCGGGGAAAAAGGTACGGTGGTCAGAGTCAACGTGGAGGACCGCGAAGCGGATGTGAAATTAAAGGAGTCTGGTTCCGTCGTCGAGAACGTCGACGAAGACGAGTTCGAGCCGGTTTGCCCGGGCGTCGGCGGGAAATGCGCGGTCGTGCGCAACCATGATTTCGTCGGCGAGGAAGGTAAAGTTCTAGGCGTGGATGGGAATACCGGGGAAGTCACCATCGAATCTTTCAAGAGAGGGATTCAGTTCAAAGCGAAGAGCAGCGACGTCGCGCGATTAGTTTAGTAAAAATATATAGAATTTAATAAAGCAGCTCTACTAGGTAAGAAAAGAATAAAATTACAATAAAATGCGATACTTCTCGCTTCTCGGAACGACGTCCAAGGCTACGGTTCCGTCCAAAGTTATCGCGGCCATAATCCACGGATCGTTGCAGCTCCAACACGCGTCGACGACTGGCGAGAACGACCCCACCGTGGTGGTTTGTAAGTTCCCGTACGCTTTCAGTTCTACGCTCACCCCTTCGCTATTGTTATTAATACCGCCGCCGCTATTCTCGTCGATGTTCACTTTCTTATTCCTCCTCCTTTCGCTGTCGTCGTCGTCGGGTAAACGTCCGAGGTCGGAATCTCTCCACAATTTCACCGTACCGTCTAACGAACTCGACATAACTATGGATTCGTACACGGGATTAAATCTCGCCTTCGTGACCGCGCCTTCGTGACCGGCGAAGCACTTCGCCGGTGCTCCGCCGTTTTTCCTCAAATCCCACGTCTTCACCAACCAATCCTCCGAGGCGGTGACGATGTACCGCCCGTCCTCGCTCGCGGAAAACGCGACGTCTCGAAACGCGCTCGCTTGAGAAAATATAGGTTTCGCGGTATCGTTACTCGATCTCGAATCGACCACGAAAACATCGCCGTCTCTCGTAAACGCAAACTGGTTTCGATTCGCTTTCGACCAGTCGCCTTTGCTGCTCGTCGTCTTCTTTTTCATCTCCTCACTATTGCCGCCAACGACACCATCGTCATCGCCTCCTGTAGTAGTAAACGCACCAACCCGTTTCGCGTTCTCGTGGTCGTAAAAACTCGCAGACGCTCCTCCGCTCGTCACCATCGCGACGACGCGCCCGTCGCCGTTTGGATCAAATTTACACGACGAGTACCACTGTGTACGCAACTGCCGTCGTCCTCCTCCTTCTTCTCGCTGTTCTCCTTCATTTTCGCTTACTTTGTTCTCGATGACATTTTTCTCTTCTTCGTCTCCCTCTTTTGAGTCTCCTTCTCGTCTGCGAAAGACGGAAACGTTCCCTTCTGCGGTACACGCGGCGATCAATAACACACCACCACCACTATCCACGACAGAATCGTCTCGACACCGAAAACAATCCACGTCCACAATCTTATCGTCCATACTCACAAAAGCGAGTTCTCGTTTCTCTTTCAAGCGATGCGTCTGCGCGTCGACGCAAAAGATTTTCACTTCACTCTTCGTCGTAGAAGCAGGAGTAGTAGTACTGCACGCGACGGCAAAGAGAGACTCGTTGTTAGCGCTATCGTTTGGGACGGAACAAATGGCACGTGCCTCGTCGCCGCAGACGAGTCTTTGCAAGGAGGAGGAGGAGGAGAAGGACATTATTATGTTTGATTCGTATGGGAAAAGTTTATGAAGCAAAAGGGCAGCTTTTCTAAAAAGAACCTCAAAGTAGAACGATAAAGTGATGGTGGTGGTAGTGGTGATGGTGAAATGAATATTTTCTGCTAGACGCTGATATTAATATTAGTAGTACTAGAGACTAAATTGTGTTGTTTATGTCTACCCTCTTTTGGTCCTTTGAGAAGAAAGAACTCGCTGGACGACGCGAGGCTACGTAAGAAGCGCGACTTTTGGTGAATGAGTCGTTAGATTGTGCACCACCGATCCATTTTCAAATCACGAGATGGAATGAAGAAGCGGGGTTAGTCAAAATCATCTCCGAGATCGCCCAACAAGTTTTCAATCATGCCAAAGTGCGGGAAGTTATCTTCTTGCTGTCCAGGGACGGGAGGTACGGGCGGTTGTCCTTGTTGCTGTTGCATCCAAGCCGCCGGCCTCGCGCCGTTGGCGCCCGATGGAGGCGCCGCGCCGCCCGCATTTGCAGCTTGCGCAAACGATCCAGGCGCGGGTGGAGCCGGTGCAGCACCGTTCTCAGAGACGGACATTTGCGCGACGCCTTTGACGAGCGAAGTTGGAGGCGGGGGGCCTCTTGGCGGCGGCGGCGGTCCGGACGGCGGCATCGGGACGCTTCGGTCACCTTCAGAGGCTGATCCTCCGGCGGCAACGGCAATTGCCGGTGTGACAGGTGGCGGAGGCGGTCCCGGAGGTAACGGTGGCGCGCCAGGACCACCGGATCCGGCGACCGTGGCGGCAGAAACGGCTGGTGCACCGGCAGCGACTGCGGCGGCTGTCGGCTTCTCCCCGGAGATGGATCCAGAGCCAACTCTCGGTATGGAAGCTGCCTTGGAATCGCTCCCTTTCCCTGAAGATGCCGGTGGACTTCCTTGCTGATATTGGCTGAGATCTCGTCGAAGTCGAACGACTTCAGCGGCTTTTTCTGCCAAAGCAGATTCAAGCGCAGAGATTCGACCACGAAGTTCGCGAACGAGCGGCGGTTCAGAGGAGGATCCTCCCGGAGAGCCGCCGGCAGAGTTTGGCGTCGGAATCGACTTATCGGCACCTTTACCAGCTTTACTCGCCGGCGAATCAC
>JACLAB010012923.1_pt1 | contig 17937 bp, 3 predicted proteins | sample 8027921 | NCBI WGS metagenome assembly JACLAB01 (sample SAMN15725117, study PRJNA655200) | protist metagenome | isolation source: fluorescence activated cell sorting (FACS) single amplified genomes of... | place: USA: West Boothbay Harbor, Gulf of Maine | collected 2000-07-19 | reverse complement strand
AAAACGGCAGTGTTTGCGGTGTCGGATGTGTTGCGTCGTACGCGCGGAAGTGCGATTGGGGCGACGTATTGTGGAATGGTTGCCGCGTACGCGGAGAAGATTGGCGGCGCTCCGGAACGCGAAGCGGCAGAGATGCAAAAGGCGCGAGGCGCGGCTGGGGCGAAGGATGCGCGCGCGCGCGCCACGGCTGCGGCGACAGAGGCACTGTATATGCTGGGCGCGATGAAGACGGTGCTACCCGAGCTCGTAGAGCCGGCGGCTGGTATGTGCGTCGACGCGTGCGCCGGATTGTTGGATTTGGACGAACCTTTATTAACGCAGCACGCCACTGAGGCATTGCTCGCGCTCGCAAACTCACCGGAATCCAGTGTGAGTGCGGACACATTGAATGGGATGATGCGACCTATCGTTACCGTGGCGAATGCAAACTTGAAGACTGCGCCGGTGATGGTTATTTCCTTGGCGCGTCTCCTCGCTCGAGCGCAGTGCAAGTTGCACGCCATTGATGTCGCAGAGTCCACGAAAGCCCTGCCGTCGACGTTTCACGCGCTCGTGAAGCTGTTTGCTTCGCCTCACGAAGGCGTTGCCACAGAGGTTGCTGAAGACTTGGTGTTGCTCGTGCGCTCGTGCGTGGACACGAATATGGTGCAAGAGGGCATCAAAGCCATCGCCACGGCTCGCGCCAAGGGCAAGGACAGGCCATCGAAGCCTCCGGCGATTTTATCAATCGCCTCGAGCATAGAAGAATCTATCGGATTCCGCTATCGCGGCGCGTGGGCCATGTCTATTCCCGTTGCAACCGTCGCGTTTGTTCGCCTCGGTCCGGCGTCTGGTCCGATTCTCGCCGGCACCTTGAACGCGCTCGGAGAAATGGGCGAACACGCCAGTGAATTGATGTGCAAACAGCAGTTGCAAGACTGTATTACCGCCGCGATTCAAGCCATTGGGCCCGAACAAGTGTTGCAATCCCTTCCGCTCAAGCTGGAGGAGGCAATCAATGCCGAAATTGCCAGCCGCGAAGCCGAGGATGGCATGGATGTCGACGAGCAAGAAGTCATGGCCGCGGCGAGTCAAGAGACTGGTCGACTGTGGCTCGTTCCGTTGTTACGCTCAGGATTGGTTGGTGCGAATATGAGTTTCTTTGCCGATGTTATTCTCCCACAAGCGCGATCTTTGGGTGCTCGTGCCGAGAAAGCGCGCGCGGAGAATCGATCGTACGAGGCGCAACGATGCGGCGCCGCCGAGCACGCGTTGTGGAGTTTATTCCCAGCGTTTGCAAACTGGCCCACCGATGCCGCTGAGTCGTTCCCTCAAATCGCCAAAGATTTAGGTAACGCTCTGAGTTCGCGCATCGATTTGCAAGGACCGATTTGCGAGGGGTTGAAACGATTGATCCGCCAAGGTCGAATTGGCGCGGGCGTGTACGAACACGACGACGAGGACGAAGCTGGCGATGGTGCGTCCACGATCGCCGCTGGCGAAGCTAATGACGACGAAATGCCAGCACAGTTTACTGTCGATGTCGGCGAAGCGCAACTTGCGGCAGTGAGTAAGTATGCGAGAAACTTTTTGCCCATTCTTTTCAATCTCTTTGTGGTGTCGCCGACGTCGCGAAGAGGCGAATTGTCGCACACCATCGGTGCCTTCGCCAAGGTGACCGACCAGGCGCAACTCGGAGGATTCTTCCGAACCGTCTTGCGTAAACTCGTCAAGGTCACTGCCGATGATCCGGGTGATCCCGAAGCGTTAGTGGAGGGTGGCGAAGACAAGACGGCGCGACGGTGCACGTTTATGGATCTCGTCTACGCTCTCGTTTCTGGTCTCGACGATCAAGGCTTGGAGATGGTGTATAAAATTGCCAAGCCCGCGTGTCTGGAGAAAGAAAGCGTCATTCAAAAGCGTGCGTACAAGTTACTGAATGAGTTGTGTGAGGCGAGTGAAGGTAAATGGCTCGATGCGCACGCAGAGGAGATTGAAGAGTTGCTCGTTTCTGGCGTTGACTCGTGCCTACCATCGGCGAGAAGATATCGCTTAAAGGTAATTGGGAAGATTTTACCCGCCCTTCAAGAACGTGACGCGGCAGCGGACACCGAGGATGGTGGCGATGGCAATGGTAGCATTGCCGGCACTGGTTCTTTGACAGTGTTATTGTCTGAACTCATTTTGGCCACAAAGGAGGCCAACGCGCGCACGCGTACGATGGCGTACCAGCTTCTCATCAGCATTCCTCGTTCTATCGAGCGTAAAAATGCCGAAAGCGCGCGAGGCGGTGTTGCCGGCGTGGCGTCTTGGCTCAATGGTGGTGCCGCTGATGATGACGACATGGAGACGCAAACTGAACAAATGGGCGCCGGCGTTCGTCGATTCTTTCTCACCGTGCTCGCGGGTATCGTCGGCTCATCGCCCACGATGCAGTCCGCCACCATCATGGCTCTCGCTCGATTACTCTACGAATTTTCGTCCGCCCTTGTGTCAACAGTGCCTGAACTTCTTCCAGCGGTGTGTGCGTTGCTCGAAGGCAAGTCTCGTGAGGTTGTCAAATCGTGCCTCGGTTTTGTGAAGGTGGTCGCCGTGCGTCTGCCGCAACAGGACCTCGCGGATCAGCTTCCGCGATTAGTGCCGGCGATTCTCAACTGGTCGGATGACTCGAAAAATCGTTTCAAGCTCAAGGTTCGAGTCGTTTTAGAGCGCATGTGCAAGAGATGCGGATACGACATTGTAGAGGCGAGCATGCCGCGCGAACACATGGCGCTCATTGCGCACATCAAGCGTGAAGAGACGCGACTGGAAAAGAAGAAGAAATCTTCTGTGGCGGGTAGCGAACACGGAGCAAAATCGACGCGAACTGCACGACGTTCTGAATGGCGTGATGGTGATATTTTCAGCGACGACGAGATGGATGATAGCGACGGTGGGCGTTCAAAGCGCAGCGGACGCGGCCGGGACGCCGGTACATTTGGACCAGCGTCCCGTCGCGGCGGTGGCGAAGGTCCTCGCTCAGCGGCGGCTGCTGCCGCAAAGCGCGCAGCTGGAGGCGCTCGATTGCCTGCTTCTGGCGACACGCCGCTTGATTTGCTGGATGATAGCGCGATGCGCCGTTCAATGTTGCCACAGGGTGAACGTCGTCGCGTGAGCTTCCAAGACGATGATGACGGCGACTATAGAATGGGTAAGGATGGAAAACTTATGATTGTCGAAGAACGCGAAGGCTCAAAACGCGCGCGCGATGACGATGACGAGGATGGCGAGCGAACTGAGGGTGGAAGATCTAGATTCACCTCAAAGACTGGCAAGTCTCGCGGTGGCGCGAGCTCCATGGGTGGCCGTACGAACGCTACCGGCCGTACGAGCGGAACTCATAACTCGCAAGGTGTCAAGCGTCAACGCACAACACACGAGCGTCATAGCGCTGACCTGTACAAAGCCAAGGGTAAGACGAAGGGTGACGTGTACTCCAAGGAAACCAAGGTGGAGCCGTACGCGTATTGGCCGCTCGATCCGAAATTGCTCAACCGACGCAATAGCAAGAAAGTCGCGGCGCGCGAGCAGCTCGGAGGCGTTGTGCGTTCAGCGAAAGCAGCGGGTATCTTACACGGGAAAAAGTCCAAGCGAGCGAGGTGATCGCGCAATCTCATTTCTTTTTAGATTTTGTTACAAAGCACAACATTTGTTCTACAATTCACATAACAGCCAATTCCATGGCTGTCGTCTGCTTCGAATGGACTCTAAAGCTTCACCGAGAGGCGGGATTTTATCTTTCTCACTCGCACCATTTTCTTCGTTCGTTGTTTCAACAACGATTTCATCCGCAAACTCGCGTTTCATCGCTTCGGAATCTTCTTCGACGGCGACCATGTAAGACTCGAGGCTGTACAAATCGCTCGCATTGTCGTTCGCTTCCCCATCAAGTAGCGTCGTATTCTTCACGCGTTCAATCAAATCGCTAAGGTTCAATTCTTCACGCGTCGCCGCAAACTGGCTCAGATTGACACTCCCCACGATTCGCCTCATGGATTCTTCTTCAGCATTGAGCTTGCCGCGGCGCAACGCGTTCACATCCTCACCAGAGTAGTGTATAAAGATCAATTTGCATCGTCGAAACACACCCTTGCCGAAGCCCATGCGCACCAATCCGAAATACACCTGGTCCGATTCTAGCGAGTTGCACATTTCCTCCACTCCGCCGCCACCCGCGTTGGCAATTTCAGTGCCGTGCGCGGAGGCGTTCAAGAGCAACCAATTGAACGCGCCCGTATCCGAACGAACCAACTGCAAAACCTCTCTAAATTGCATCTCCCGAGTCATCTCTCGAAGCGTCAGCATTCGTAAGCGCTTACCCGTCGATCCTAAACCTTCTTCATACATCTTTTTCGCTTCTACGAGTTGATTTGCAATGTCGCTCTTCATCGTCGCCACCGCCGCCTCGTAACTCGGAGGCGTCGTTCCGTTCTCCCCTAACGCGCCATCCGAAACCACCACGCGATACAGTTCCTCCACCACGCGATCCACCGTGCATTCGCTTTGCTCAATAAAACTCATGCTCACGTGCCACGGCGAAAGCGCCTCCTACGATACGAATACGCGCGCGTCAGCGTCGACGGTTACGCGCCTCGAACGAGTCAACTCCACCTCCCACGCCTCGCGCAACGCTACGCGCGCCGCACTCGCGCGCCGCATCACACACAACGCATCGCGCATCACGCACCTCCACCGCTTGCTTTTGCGCGTTCGCGCGGCCGCGTTTCACGACCGAACACGCGTCGCCGTTCCAGTGGACAAACACATACTTGTCGCGCGCGAACGTGCCCTTGCCGAACGTGAACCGCAAGACGCCAAAGAACACGCGCGACGGGTCGAGATGCGCGCGCAGGTCATCGACTCCACCGATGCCGCGCGCCACGCACGTCAGCGCAACCATGGTTGCGATTGATTGATGGATTGAATGCGCACAGTTGTGACGCCAGTGGTCGTCGCCTCGTTCGTATGCGCGAGCGCACGCGCATGGCGCCGCCATCGCACGCGCACGCGTCGATCGCGGCGCACAACCCGAGATTCATGACACCGCAGTACGCGCGAGCGCGTCACGATCGCGGGACGCGTCGCGCGCGGGCGTGCATCGCGTGGATGCTCATCGGTTTATGCATCGTCAGCGTGACGCCGCGCGCGTGGTACGCGTCGTACATTGACGTCTTTGGCGAAAAGGGCGATCGGACGATTGGTGAGCGAATAGAAGAACGCATTCGCATGCGCGAAGCGACGCGAGAGGCGGCGAGGGCGGCGAGGGCGAAGGAAAGAGAGGGAGCTGGTTTTGGTTTCGGGTGGCTCGGGACGAGGCGGGCGTCGAAAGCGCGCGCGTTTCACGCCGACGGCGACGCGAATGCGAATGCAGACGTTGTAGCAAATGCTGGCACACACCAGGGTGGCGTTGATGAGCAGCGCGCATCGACGTCGACGCGGGTGGAGAAGGTGTTGAGTGAAAATGAAAAGGCGTTGGTTGAAGGTTTGAAAGTTCGGCTCGGCAAGGTGAACGCCGAGCGAGACTCAATCATTTACTTGATGCGTAAAATAAAGGGCGAGGAGATGAATAATCATCACGAATTGAGTAGCATAGATGAGAATGGCGAGATCAATGAGCTCACGGATGATGAAATTGCGTCAGCCATGGCAAAGCTCGAGGAAATCGACGAGCATCATCAACCGTTGTTGAAGCGGCTGTTTGGTTGACGGCGATGTGTAGTAGCACCTAGCGCGCGTTGAATAACTATGACTAACTATGTGTAAATTATTACAAGCTAACGCGCATCGATGTGCTCGTACCACACGCGGCGAAGATTAGCGCTAAGCGCTTGAGCTTCGGATTCGCTCCCGACGTGGATGCGCAACCGAGACGACAAATTTTCAGAATTCTTTGTCACGCCCGAGCTTTCAGTCGCAAACGTGATGTTCGTTTGCAAATAGATGAAGACGGCGTTTTCAATCCAAATGGACGTGATGTCTGACCAACGAACTTGCCATAGGTACTCAACTTTGTCAGAGACGTTGACGTACATGACCCGTTCGGCGGAGATGATAATTTTTCGACCGCCCAAAACTGGATGCATACCGATGAAATGGTCCTTTGCACCCGGAGCGTGTATGGTGAATGTCTTACCCATTCTCACCGCTGTGCGCAAATAGTAGACGCCTAGTGCGTTCGTCTCATCCCACGCGCGAACGATGCCGTCCGCACGAATGGCAATCGGCAACCTGCGCACGACGACAGACGCAACCTTGTTCGACATGACGATGTCGCGCGTACCAGATTTCACATCCTTGGCGGTACTCGCTACGCCTTCAACAGTCTTCGCGACGAGACCAATCGCACCAGCCACGGGTTGAGTCACTAAACCAGTGACCCCATGTGCGAACCCCACCGCGGCGCCGCTCATACCCCTCTTTCTGAAGCCCTGTATGGGTTTGAAAACTAAACCAGAAATGCCTGCTGTGATGCCGCGACCGAGCTTTTCGCTTCCGTAGAAAATACCAGCGGCGACATTATCAGCTTTTGAATCCCGATACGCAATATCCGATTGAATGATTGTTCTATCTTCGGATTCGGACGCAGAATTGAGAGTGCCGAAACCAGTCTCGACGGCTTTGCCCAAAGCGTTGAGCCCAGAGGAGACGTTTGCAAGCGTGTCAAACGAGGACAGCACGTGAAACGTCTGCGTGAAGATGTGTGCCAATAAGTGCGTGCGGAATTCCCGTTTCAAATCAGATAGTGGAATTTGCTGCGCACGTCTGCTGAACCGCTGAATATTGATAGATAGTCTATCGACAGACGCAAAAGATAGTACGCCGATGAGTTTCGCATCCGCATCCGCCGGACGAGACTCTGGCCGCGGCTCAAACGTCAGCGTGATGTACACGGGCTCGATTTCAAGAGAAAGAATTTGTAGCTTCACGTCTCGACTCTTGTTGAGATGCTTGACTGCTTCATTCTTCTTCTTGCGATTTTTCTTCGCCTGGAGTGATGTAAAGTTTGTCGTCGGTCTCAGGCGATGCAAATCTAAAGATTTGTTGAAGCTATACAACTGCCACAACAAATATTCCGTTGCGCGGACGTATAATCCTCCCTCAGGTGTTTTTTGATGGTAGCAGTTGATGAGTACTTCTCCCGCATCTTTCCAACTGAGAGTAAAATAACATTCGAAAAAGTTACCACGTGAAGCATCGTGCCAAATAAAAACTGGGTATCGAGCGTTGAGCATGCTGTAGTCCACCTGCACCGCACCGACGGTGAGATGCGTGTAAATGGACTTTCCCAAGCATAAATTACTTCCTCGTCTCATCATGATGTTATCGATAGATATGTGAAATAGTTCTGCAAAGAGCGGTTGTGAGCGGTCGATTATTGTCGCAGACACTCCAACGAAATCGAGTGCTAAATGCAACTCTTTTGCGATTGACGTATTCATGAGCGGTTTATCGCCCCTGTGGAAATTCAATCGCGCCGCGTCAGAATACTCGATGATGTGAATGTGTAAGATTTCACCACGCCAAAAGCCAAATATCTCACCAGATGCATGGCGTGTTTTCATAGATCCAAGATGAATGATATCAGAGCCATGTTTATCTGAAGCGCTCACACGAATGCACGTCATTTCACCATCACTGGTTGAAAATTCGAGCCACTTTTCGTTTTGAAATGCAGATCCGTCAAATGAGTCGTTTGTGTTGTTCGATTCGGCCGTACTGCCTACACTAGGAGAACTCCACGCCCACGCCATTGATGAATATTCTTGAAGCGCGTAAGATCGCCCGACGCCAACATATGGATTTCGTGTGGACTTCTTGAATCCCCGTAGTTTGGATGGTGTACGCAACGCGTCCACGGCGCGTTTCATTTGCCGCACGAGAACACATTCCCGCATGTGATTCATGATACGCACTGGACTCGTGTTCGCGCTAGGCTCTCCGGAGAGCACTAGCATGAAACAACCATTGATTAAGCGTTCAACGCGAAATTGTACCACCAAAGGTTTCACTAGACTCACAAAATCTCCATCATTATTGACGCTCGGCAATCTGCGGAAGGCACCGATTTCTGCAATAGATGGATCGACATCTCGCGGAATGCTCCACATGGACCCAGAGTACTGAAGAATGTTTTGTATCGGCGAGCTCCAATGAATACCAGATAATGATGGGTTCGGCACTGATTTGGGCGCAACGGCCAGCTGAATGACAGCCTTGTTTAAAGCTTCTTCGACGTCAACGTTGCCAGCTGATGTACTACAGTCCACGGGAAATGAAACAGCCTTCGCACCAGGTGTGAGTAGTTGCCCAGACGGATCGCTGTTCGAACGAATGTAAAGTGGATAGCCCGTCAAATTCACCGCAGCGATAGCCGGCTGAATAGTAATCTTGTACGTAGGTAACCTCGAAGTACCTATGCCATCCGCAGACCAGATGTTGCAAGAGCAACGAAGCGCAATTTTATCACCAGACATAGTCGGAACGAAGATTGTTCTCGGTTCAGCAGATGCAGCGATTTCAAACATTATTTGAGTGGAATCTAATAATACCCCAAGCATGTATGATGTATTTTCATTCGCAGCCTTTGCTTTCTTTATGTAGTATGTCCCGGGCTGAGTCTGCCCTGGTGAAATTGTGACGTAGTCGTCAAGGCTACTCAATCTCGGCGTGCCTTCGTTACTGGGCCATGCGATAGTTCTGATTGATAATGGCGTGGCATTTGTAACGAGTAGCGCTGCTCGATACTCAATACTCAGAGCATGTTGAGACGCATCGTCAGAAACAGCATCCACGTCATCGATCGCACGGCTTCTCGAAGCAGAGATATAATACAAAGATTTCAGATCTGAGTAACCTTTCAAGTTCAGCCAAGTGCGCTGTGTGGCGTCGGGCTGACCAGCCTCGGTGATGTTGAGTAATGATGCCTTGCTTTGGCTCAATGTGACATGAGCACTAAATACTGTCACGTGCATCGAAATACTCTTACTTGTATCCACAGACGTTACGTGCTTGACGTCGCCTGGTTGCATGGTCTCACAAAGTTTTTCTTCCCCATCGGCGATAAGAATGACTCGGGAGGTGGAATGCGTGGATGCCTGGATTTGCAAAGGGGCGAGTATGCGTAGATTCATGCCCAATGGCTCATTGGAGCCAATCTCTTGAGTCTCGTTATGCCTCGATTGTTTAACCAGAATAAAATGGTCTTGTCCAGATGAATACGACCACGCTCTATCCCGTTTGTCCAGCAGCCAGTTCAAATGAAATGATGCAGAGCTCTCGAACGCCGAAAACTCCCGACTTGATTTAGTCAAGTCAGTTGTGAGCGTCAGTGTATAAGCATCAGCGCCACAGAATGCTGGTAAATCGAGTTCTCCGTCAGCCGCTAACGTATTGTGCCAGTTATCAAGAGTATCCCTTCTCATGTTTCTAAGTTGGATGCGCTCCACACGTTCAACTTTCACTAGCTCAATTTTGCGAAACCATCGACGCCGACGCGTTGCTCTGCCTTTCCTGGAGCTAGACCCGCGCGGGGGCGGCCATTTCGTAACGAACATTGCACCATACGCCCAGCCGTGCTCGTTGACGCGCTCATTTGAGGGTAAGTCTAATATCCACGGTCCAACAAAAGCATATCCCTTTGGTGCTTTAACGTCTGGAAAGTACTTAGTACAAGACGAACCGTCCAAACGAAGACTGAAACGTCCATTAAAGGTGTTAAGATCTTTTGGAGATCTCCAACCTCTGAAAGGATAGTATCGCTCAGACTCAAATACCGTGACCTCGTCGATGTCACCGTCATCTTCATCGAATGGATCTGTAAGTGTACCCGTCATCGACATCATCGTGCTACCTCGATTGGCCGTATTGACCGAGACTTCAATATGAGTAGATGCTTCGTTAGTGCAGGTGATGAGCCCTTTCAATTTACCCTCACGAGTATTGTAGATCATCCCATGAGTCTTGTGCTGAACCACGTGCGTCGCCTTGCGATGAAGGCTGACTTCCTCGAAAGGACCAGCTGAGGAGAAAGAAATTGCCAGGGTTTCATCGCCATCATTGATAATTTTCTTTGATTCCGCGGTATCTGACGCTGCACCGATGGTCATTTCCCGAACGCTCTCATCATCAAGCGACTGATGGCATCGTTTTTGAGAAAGTTGTCGGGCACTCGGTATTTCATTCAAAGGTATACCACTCTGATCGCGACGAGCCTTTTGATGAATAAAAGTCCAACCACCTGTACTTTGCATACCGGTTCGATAAACTGCGACTTTCTTTCTACTCTGTGACTTAAAATTACGACGCGATTTCCAAATCGGTGCTGGAGAAATTACCGCGTTGTCCGTCAAGTCTTCACGGATGCAAACAAACGAGTCCAAAGGTGGCTTCTTCACGCCATCAATCGCAGCGTTGCCGACAGCAACATATCCCTCCGGAGCTATGGGCGTCCAAAACGAAAGTGCCGAACAATCACTTGCCCACAGAAGTTCGAAATCTTTGGGGAAAGCTGTGGCGGGATGCGTGTCGGTGGAGTTGTGTGTGACAACAGCCATGAGTGCACTTTGTGGGGCGGTTAAACCTGCGACGAGGACAGTACCAAATGGTACCAGACTATAATCATAATCTCCCTCAGGTTTGTCGCGGAAAAAGTTGTACCTCGTCTCGAGCTCATGTTTAGAAGGTGCACAGGGAGTCCATACACTTATTGAATCCTTCACTTTGTACGAGCCTTCACTGCACCATGTTTCCTTGAGATCATTTGTACGACACACAACCAAAGGAGGCCTTGACCGTTCAAACGTATTGGAACGATCCTTTACTTCACGCGACAATGACGGAGTTTTAGTAGACAGATGTCCGATTGGATGCGCCGCCAGCCCTTCAACCACATGTGCACGTAACTTAACTTGTACAGCTTCACCATTGCCGTCGTTGCAGTCAACCCAGCACCCAAGCTTGCTTCCAATCCACCCGTTTCTCTGATCATAAATCGGCGCTGAAAGAGTACCAGATGTGCTCTTCGATTCCCCATCAGCGTCAATGTAAGTAAATTCAACACGGATGTCTATGGCTTCATTGTGTAAATACTCTTGGTGGCCTGGGAGTCGTGCCAGTGGGTGAGGAATCAACAAGCTCACGGCACCATGGAACTTTCCGATTGGTAATGGTGCCACTTCGAGACTTTTCAAGTCATCGTTCCAAATACTGAATGTTAGTTTTGGATACAGTCGAGTGTTTGCTGATTCTTCGATTGCCAGTATATCGACGATGATATGCGCCACAGTGAGTCGCTCATCGTCTGTATTTGGATTGACTTTGTCGAAGTAATGCATGGCTTCACGAGTGACATGCTTACTTTCAGATGACACGGCACCACTAGTGAAATCGTCTTCATCCTGATTGTCAAGAAGCTGTGATCTAATGACTTGGCCAGACGGAACTTCTTCAATTGCACCGTGCGGCGCTTGCACCCATATACTTCGGCCGGTACTGTTGAAGACTTCTTCCTTCTGCAACGATTTGGAGTAAACACTTCGTGCAACGTGAAATTTCTCCTCATCTGGAGCTCTTAACATGACTATAGCGTTGATCAACTCATTCAATAGAGAATGTGTGATCAAAAATTTTAGCGTTTCTTGACTTGCACATGAGAAGTATGTCGCTGTTGGGCCAGCAAGAAATCCATCATTTTGAGCTTTTTTCATCAACAGTGAGACGTTCCAGGGTTCGATAACGGGTTCAATTGCATAATTCAATCGATAGTTACGATGTGAAACACTCAACTCTGTGTCTACAGCGATATTCAGCATTTTTGATTGAGTTTCACATTTGATCGCAACCTCACGTAACTGGAGCAGCATGAATACCTGATTCCGCAACTGACGCTCGAATGCAAGAGCAACATGGACGCTGGGAATAGATATTTGGGCTTGAAAGCTTATGAGAGACTTGCGATTGAGCACCTTTTCGCATATGTACCCGACGCTGGAGTCAAAACTTATCGACTTGGATTCTTTATCTGTGTTGATAGAGACGCGTGTGGCGACAAAATTACGCGTGCATGTGTTTGTCTCCCAAAAGTAAACGTCATAATCAGAAGCTTCTCGGTGATCCCATTTCGCGTCATCAACTCTAATTTGCCTGTTGCTCATCTCTTGCACTAAGTCTTGACGAATGCACACAATGCGGTGGTGACTTGGCTTTTCACTTCCCGTTGTTGCAACAAATCCGACTGCGACAAAACCCTCCGCTGGGATGGGTTTCCATATACTTAGCTGATGCACATCATTAAAGCTACGATGTACCAGGTCATAGTCATCTGGATGCTGAAAAACTTCTGTGTCTGCGGCAAATACGCGAGTGTTTAATGGTGGGAGCTCACCAGCCGCGATACAATCACCAGTCGATACAAATCCTTCCGGACAATCAACCTTCCAAAATCCAATATAAGACGAGTTGCGATTGCGACCGGTCCATATCTTTGTAAAGTCTACACTTGTTATACATTGAAACATCGAATAGTCGATTTCTTTAGCTTTCTTTCTCTTCGTCATTGTCTCATGAAAGCCTGGCGGCGAGCGAATGTCAAGGCGGTTTGGCGGATCACGAGAATCAACAATGTTGCACCCTTGAGCCTGGTTGCCAAGTTGCCACATCGTTTTAGCTCCTCCTGAGAATTCGCCGTAAAGAGGAAATGTTGCTAGCGCTGAAGCTAGACCAGAGTTTGTCACGAGTTCTTGACGAATGCAGCGTACGCAACGTAACGACGGAACATCATCAACGGATGTTGACGCAACTACACCCAAACTTACGAAACCCGGCGGTGCGATTGGGCGCCAAAAGCAAGGTGCATCACTTCCGTCAATTTTCTCAAATTTTAACGGGAGAGCGCAAAGTGCTGGACTATCACGCACAATTGTAACTGAAGTATCAGGTGCTCCCTGTCCTGGTTTCACAACATCCGCCAACGATGCGTAACCATCTCGCACGACTGGTCTCCACACCGTGTACGCTGTATTATCTTGATTTTTCATGATGAGTACCATAGCCTGATTACTTTCATCAGATGCTCCTCCCCAAACGCATGCGAAAGTTGCACATTTTAAAAGCGGTGCGACAGCCAGTGCCTGCGCCATAGTTTTGCTAAAGTGACTCAACACAGCCAACCTGTGCGGGGTCACTTCCACAATAATTGGTGTCGTAGAACCCGTGCAGTGTTTAACACCTCCGTGATTTACGATGTGGACTGTTGCAGATAGCGGTTCGAGGAGCGAGGGTGTCATAGTATCAGTTGTGCGAAGACGCCGTACCTTGCCCGTCATTTTTGTGTTGAACGCAGAGTCCCGTTCAAACTGGTACGCGAGCCCAAGCATCACATCAAGTTGATCACACTCCTCTTCACCGTTTATAGTGAAGTGCAAGCAAGAAGCATCCACGGAAACTACCAAAGGCTTGAGATCTCTAGGCTTGTCTGTCCCCTTGGGCCGCGTCGTCCTCTTTTTCACAACTGGTGGCAAAATAGTGTTCAATGCGCTACGATCGACGTCTACAAACTCAACTGCCGCGCCAAACGAATAACTTGCTCCGTGAGACATTTTGATAAATCGCGCTAAAGCAGAAGAACTACATGCAAACTTGATATTTTCGAATTTCAGCATTGATCCGTAACCAATGATAATTCTCGGTAGCGTCTCGGGTAATATAAGAATTTCTGAATCCTCGACAATTACCTCGTCGTGATTATCAACAAAATACACCGTGTGACCATTGCCATTGAGATTGTACGAACCACTGTGTGACTTGAAATCATCGGCAAGAAGTCTAGTACACTGTGTAAGAGCAACGTCGCCGCTCAAGGACGTATCCCGACCATTCAAGCAATTAAAGTCTTTCGGAAGTAGTGAACCAGCAGAAAGTTCGCCTCCTAATTCACCTGAAGTAAACGTTCGCAACGTATCAAGATAAACTCCTACTCGTAAATCGATATGGACCGGTTGAAGAGACAATCGCAATCGCGTTTGTTTCACGTCATCATCAAGTTTGAGTCGCACCAACGGCGAATGTGCCGTACCAGCTTGAAGTATGTGTCCGATATTGCGGCCATCTTCACTTGAATTGTCTTCGACAATCAATCTTTGAAGGATGACATCCATCTCCATCGTCTTCCTATTGTTCAGATCTTTTACAGCAAACATCTGTATTTTGTATAACTTCGCAGTAGAAATTGGACGTTGGCGCATTTGCTGCTTGAACATGGATAGTTGCACACTTCCAATACTCGCAGAGTATTGCTTTGAACGTACTCTAGGCGTTAGGACTATTTCAGTCTCTTTTGGCGGAACCTTACCCCATATGATTGGGTTTACTGCTGAAATCCGCTCTTTCGCTTCAGCGTTCTTGATCACATTTATGCAATCAGAAATACACCGCACGTCGGCTCCAGATACATCGAGAGATATCGGCTTAATTTTAACTTCGAACGCGTCATCGATTTGATTGATCACACCTCCCGCATCATCCACTCGACTTACGATGGAACCGGAAATTTCAAGTGGCTTACGCGACATTTGTGATTCTTGATGTCCATGCGCCTTTGTTGCCACTGTGATATGGTTCAACATGAATTGCATCTTTTGATACGTCAACGTCTTTCCAGCAACCTGTCCGGTGTGAAATCTTTTAGTTATCTCAAGATTTCCGGGTAAGATGATAGTCTTCGGAGCGCTTTCAAGGATTCCGGGAAGAATTATAGTCGGTGAATCCATCTTCAGCGTCAACCTGGACTTTTTCTTAATAAAGCCGGGTCTCGGTTTGTCAGCTGGGTGAATGAACTTCGGCATGTGATCCGGTTGTACCGGTGGCATGAAAGATCCAAGATATGCAAACGACGCTTGCAAATCTGGAGTCCAGATCACATCAAGACCGCCAAGCTCTATGTTAAGCATAGTATCTGCACCATCGGCTTCTTCTCCCGCGTCGTAAACAACATTCTTGAGAAGTAATATGTTAGGCACGTCTTTCGATGACGACTTGACACTCCATTCTTCCATTTTGCTCGCTGCTACCTTAACATCACCAATCCTAAGATCCGTCTGGCGAGTCGGAGAACTGATTGCCGTCGTCCACAGTACACGCTCAACATATAATGTGCCAGCTTTTATTTCATCTCGTGAAGGTTGATTGTAGTACATGTGCGCAGTCACAGATGTGAACTCGCAATCGATCCTACGAGACACCTTTCTAACGAGCGCGTTATTCACCAAGACTTTTGGTGTCAGCTTAGGCAGGACTTTGTGAAGTCTCCACGTCGGAGGTCTTAGTCGAAACTTGCAAAAAGAGATCAAACCAGTGAGTGTGCTTCTTCCGACGTCGAAAATCACATCCCCAAGCTTAATGCGTACATCCGCTGTCACGCCGTCGTAATCAGGATCATGCTCGCTTCGCACGACGCTTGTAATAGTAAGAAAATCCACGCCTTCAAGCACCTCTCGGGGACGTGCAGTAACGATCTCTTTGCCGTACGCTTGAGCTGCGTACATATCATACAGCATAAGTGAATTCGCTCCGATGAATAATTCCGAAGAGGTTCTTGACCGCTCCGATTGAATAGTCAACTTTCCAAGCACAAAATCCACAAATGGACGCTCGTGGCTGTCGTCTTCTGGATCCCAGGCTTGCTGTTCTTCGGCAGGGTGAGGTTTCAACGGGGCAATCATATGGAGTGCAAACTGCTCAAACGCAATTTGCATTCTAAAGTTAACCTTTGATCGAATACTATCGTTTGTTGACGAAGACGACTCATCCTCTGCAGATAAAAATCTCGCTCGCGAATTCTCACGCGCGATGGTGTTGATTTTATCATACCATGATTTGGCAAGTGAATAAGCCGCATCTTGCGTGAACTCGCCAGCATCAAACCGTATGATAACCGCATGTTGCGAACTTATGGCATCAGCTAGAGCGGACTGTGAGAGAACTACCTTGCCGACAACAAGAACATTGGCATTTAGTCCAAGATCCTGGCAAATGTCTTTGCGCAGTTTACTCGCCCCCGCAGTGCCAGTCAAGTCCATGCGAATATTCTGACGCTCGTGATCATCAGTGATGTCTACGATGAAGAAAGACTTTGAATCAATCGCAATCGTAGCTGTTTTCCATTTGAACTCGCCAAGTTCATCGTATTGAAGAACCGCGACATTCAACGCCGGCGTATCATGCGTCTTTGCTCCCTCCGCAGTTTTCGTGTCCTTGACGCCGCCATCATCATGCTTGAGCGTTTTAATTACTCTATTCAAATTATGCACTCGTATTGGTGACAAATCAATAGCACATTTGGGTACGTCAATGCTCAAAGCCATGTTTGGATGCTGTGAAGCGTGATCCAGATTTTGAACATACGACAAATCCACCGACATTGTATGCAAAAATGGTAATGCATTCGCGTCAAGCTGAAAAGACACGGGGTCATACTTGGATCTAATCGTATCAATGTCCCAGCATCCTTGGATGAATCCAGCCGACAGACCTCGAACACGAATGCGGTAAGCATTATGCTCATCTTTAGCGCTTTTTGGGACGCCTACAGAACTCGGACGAACTGACTTGACAGTAACGGATCCAAGATCAATACAAAGATTCACAACATCTCCGGATGCGGGTAAGACGATCAAAGGCGCATGTATATTCAAATCCAATTTCATTCGAGGCTTGATCTTAAAAGAATGAGACTTTTGCACCAACGCGTCGGTATTGCTCTGCTCTTTCATGTCATCATCAAAAACGTAGGACTTGATGTACGATTTTGTGATTTGGTGACGAGTAGCTGTCGCAGCGACACGGTCCAGAGGCTCTCGCAAAACATTAACAAAAACCTTTTGCACTTTGGCTCTGACAAAAATTTCTTCGTCAGTTTCAGGATCACCTTTGATCATCTGCAGCTGTACTGCGGCGTAGTCTACGGACTCGGTGCCCCAGAGGATGTCGCGAGAAGCATCACCTGAAGGTAAGATACGCGCAGCATTACCGTTTAAATCGATCAATTTACCCTCAGGCGCCGTAGCAATAACGTTCTGAATCAATAGTCTCTGCTCAGATACGCTTCCCCCCATGCACTTCCCGAGTAAGACGTGACTAATGGAAATTCTGAAAATCTCTCGCTCATCCTCTCCAACGATTTCATCATCAGTCATGGTCACGAAAATATCTGGAATGCTGACACTCAGTCTTTTGTTATTTCGTACGGTTTCTTCTCTCAGCAACGTCTTATTGCGTTCTTGCAAATCCACAGCTTCAGCCAATTCGTTCCATTCCTGCATTGAATTTGCACCACCTCGTGACGCTTGTCTGTGCATCTTGACAAGCTGAGCAGAGTCCTTCTTATCAACTGCCCCAAACACGGGCTTAATTATCATTTTGCTGACGTTGAGTACATTTTTCATGCCACCCCCTGCTAGTTTAAATAGGGTTCCAACTACGACAAACTTGTTCCCATAACGTCTCAAGCGTTCTCGTACTACGGCGGCGCGCAAACCGTTCGATTTGCGATACTCCTTGTGGGCCAGAATTCTGAATAGTACTATGCTTTGTACAGGCAAGCCATATTCAAGCTTATCGAGAGTGGAAGAATCTCCAATCTTGATTTTTGGTGGCCAGTACTTATTCCTCTGCGCAGATTTATGCAAAACCATGCACTCTGGAGGCGGAGGAGCGCGACGCAAATGTTCAAGATACAGCGGTATGTAACTCGAACGTGCCTTGTTTATCTGTATCATCTTCTCGATGCTCAACTCAAAGTCTAAGCCGCGTCGTTTACGGACCTGCTGAACGTGCATTTTCACGCATTCGATCGCAAACTTCCACCACGCGCGCCTGTCATCCATGACTGTCACCTTTGGACGCAAGAAAACGTACTCGTGACGA
>JACLAB010002957.1_pt1 | contig 17945 bp, 14 predicted proteins | sample 8027921 | NCBI WGS metagenome assembly JACLAB01 (sample SAMN15725117, study PRJNA655200) | protist metagenome | isolation source: fluorescence activated cell sorting (FACS) single amplified genomes of... | place: USA: West Boothbay Harbor, Gulf of Maine | collected 2000-07-19 | reverse complement strand
CGCGGCCGCGGCTGTCGACCGCGTGCTTCAGTTGACTGCGGGGGTTGTGACGGTGGGTGAGGCGCGCGGTGGGACGTCGTTGGACAGCAGCGACGACGACACACCCATCGCGGCGATGGTACCACGGGAGTCCCCGGCGGCGATTCGATCCCAAAATCCAACCGCCGCAACGACTCAGCCCGAGAAGCGCGGCCGCGGCCGACCGAAGGGTAGTACCAAGAACAAAACCCCGGGTGGTGAACGGAAGGATCCATCCGGGGCTGAACCGCGAAGCGACGGTTCGGTACCCGTGAAGCGCGGGCCGGGCCGACCCAAGGGCAAGACCGGCGCGGCGGGACCGGGATTTCTTTCCAGCCCAGTCGCGAATAACGTTAACCAGGGTTTAGGGTTCACCGATCCGTTGGCGCCCGACGCGCCGCCGGCGGTTCCATCCGCCGGCACTCCACCCGCCCAGGCGACCGACGCGGACGGGAATCCGGTGAAGCGGCCGAGGGGTCGGCCGAAGGGGTTCAGGCCGAGTCTTCAGCCCAAGAAGACGCCGCCCCCGCGACCGATGACTTCGCCGGGGGGTAGCGCCAAGGACGACGAGGTGGATTTCGAGGTTGACCGCGACGAGGACGACGAGCCGATTTTAAAACCGAGCGGGACGCTGGAGGATAGCGTGAAGGTGACGCCGGCGAAGCGTAAGCCGGGGCGGCCCAAGCAGTCCCGCGCCAAGGGCTCGCTCGAGTAGTAGCCCGGACGAGAGATAGCGACAGCTGAGAGTGATTTGATAAAAAAACGCACGCATCGACGAATATTTTCGTGGAAGTCGAGTCGCTTCGTTTGTACTTCTGGGACCGCCCGACGACGCACCGCACTTTCCGATGGGTCGTGACGATGCGTACGACGCAAAGACTGGCGAGCTCTCGACGATCCGGGACGACCCGGAGTCCATCAAGGCCAGGGACAGCGACGGCGCGCTCGTCCTGGTCACGCACGTCGCCCCGACGTACGTCCGCTCGTGGGCGATACCGGCGGCGGAGGCTGAGGATATCGTGAAGAACGTCGATAAGCAGGACATCCCCACCGTCCCGGAGCTGTGCGGCGTGAGGCTCGCGGTGAGGCGCGATAACCCGGGCGAGTGCGAGAACTTGTTCGCGGGGTACCTCATGGCGCAGCCGTTCACGGGCCTACCCCCGCCGCAGTACATGCACGGCCACCAGAAGAAGTTCGCGGACATACACGATATTCCGTCCGTGGGTCCCATCACCGTGGTGCGACGCGACCTCGGCTCCTTCGGCGCGCCCGACATGCGCGCGCTCTACGACCTCATGCACGAGATCGTCGCCGCGTACAACGACGACGGGCACGCCGGGGACGAGTGGGCGCGGAGTCAGATGTCCGTCAGCGCCTTCCAGACGCACCAACTCCTCCGACCGAGTGGCCTCACGCAAGGAGTCTTCCCGCCCCCGCACCTACTGCGCCCCAGGGTACGCATCAAAGGACTCGTCGGCAAACCCACCCTCAACGGCAAGCTCGGATACCGCGACGCGTACGATCACGTCAAGAAACGGTGGAGCGTCTTCCTCGACGGCACCACCGGCATGGACAAGCCGCTGGGGATTAAAACCGATAACCTCGAGATGTTCAAAGATAACATCGTCGCGTGCGCAAAATCGTGTGCCAACGCTGTGGAGGATCAGCTGCTCGCGGATCGACGACGGTGCGATCGCGAGGGAAAGCCGTGGATATCGCAGGAGGAGCTGGCGTGGGCGGCGTTCAGCGACACGATCCATGCCTTTCCGCAGCCGGAGTGAGGGACTGTCGAACGGGGTGGTGTGGTCGGGGTGGACTTTGGGTGTTTGCGGAGGCGACGTGACTCGACGCGACCTGCGGGATACAAACGGCGACGAGCGCTTGGATCGTTGAGATTACGTTCAACTTCAGATGGTGGGATGCACGCTCTAACTACATATGGTCGCATTGGTGTGCGATATGCAGTTAGTTAATTTGTCACTGTCCCACCATCTGAAGTTGGCTTTGTTCCAAGCGCTGTGTCGCCGTCGGCGGGCTGGTTTCATTTTAACGCGGGACGTTGGGCGGCGACGCAGCGCTTGGGATGACTGCATTGTGAGCTAACTTCAGATGGTGGTATGCAAGCCTCAACTACACTGTTCGTCGATTCGGGCGATGTGTAGTTCAGGTTTTTCGTCCAACCCATACCACCATCTGAAGTTGGCCAAGTACCAAGCGCTGCGTCGCCGTCGAGGTTCGGTGTTGGATCTGACGAGCGGATGATTCCGCTCGCCACGTCACTCGACACTTTTGCTTTTTTGTCAATACCGACGTAGAGACGTCTCGCCTATTACTTAGCGTAGTGCACGTGTGTGGTGGGGCGGTGTACCCCGGCGTCATGGGGGTGACGAGCCAGCTGAAGGCCCGGCTGGGTGAGGAGCGGTACAGGCTTCTACAGGTGCGCACCAGCCTCCCGCGGTCACCTCCATCTTCCTGGATATAAATCTATCGCATCGCATCTCCGACGAAAAAGCGCGAAGCCCCTCACGAACCCCTCACCCTTTCCCTATCGTGCAGTCGGTCAGCGTGGAGTTCCAGCGGGGCACGACGCCGGTGAGCGCGTACTACGACCTCGCGCTGAGCATCCTCGAGGGCGACGCCACATCCTTGCTCGCGCTCGTCGGGAAGCTCCCGGACGAGGCTAAAAAAACAGAGCTGCGAGCGCATCACGAGCGACGGATTCGCGACGCCGCCGAGGCTGCCGCGGCGGAGGAAACCGCGGCGCGGACGGCGGAAGCGGACACGATGGCGCACAGACTGGACCGAGTCGCGAGCCTCCGCCCGCTCGCGCCCATCCATCGCGTCGAGTCCAACTCATCCTTCGCGTCGTCCGAACGATCAATCGAAGGCGAAGAAGACTCCGAAGCAAACGACGTGATGCGCGAACTGTTCACCCTCGAAGACGACGACGACGAGGACTGCTGCCCCGTCTGCCTCGACGCCAAGGTGACCGTCTCGTGCGTCCCGTGCGGACACTCGCTGTGCGCCGGGTGCCTCGAGCTGTGGCGGCAGACCAACGCGTCTTTCTACGCCGTAGCCAAGAACGGAGCCGACGCGATGGCGACCACGTGCCCCATGTGCCGGGCGCACATCACCGGCTTCACCGAATACGTCACAGCGCCTAAACACGGTGCCCACAAACGAAGAGAGACGACGCCAAACCTAAACGACGGCGGCGTCGAGAGACGTATCGATGGCGACGGTGGACACAACGGAGTGGAGGAGTCGAACGGTCGACGCAAGGAGTCGCGGGGGGCCCGCGCTCGGCGGAAAAAGAGGGAAGTTGAAAACACCGGCGACGTCGACGGCGGCTTCGGCCCCGTGGACTACCGCGCATACGGCGACTCCCGGTCCGGTGACGCGTCATCTACCGCCGATGACAACGATGAGGACGCACCGATCGTCGTTTGGTTCAGGCAGGACCTGCGCGTGCGCGACAACCCCGCGCTTCACGCGGCGGCTAGAACCGGTCGGCCCGTCGTCCCTTGTTTCGTGTGGTGCCCTAGCGAGGATGGGTGCTGGCCCATGGGCGGCGCGTCCCGGTACTGGGCGCACCACGCGCTTCACTCGCTGAATGCCGCGATTAACTCGCGGTACGGCGGGGGGATGTGCGTGCGTGACGCGAGGCACCGCATTGGCGGGTCTTCGTTCGACGAGCTCGCCGCCGTCGCCCGCGAATGCGGAGCGAAAGACGTGTATTGTAACCGGGTCTACGAGCCGTGGAAACTCGCGCGCGACGAAACGTGCGAGGCAAAGCTCAACGCCATCGGCATCGGCTACCGCTCGTTCAACGCCGGGACGCTGTACGAGCCGTGGGACGCGGCGCCAGACAGGACGGACGAGGCGTGCTGGAACTCGGGGTACGGAAGTGTACGTTTTTTTTTGCGAGGGTGCGTTCGACTGGGAGAGCCGCCGCGGCCGTTGCCGCCGCCTCCCACGATGCGTCTACGGCTTCCGGCGGAGTGCCGTCCGCGGTCCGTCGGTATCGATGCCCTGGGTTTGGCGCGCATGCCGGTGGATCGCCGCGCGGGCAAAGTCATCGATTGGTCCGCAGGGATCCGCGACGCGTGGTAAGTTTTTTTTCATTCTCGTATGCGCAATTGTACCGACGTCGTGTTTTGTGTTTTGTTTACAGGGTGTTTGGCGAGGACGGCGCCGACGCGGCGCTGAGGGAGTTTCTGTCCGACGGTTTGGAGCGTTTCGACGCCAAGACCAAAAGGACGTACGCGGAGCACGGCGGCGGCGTCGGTAATAACGACGACGGATCAGGGCCGAAGGCGAGCACCGACAGGTACAAACAGTCTCCCTTCCGTATCCAATTACCCAATTACCACCCAATTACCACCCAATTACTGACCAATCATCCCCCACCGACAGGTTCCGCGCGGATCTGCGCACCACCGCGCGAATCTCCCCGTACATGCGGCACGGCGAGCTCTCCCCGCGAACGGTGTACCACGCGGCGAAGGAAATTCAGGCGGGAAGTCGGCGGGCTCGAGCGAGATCCGCGGCTGTTTTTCTGCGGCGCCTGGCTTGGCGGGACCTCGCGTATTGGTCCCTGTGGCGGTTCCCGCACCTCTGCGACGAGCCGTTGAGGCCTCAGTACGCGAGTCAGTGGTGGGCGTTGCCGTGGGATCCGAACGGCCGCGGCGATTCGGTTCCAAAGGCGGTGGATGTGAGCCTAGTACGGTGGGACCGATCACGAAAAACTGTCGTTTCGAACGACGCCTCTCTCCGAGCTTGGCAGTTCGGTAAGACTGGCTACCCGCTCGTCGACGCCGCGATGCGCGAGCTGTGGGTCACCGGGTACATGCCCAACTACACCCGGCACGTCGTCGCCGGGTTCCTGATCGAGTACCTCAACGTGGACTGGCGCCACGGCCAGCTGTGGTTCCACGATACTTTGGTCGACGCCGACGTCGCCATCCAGGTACAAACAGTCTCCCTTCCGTATCCAAATACCCAATTACCACCCAATTACCACCTAATCACCACCCAATCACTGACCAATCATCCCATCCCCCGTCTCCACCACATCAGGGGTTCATGTGGCAGAACGGCGGACACAGCGGGATGGACCAATGGAACTTCGTCATGCACCCGGTGTTCGCCGCAAAGTCCGCGGTGAGTTTATTTATTGTTTCGTATGGGCAATTGTACTGACGTCGTGTTTTGTTTGCAGGATCCGACGGGCGAATACGTCCGCAGGTGGTGCCCAGAGTTGATGAAATTACCCATAGAGTTCGTGCACTGCCCGTGGGTGAGTAGTGTCCCTTACGAGTCACCCTTCCATAGTTACTCAAATACCCAATCACCAACCAATTACTGACCAAACGCGTACGCTCGTCAGGAGGCGCCGGCGACGTGTCTCGCCGCCGCGGGCGTCGCGCTGGGGAGGGATTATCCAAAGAGAATCGTGACGGACCTCGAGGGTGCCAGGCGCGAGGCGCTCAAGGCGGTGATCGACGTGCGAAAGGCACACCCGGAGTACGTGCTGCCCGATGGGAACGAGGCGTTGCCGCTGCCAGAGCCGGGTCGAACCGCGCGATGCATCACGCGGGTGGATTACCGAATGTGAGTTTATTATTATTATTATTTCCGTGTGGGCAATTTGAATGACGTCGTGTTTTTTTACTCGTACAGGATGAGCGAGGAGATTTTGACTCGGCAGACGGCGGCTGCGCCGTGGGACGCGTCGCGGCGGCAACGGCGTGATCCGATGTCCAGGGCGCTTGACGATGCCGCGGCGCTGAGCGAGAGGAACGCGCGAGACGCCGCGAGCGTCCTGGGGTGAGAGTAAGCCGCTACTAGCTACGACTGCTAACTCGTGTTGAAATAAAGTTTAGTGACTAATATAAATTCTTTACAGCTGTTTCGGCTCTCGAGTTTTGAGGCGGTGTCGTCGCTGCGTCATCGGCCGTGCCCCCCGCCGCTCGATGGCGGGTTTTGGGGGCGGGCTTCACTGTCGCGACATCTTCCGCCTAAAAGTCAAGGCGCCTGGGTGTTCGGTGCGTGATGTTCACCGACGCGCGCTACCGATGACGGTGCGCTCGTGTCGTTAGCCTGGAGGAAATGTGGAAAACGTGTCTTTTGTGAGTCCCGATGCGAAGGGCTGTGGAGGGCGCGTGTCGCGCACCTTCGCGTGTTAATTGATCGTGCAGGAAGACGACGAACCTCGCGGGCAGGCGCAGCGATCCTCCTTGGGAACGCCGCGGAGCGCCTGCTCGATGTGCATGCCTCAGCCAGCCTGTGCGTCGGTTCCGTGCGTGAGAAGGCGGTGAGTCACGCGTGACAGATTAGAGAAACGTGGTGTGAAAAACGTGGTTCGGGCGGGCACTGAAGGGACGGCGCGGCGCGCGGTGGAGACGTGGCGGGCGACGGCACGGCGGGTGTCACGCACCCAGGTGGGCTTGCCGCACTTGCCGCATTCGGTCCTGTAGCACATTTTGGGTCGTCGGCTCCGTTCGAAAGGGGTCGGGCGACGTCTCGATGTGATGAGGGCACCGCGTGTGTCACACGTGACAGCCATTTCGATCAAGTCAGTGCTTGGCCGGCCGTTGCATTTTAACGGCTCTTCCGAGAGCGGCGCTCACACGCGAGAGCGCGCGGGCGCGTGGTGAGGGCCGCGGGGCGAAGGCGGCGTATCCACGCTCGACCGTGTCCTCCCCTCGCGATGTCCTGGCGTGACGCGCTCAAGACCGCGGCGTCGCCGCTCGCCGCGCGCGAACGCCCGCCGTCCGCCTCGCACGTCGGCACCCGTCACCACGGACATCATCGAGACGACGACGACCACCTCATCCCTCGCGATGGCGCCGACGCGTCCACCAGCCTGGCGCCACCGCACGAGCTCGACCTCCGCAACGCTCGCGCCAACGCGTTCGCACCGTCGCAACCAACCACCCTCGAGCTCTGCGTCAACGTGTACAACCTCCACCCCGCGTTCACCACACGCGCGCCGTTGCTCGTGTGCGCCCTGCTCGTCGAGGTGCCGCCCCCGACGTTGCCGTACAAGATGCCCGCCGCGTGGAAGCGCGCGCCCGAACGCCACCGCGCGTGGCGCGTCGCGGGTTCCACCGAACCATCGCGCGCCGCGTGCAACGCGCATTGCGTCCGCTTCGCCGTCCCGGTCGTCATCGACAAGCTCATCGGCGGGCAACGATCGCTGGAAAATAAAAAAGCCGTCGTCGCGGTGTATCGCATCCCGGAAGACGACGAAGCTGACGACGCTCACCTCGCCGCGGACGAGAACCTACCTCCCACGACCCGCCCTAAGCTCACCCCGGAACGGCTAGACGAGTTCGAGTACCTCGGCGAGGCCAAGCTGAGGTGCCACGAGCTCGTGCGAGCCGTGTTCGAGTCGCAGAGGGACGCGGCGGAAGACTTCGCGAAACAATCAAAAGACAATCAAAAGTCAACCCTCGACGTCGCGAACGACGCGGACTTTCCCAAACGATCTGAACTCAAAGCGGTGAAACGAAAGTCGCCGGTGCGGGACGACGGGGCGGTGCGCGCGCCCGTGGGTAACGCGCGGGCGCAGTACGCGCTGGTGAAGAGCGGTCAAAGGGACCCGGTATCGAACCCGCCGGTCCCGGGTGAGTTTCTTTTCTTTAATTTCGTATAGGCAAATGCACTGACGTCGTTTTTTTTCTAACAGGTTCAAATTCGATCCGGCCCAAAAACCCCGACAACGACGCGTTCGACGGCGCCGCGATCGAAGTACTCGCCGCGACACCCGTACACTGGCCACGACCGACGCCCAACGACGCCGGGCGGTACGTGGCGGACATCGCCGTGCAGTTCGAGCCCATCGCGCACCCGAGCGCCCGCGACTTGGAGCTCGTGTTTCTACGAATAAACCGGTGGGTGGGCGACGGTAAGTTTATTTTAACTCGTGTATGGGCAATTTGTATGACGTCGTGTTTTATTTACAGGGTACCAGCCCGTGTACGGCAGTCTGGTGACCTGCGCCGACATTCCAACCCCAACGACGCTCGCGCCCGGTCACGCCAACGGGGGCGTCGGGGTCGGCGCGCGGTACATCGCGCGGGTGCCCACGCTGCACGTGCCCGTCGCGTGCGTCAAGTCCGGCGGCGCCACCGACGAGGACGACAAAGGCGGGTTCGCGGCTGGTGAGTCTATTACTGTAATTCTCGTTTGGGCAATGTGAATGACGTCGTGTTTTGTTTAACACTTACAGGTGACTTGCTCCCCGACGGGGACGTCGGCTGGAGGATAGAGTGCGTCGCGCGCATGCGAACGGGCCACGACTTACTCCTCGGGTGGGTAGATACCTCCCCGGCCGCCCTGAACGAAGCCGGGGATGCCGCGAGCGTCGACGCACCCGCCAAGTTCGAGTGCGATTTAGCCCGGGGGGAGAGCGACTTTGAGCCCGTGCGGGTGAGTTTCTTTCTTTTCAGTCTTTGTATCGGGCAATTAGAATGACGTCGTGTTTTGTTTTTACAGTTGAACGAATCTGTCGGTGAACGGCCGCCCACGTTGTTAGTGTCGCGGTGGAAGCTCCGGCCGGGTACTAACCCGCGGGCGATGCGCGCGCGTATCGACCGCGCGGTCAAGACGGCACCGAAGGATATCGCGTCCAAACCGAACTTGGATCCAGCGCCGAACGAGGAGAAGATCGAGGTTGGAAAGATGACGGTGCCCAAGGGGGCTAATCCTCTGGCTGATTTCGGCTTTGGCCCGGCGCCGACGAAGAACGCGAAGGAGCCGGAGCATAAAAAGAAGGCGAAGACCCCGGCGTCGACGAAACCGAAACCGCCGTCGCCGCCGCCGATGTCCGCGGTGGACTCGGACGATTCGTCGGATTCGTCGTCGGACGATGAGAACCGGGACGAAGTCGCCGACCTCGTCGCCAAAACAAACGCGATTGCCAAAACCAAAACCAATGCCAAAACCAAAACCGTTCGGCCGGCGTCGTCGTCGGCGGCGATGCATTCGGCTTCGAAGAAGGCCACGGGGGATACGTCCACCGTTCGCCGCCGCCCGGCGACGGCCACGGCGCTCGTGTCGTCGCGCGCGCCGCCCAAACCGAAGCTCCCGAACGAGGCCAAGGCCGGGTCGAAGCAGACGGTTAGCCACGACTTTGCTAGCCACGTGATGACGCCGATGCAGGCGCTGTTGAACCGGACGTTGGGGGTCAAGCTGCCCGCGGAGAGCAAGGACGCGATGAACGCGTCAGTAGGTACGTCCAAGGTGATGCGTGCGGTGAAAGGAGTGGTATTTCTGGAGAACCAAATGCGTAAAGAGGAACAGACGGAGGAGCCGGATGAGTACGATGAATTTTTCAGAAAACGCGGCCACGACGCGGCCAAGGCCAAGGCGGCGATCGCCGCGGCGGGTAACGCGGGTGATGAGACGAAACGGCCGGTGAAACGGCCGGTGACGCCGCCGGAGGATCCGCACGATTTCGATCCAAACCCCGAGCTCATCGCCGCCGCGGACGGCGCCGTGCGCGAGGCGTTGGCCGAGCGACTGAGAGGTCACACGAAGGCGGAGCTGGTGGAGACGGCGATGCGCGTGCGCAAGGAGCTGCTCGGTAAGTGCAGGGGGGAGATGCGGGCGCTGGAGCTGCGGCGAAAGCGGGAGGAGCGCGCGGCGCAGGGTGCGAGGGGAGGTAAGGGGGGTAAGGGTTAGATGCGGGCACGTGTGATGAGCATCACGTAGTCTAACGGCATACGACACGGACTTCTCTCAAATTTGGAAAGATGGACTAATGTTAATGACACTACACGGGCTTCTCTCAAACAGGGCTCAGCACTCGTACCCTAACACCGCCAGATCCTCGGCGAAGATGCGACACGCCTGCTTCTTCAACTCGGGGGTGTACATCCCCGAGTATTTCCGCCCCAAAGGGGGCTCGATCGGGCATTTACCCCCCACCATCTCTTGGCACGACAGCGAACCGCACTGGTAGAAACACGGCCGAGGCTCGGCGCCGCCCGGGACCCGTCCCCACGTTTTCCCGTCCAACTCGTGCGCGAACTTCAAACCCAAGTTCTCGATGAAGGACGGGTACCACTCGGACGGATGCTCCGTCTTTAAGATCGTCAGTTCACTCTCAATCTCGAACCCGCAACCGAGCCACGCCTGCGGCACGAAGTGGTTGAACCTGTAACAAAACGCTGTCACGCTAATTGCCCATATGTAAATAAAAATAAACTCACCAGCTGTCACCCAAATATTTCATGCGCTGCTTCGTGAACGCGGGCGACTTCGTGAACGCGTGGTCCAGCCATCCCACCCATCCCCCGAAGCTGGGCTCCTTGCAGAGGTTACGTCGATGCCAGTCCGCCTTGAGAGACTCGAGGGACTCGGTCATCTCCCGTTTCGACGCCGAATCCTCGTCGCCGTCGAAAAACACAGAGTCCAAATACTTCGTCACGTAGCCGCACTCGCACTCCACGGTGTCGTCGACGCCCTTGTTATCGCACAGGATCTTCCCGCTGTACCCGCTGTAGAGCCTATCGAGCGGGTCCCTGGTCAAAAAGTACCGGTCCTTCTTGTCCAGCGTTTGGTGCGAGGGCGCCGGGCAGGTGAGCGCGTCGTGAGCGGCGGCGACGCCGTTGAAACCATCTTTGTACTTTGTAACCACCGCTGGGTCGTTGCTCTTTTTGCCCTCTTTGGATTTCTCAATCTCCGCGGGGTGGTACCCCGCCAGGAGCAGCAAACCCATCGACGTGCTCATCACCTTCGGCGAGAGACAAAGCATCGACACCTTGCCGGTGTGTTCGCCCGCCGGGGCGGCGTAGTAGATGGGCACGTTATCGTTCATGTGCTGCTCGGCGTTCGATGCGGCGACGCGCTTGGGGCGCCAGTTCTTGTGGGACTTCTCGTGGTCGCCTCCCAGGTTTGGGGAGTGGTGATGGTGGCCTCCCATGTTTGGGGACGCGACGTGGAGCGGTGCGGTGGCATCGCTGCGCGCGCAAACGTGCGCCACCCCGGCGAGGGCGGCGAGGGCGAGGAACGCCGCGAGGATAGCGGCATGGCGCCGCTGAAAGTTCTTGGATGGATTCTCGTAGTGCCGCCCCGTGTGAGGGCGAAGCGGGGTTTCCTCGTCCTCGAAGATGGGCGGCAACGTGCTCGCGGTCGCCCCGTAGGACGGCGATATGCCGTACGCGCTCATTCCGTGATGAGAGGTTCGCGACATGTCCCCTGTGCCGCGAGCCCCACTCACCGTGTCGCGAGCCCGACTGATCGCTACCATGTACACATGTCGTCTGAAATCTTCTGGAGAATGGTGTTGGCGTGGCGGTAGATTTACACGCGCTGCGCGCCAGAGGCTGCCAAGGGCATTTTATTGAACAAAGCCCAATTTGGATTGATAGCCCAGACCTGAGGAGGCGCGGCCGTCAAGATCACCGACCATGCCGACCTATTTCGAGAAGCTCACCGCGGCCAAGCACGCGTCAGCGGTGAAGGCCAGTCCGACGCGCCCGCCCCCGATGCGCCTCCACGTCGACGAGAACACGGGCCTGAACCGGGACGGGCTCGATTACGTCGATCCGATAAACAAGACGAGAGGATCCGCGTCGTTGCCCCCGTTCACAAAGCCGGTGCTGGAACGCGATGACGTCGACGGGACGTATTACGTCTCCGAGAACTGCGCGTACGAGTCCACGGGCACGCAGGCGGCCCCCGAGCTCGCCACGCGCTTCCACCTCGAGCGCTTCACCGTCGACGAACAGAATCGCGAAGGAATGGGACCAAACCCGTTCGTCCGAGCATCCTTCGACGTCGTCGCCGAGCAGGACAACCAAGCCTCGCCTTACACCTACGTCGACCACGCCAAGTTCAAGAACGTGATATACGACGAGATCATCGACCCGTACCGCGCGGAGAAATCCCCGTTCGCGATCCAATCACCTATGGCTAATGGGTTGAAAAAAGATCCCTCGGCTCCACCCGCGTTCGGAGCCTACGCGTGGACCGCACTGGACGCCGCGCACCCCGGCACCAACACCATGCGATTCGACGTCGATCCATCCGGAGGACCTCCGAAGATGCACCTGCACCCGGGGCTGAAGGAATGGTTCGGGCAGATTTCGCATCTGCGCCCGCGTGGACATGGCGATCGGATGATGCTCGCGAAGCTCCAGGGCGGAGCAATCGCGCATCTGATCCGGGAGCTCGAATCCCCGGGGAGCGGCCAGGCGATGAAAGCCGCGATCGACGGGGAGCTCGCGAGGTACATCAAGGAGGCGGGCGAGGGCGCGGCGCGGGAGTCGACGCTGCGAAATAAGGTGGCTGAGTTGGAGACGAAGCTGGCGAATGAGATATCGTTCAGGGAGGGCGTCGAGGCGGAGCGAGAGGAACAACGGGCGCTGTTCGACGGCAAACGCAAGGAGCTCGAGGACCTCCTCGCCATCGAGGACGTGGCGCAGGTGCTGAAGGAGATCGCGGAGGCGGAGGAGGCGGCGCGTTTGCAGGCGGAGGAGGAGGAACGCGAGCGACTGGAGGAGGAGCAGTGGCTTCGGGAAGAGGCGGCTCGCAAAGAGGAAGAGGCGAAGAAGGCGGCGGAGGCAGCCGCGAACGGTACAGAAGATGCGTCCGAGGCTCCCGCGGCGGAGTGAATTTGAAGTGAATGTAAACACTTAATTGATGACCCACGTCAAAGCTTCTCGCATATCCTGAGCTTGGCGCTCCTGCTCCGCGCGTTGTCGTCAACCTCCGACTTGTCCGCGACGAGCGGCTTGCGCGTTACGAGTTTCACGATTTTCGGCGGGAGCTCCGGCTGCGGCTCCCACGCGCTCAACGGCCGGTCGCTCGGCTGTGGCCGTCCCGCCGCTAATCGAAACGCGTTCTTGACGATCTTATCCTCCAGCGAGTGGAAAGTGATGATCGCGAGCCGGCCCCCTGGCGCGAGCGCGTCGATCGCCGCCGGGATGGCCTCCTCCACGACGGCCAACTCTTCGTTCACCGCGATGCGAATGCCTTGAAACGTACGCGTCGCCGGGTGAATGCCCCCGCTCCGCCCTTTCTTGACGCCCGGGATCCGACCCAACGCGTCCACGAGCTGCCGCGTGGTCTCGATGGGCGCCTCCCCGCGTCTCTCGCATATACGCCTGGCCAACAGCCGCCAATGCTTCTCCTCTCCGTAGTCGCGAATGATTCGCGCCAGTTCCTCCTCGGGCCACCCGTTGACGACGTCCGATGCGGACATATTGGCGCCCGGGCCCATGCGCATGTCCAGCGGGCCGTCGTTCGTGAACGAGAACCCGCGCTCCGGACGGTCCAGGTGCATCGAGCTCACCCCTAGGTCCATCAGGATCGCGTCGACGGCGCCGTCGATCAGTTCCAGCTCGGCTAATCGTTCGCGCATGTGCCGAAAGTTGGACTGGACCGTGTTGATCGCGAGCGGGCCGTGGTTTGACGACGCGGCGTCGCGGCCGGACGTGGATACCCCCTTGGCCTCTGCGGCGGCGGCCTCGAGCCGGGGCCGCGCGATGGAGTGCGCGAGCGGGTCGACGTCGAATCCGACGAAGGTTCGTAGCTCTGGATGCTGGCGGATGATCGCGGACGCGTGCCCGCCCGCGCCCATGGTCCCGTCGACGTAGCATCGCACCTGGCGGCCGTCGAAGGCGTCGAGGACCTGGCGCATGAGCACCGGCACGTGCGGCGCGTCGCCGCCGTCCGGGTCGGTACCGGCGACATCGGCGGCGTCCGAGGAGGTCTCGGCCGTCGCGCTGAATCTCTTTCGTTGGAGGCGACGAGCGGCGGCGGCGGGTGGTGGTGACGGTGGGGCGCGAGACGCGCCCATCGCGCGCGCGCCGGTCCTCACGAGACCCCCCGCGAAGCCTCGCGTCACACCCGCCGCGGCCATCGCTGCGGTCGTCATGTCTCCCGCGATCGTATCCGGCGCAGTCGTCCGCGCGCTCACCTGTGCACTGCTCATCAGTCTCGGCGAGATAAATGTTGAAAGGTTGGAAACCTCGGCACGGGGCGCCACTGATGAGGGGGGGACCGCAGCCGTTGTTCAGCGACATGCGACGAGCCAGGCGCCCCGTGCGCGGGAAGCTCGGCGCGTCGCTCGCGGGCGCGGCCGTGTGCCTCCTGTTCGGCTGGTTCTACCTCTCCAGCGGCGGCGACGATGAAGGCGCGAGTCGACGCGAAGGTTCACGCGTGGACCGGGCGAATGACGCCGCGAGCATGGCGCGCGTGCCCATCGCCGACCCGGTCCACACGCCCTCGACGGATGACGCGACGGGCCGGCCCCACGCCGATTTCGACCTCTCCCGCCCGCACCATCGCGACGCCGCCGCGCGTCAGGCTGCGACCGACGCCCTCGCCAAACACGCGGGCGACGACCCGCACGCGGTGTTCGAGATGGGCGGGACGGTCACCCCGGGAGGCGACGCGCTCAAGGCCAAAGTCGCGGAGGCCAAGGCGCGGACCGCGCCGAACGTGAACACGCGCGACGGGCCCGCGAACGACATCGACCCGGGAGACTACCCCGAAGCCGGGAACCTCGCCGCGCTCATGCACGATCTGCGTTTACCTCGCGGCGAGCTGGTGGCCATCACATTCGCGGATAGCAAGTTCGCGGCGCTCACCGTGAACTGGGCGACGCACCTGCGCGACGCCGCGGTACCCCACGTCGTCGGCGCCCTGGACAAGAACATGCTGCAGTTGTTGCGACGGCTGGGTGAACCCACGGCTGTGTACGATTTGCCCTTCGCGGATTTAGACGGATCCAGCTCGCACGCGTCCGCGTCGTGGAAGGGCTTCGCCAGGCTTCGCATATCGCAGGTCCGCGCGCTCCTGCGGATGGGGTTCGACGTGTTGATGAGCGACGTGGACGTGGTGTGGACCAAGGACCCACGGCCGTTCCTGCAGTGCGGCTACGACCACCCTTGGGTGGTGGCGAGCGGCGGCGACGAGAATAACCAAAATAACCAAAATAACCAAAATAACCAAATGGAGAGCTGGGAGGCCAACGCGGTTGAGACGGAGGGGGGCGAGTCCCCAGAGGGGCAGGTGAAGTTCCTGGCGAAACACGGCCGCGGGGTGGACGACTGCATGGGCATCAGCGCCGCGGACGTCATGGTATCCAGCGATAACTTATCGCCGACGTCGGACAGGAAAGAGGGCGCTTCTTACGCCAGGGGGGGTATTTTCAACACGGGGATCGTGTTCCTCAAGCACACGGAACACGCCAAGGCTTTCGCCAAGGCGTGGGACCATTACCTGAACCAGGACGAAGGGCGGTTCGCGCCGTTGACGTCCGATCAGCAGGTGTTCAACGCGATGGTGCGTAAAGAGGGCACGTGGCCCGGGTTGGAGCTCAAAGCGTTACCAGACGGGTTCCCGACAACCAGGGTACTCGAAGGTAACGGTTTATTAAACGGCGAAGTATTCGGTTTAGGGGTCCTGCCGGTGGCGCTGTTTCAGCCCGGACACGTCGCATTTCTGCAAAGGGTTTCGAGTGAGATGATTCCGTCGTTCAACGGCGCGTACGGTGTCCACGCGACGTACACGTTCGACGGATCGACGAGCGCCGCGAAGCGACTACGATTCGCCGAAGCAGGTACGTTTATTTCAATTCTCGTATAGGCAATTATACTGACGTCGTGTTTTGTTTTCACAGGGCTTTGGGACCCAGCCGCGGATGACGCGCAGGTTGGACTCGGGGGGAACGAAGGGGACGATAGCACGTTCCACGCGGGTGGCACACCACGGGTTCTAACCTGGGACCCCACGGTAGCGACGAGAGGCCTCGACGACTCGACTCCGAGCATCGGGAACCACCTAGACGCGGGGGGGAGACAGCTCGAACTTCTCCGCGACGCCGTCGCCATCGCGAGACTCGCCAACCGAACACTCGCCGTCCCGCGGTTCACGTGCTTCTGCGACAAGGTATGGGGCGGCCACGATAACATCTTCAACTTTGACTGCCACTACCCCGGCAGTAAAGACAGCGGGCACATCCCCGGGCCGTGTCCGATGGACCACTTCATCTCGCCGACGAAACTGCGCGAGGCTGGGGTTAAGTTCGTGGCGCTCGAGGAGCTTCGAAGGGCGCCGTACGAGTTTGGCGGGGACGGGAACGGGGAGAACGGTGACGTATATGACTTCGGCGCGGTGCCCGTGGAGTTTAAAAAGGGTGCGAGCGGGTCCGCCGGCGTCTCGGGCGCGACTCTTCCCACCGGAGCAGATTCGTCGACGATTGAAAACGTTTTGGCAAAGATGAAAGACGTTCGGTTGCTCACGCTGACTGGGGAGATGCCGTCGTTCGCGGGGTTCACCACCCAGAAGGCTGCGAAGGAGTTCAACCGGAAGATCACGAACGGCGCCATGAAGTCGGCGCCGGAGTGGTGCAGCGAGTGCCACCCGCAAGGATGCGTCGAGCTCATCCCGGCGTCCGTCGTTAAAAAAGGTCGGTTGAAGCCGGTGCGAAACGTGCACGATCAATTCTGCGCGGATTTTAAGCAGCCCGAGCCGCTTCGCACGCTGGGGAAGGAGTCGTTCCTGGCGATGGCGGGAGCGCTGGTGGACTCCGCCGAGATGACCGAGGACGACGGGCTTTGAAATGGGACGGGTCGGGGACTGATGTCGATTAGCGATGATGACAGTAAAGTAAATTTGAATGTTCGGCGGCGGGGTCGCGGTCGCGGCGCCCCGTCGCGCTGCCGTCTCTGTCTATTACATCTTCAATATCGTCGTCCTATGTATGAATGTTGTACACAACGGTCGGCCTTAAATCGACCAATCAATCCTCAACACGAGCACGCCGCGAGCGTCGTCATTTGGTCTTTTTCTGTGAATTCTCCCATTCCTCAACAGCTCGCTTCACGCGCTGGTTTACGTTATGCCGCAGACCCGGCCTGTACCCGCACGCGAACAACACCTCCATCCACACGAACAGCGGCGCGAGCACCAGCGACTGCGCCAGCGAGTCCAGCAGCGCCGGCCGTTTCTTCTCGAACACGACGTGGCCCGGGTGGATCTGCGCGTACCACGCCAACAGGTGCAACGCGAGCGCCCACTTCCACGCGACGTCCCATCCCGCCGCGCTCTCGAACCACGACGCGGTGAGCCACAGTGGAACGCCGCACATCACGAACCACGAGGTTCCCGCGATGGGCTCCAGCGCGACGTAGTACGCAGAGTACGCGAGGAGCGCGAGCGCACCGAGGTTCGGCACCGCGGCTGCGACGAGGAAGTCCAAGCCGCACCACCGCACCATTGGGATTAACCGAAACGCACCCGCGAGGGATGCGTCCTCCAAGCCCTTTGGGACGTACCCCGCCATCCACACCAGCGCGCTCCACACGATCAGCGGGACGAAGACCAAGTGGATGGCCTTGTTCACCGGATGCCTGTGGTAGGCGCCGTAGAAGCTCAGCTGATCGAGCAGGTCGAAGTTGAGCCCGAGCACCATGTTGGATTGTTGTTGCTTTTCCGACTTTGCCGACGGTTCGCTGCGCCGACGCGGGTGAATCTGCGGGGTATCCGATGCGCCGAGTCGGTGTGAGAGTCGCGGACCGGGTTAGTGGCCGGACGGCGGGTGAATATGCGGACCCTGCGGACCCTGCGGACCCTCCTGTGTCGGGGTCGCCGCGGTTGTCACCACAGCCGATAAAGGCACTCCAACGGATAAATGTGATTTTCCCGAACTTCTAACTGTGGTGCATACGAGGAGGTGAAATAGTAGTTAGCAAATATGCTTTTAAACAAGAATTATTTCACATGCGTACCGTTTCACAGTCATCCTTTTGACATGTGATCCCACAGGATTTTGCTGACGCAGCTGGCAAAAATATCTTCGAAATGAACGCTTTTTGCCCGGAACGCGTCTCGCACGATCGCCACTCTCAGCGCGCACCCTCGTGCGCGTACCCACCCAAAAACCACAAACCCACCAACGTGAGTCC
>JACLAB010011751.1_pt1 | contig 17946 bp, 19 predicted proteins | sample 8027921 | NCBI WGS metagenome assembly JACLAB01 (sample SAMN15725117, study PRJNA655200) | protist metagenome | isolation source: fluorescence activated cell sorting (FACS) single amplified genomes of... | place: USA: West Boothbay Harbor, Gulf of Maine | collected 2000-07-19 | reverse complement strand
TTTATTGTCAACTCCACCTCGCATTGCTCTTGCAAGAAATTCTGCAACACCCGCTTCAGTATGTTGGTCAACCATCTTAGACATTTTAACTTTAGAATAAATTCTTGTTAAATAATTTGCATTAGCAATTACTTTATCAGCACCTCGTACTCCTGCTGATTGAGCCATTTTTAACATATCTTCCATTCTTTCAGCGTGTGCTTTTGCCATGGCATTTATAGAAGGACTTTCAACTTTTTCGCCTCTAATTGCTCTAGCTAACATTTCATTAAATTCTAGTCTTTTTGAAATACCTTCAAATCTTAATCTGCTATAATTGTTTTCTTTTAAGAAATCATCGTAATGTCTGACCCATTCTCTATAATATAATGCTCTTTGTCTATTTAACTCAAATTGTTTTACTTGAGACATTGTTCTTGCACGTACCCAATTTTTACCTACTTTACCAATAGACTCATATAAAATTTCAGAGACACCTCTTACTAATTTGTTTGCAGACATATCTGTTACACCTGCTCTATCTAATCTAAAAAAACTCCAAAATTTACTATCCATAAAAGCTTTAGATGTTTCTTCTGATTTTAATAATTCTTTTGCCATATATTTTGTATAAACAAAACTTTTAGCGTCCATCTCACTTTCAAAGCCTTGTTTAAACTCTGCGTCTTCTATTTTACATTCAGCCATTTAATTCCTTTATTTACATTTGTAGACTTTACCATCTTTAGTAATGATATATTCATCTTTACCGTCTGGCATTCTAATTTCTATATTACCGTCTGCTCTAAGAGTTGTTCTTTCAACTAGAGTTAAATCGTAATCATTAGCAATTTTGTCAAAATTATCTTGTTCAGTTTTATTTAATTGTTCATATCTTTTTTTACCTTTAGTCGTAAACTGTAATCCACTTTCGACAACATCTTGTCCTTCTTTAACTTTTACAAAATCATCTACTGCTTTTGTCAATGCAGCATCATCATCATCAATTCTATTAGTTGCTCTAAGACTTCTTAAAGTTCCACCTAAAACAAAACCTGCACCCGCAGCAATCAAAACTTCCCTTACACCTAGTGTTGGGTTTTGACTTGCTAACGTCATTTCGATTGCAGCATTGGTTGAACCTGCCGCTAATCCGCCTCTAACTATTCTTGTTAGTCTTGAAGCTTTATTCATAATAATTGCGGGAGCCATTATACCGTCTGTTGCTATTGCTAGTGTCCAAGCTGCGGGGTCTAGTATAGCCGCTAACAATCTAGCTGTTACACCTGTCGCCACGCCTTTAGAATTTATAATTGCTGTTTTTTCTTGTACATCTAAAATTCTAGCTTTAGTTCTTCTTAATACTGGAAGAGAATCTGTAATATTAAAAGCATCTACAAATTCTGGGTCAACACCTTTTTTTAGTTCATCCCAAGTTTCTTTATCTGGGACAATGTCATTAATTTCAAAATTGTAATTTGGTTTTAGTTCTTCACCGTTACCAGTTTTTAACAACCAAGATTCCATCCATTCCTGGTCTATTGCTGCACCCGCTATAGCTTTGTAAGAAGTGTTTTCTGCAATAGCATCATTTATTTCTTTGTTTTTCTTATCAAGATTGAATTGTTCTTGTTCTGATAATGGTTGGGGAATATCTCCTAAAGGGTCTAGGAATTGTGGGTTTTCATGTCCTACTAAATAATTAGTTTCTTCAATTTCTTTGTTTTGTTTTTCAATTTTCTTTTTAATTTCATCACCATTTGCTAAAATAAATTCTTCTTCTCTATTTCTAAATGCTTGTTCCGAGGCCCATTTAGGGTCTATAAGTCCTTCTAAATTTTCATCTAATAAATTATCATCTTGTGATAAATCAAAAGTTTCTATAGGTTGTTTTGTAACTTCTTCTACTGTGTCTGAAACTGTGTCAACTATATTATTAACTGTATCATCTGCTGTTCCACTTAAACTTTCTTGTACAATGTCAAAAGCTTTTTGAGCTTCTGAACTCATGTAACTTGTTATTTTATCAGTTTTTTTTAGCGAAGCAGAGTGCATAGCTGCACTTGTGTTAACTACAAAAGGGTCACCGTTATCATAAGAATATGTAACAGCAGTTTTTTTACCGTCTACTAGAGAGTCTCCTGTACTAAAATCTGTAATTTGACTAAGTCCTAAGTCTTGTGCTGCCGTGTTATAATTTCTAACTCTTCTATTAATTAAACCTGTCATTACACCGTTTTCATTAGTAGTGGGGTCGTTAGCTGAAATTATATCTAAAGTGTTTTTTAATGCAGACTCATAATTTCCATTTATTAAATCTGATTTAAAACCATTAAACAATTTACCAGAATTATAATATTGGTCTGAAGCTACTATTTTCATAGAATTAGGTAAATTATTCCAAGTGTCTTCACCTATATCAGTTTTCATTTTATCGATATTGTATAAAACTATTTGTTTTGCTAAATCTTTATCTGACATCTCGTCAGCATTTAATTGACTAAAATTTAAAAACTTTTTTAGACCATCACTAATATGTGTTATGCCATATCCTCTTGTCCCTTTACCGCCTTCTAAAGCTACTTTTCTTCCTTCTGTACCTTCATCTTCTGCAAGTATTTCTAAGAAATTATCTATCCATTCTTCGTTCATCTATTATGCTCCATCATCTGGGAAGTCCCATGTTTGTCCGTCAATTATTCTTAATATTCCATTTCCTCGTTCTCTTAAAACTTTGTTCCAATCTGCATTTAAAACCATATTGGCTAACTCGCCTTTGTTACCGATAACTTCTGAATAACTAAAAGCAAACGCTCTACCATTTACTTGTATTGGGGCCATTGTATCTCTAGCCATAACTACAAATTGATTTCCATAAAAAGGTGCTAACACTAAATCTACAGCTTCATACATTCCATTAGTTGCTTTAGCGACTTCGTTAGAAATAAACTGTGAACGTTTTGTTAATTCTTTTGCATTAGCAGGATTACCGTGAGGCATATTACGTCTGTTCCAAAGCATACCGTCAACTTGTACGTATGATTTTGCAACCATTTCAATAGCTTTTTCTTTTGCTTTAGACTCATTAACACCTGTTAATTTAAATATTCTAGTTAATCTAATTGCTTCTTGTATTTGCATAGTTACATCTGCACCCTCCCCAAACCATGGGTCAAATGCATCAGTTAATTCAGATTCTATATCTCCTGAAGCTTTATCAAATTCTTTATATTGGTCTGGAGAGTTTACAATCTGCCACATTTTTGCAACAGCTTCATTAGTCCCCATACCGACTTGTTCTAAACTATTAACACCTTCATAAAATACTTCTGCTCTACCATCTAAATAATCTGCATCTTTATTAGGACTATCATCCATTCCAAGTGCTTTTAATTTTTTAAATCTTTCATACCCAATTTTAAAATCTTCTACTTTTTCAATATCAAAAATATTTGTATTGTTAATAATACCAAGACCTTTGTCTAACTCATCTTTCCAAGGTGAAAACACTCTAGCATTAATAGACATTAAACTTGCTACATAACTGTCTAATAAAATTTCTTTATCAAAGTCTTTTTGATTTGGGTGATGATGAGGGTTTTCTGCATAATGTTCTTTAGCTTTTTCATCTACAAATAAAGATAGCTTTTTATAAATAGACTCTTCAGCTAATTTTTTCTTTTCTTCACCAACAGTTATACCATTGTAAACACTTTTATGAGCCTTACCGTCATAAAACATTTGCTCAACATTTACTTCTGTTTTAACTTTATTAACTTTTCCTTTTAGCTTTGTTAAAATTCTAGTAGATTGTTCTTGGTGATTAATGTCATTTCTAAAAGATGGTAGTTCACTTTTCTTACCTCTTTTTTCTAATACAATTTCATAAATTTCTTTTAACTCTGCTACATCATTAGTTGTTGTTGCTCTTTCTTCAAGAAAGTTAAGGATAGTTTTATTAGCTTCTTCAGGTAATAGAAAACCTTTTCCTTTTTTATCAGTCTTACTATTGTACCAAAGTTTTAACATATCACTTCGTTTACCTGGAGTCTTTTCCCATGAGTCAACTACTTGTGTATGTGCTGCACTTCTTTTATTTAAATTTAATTGTTTAGCGTCAGCTTCAAGTTTATCTGCTTGTAATTCTAATTTAACTTTGTTCCATGCTGTGTCATATGCTCTTACATATGAGTTAGACATATCAGTAAAATTTCTACTTACTTTACCAAACTCTTCATCTAAGTTTACATCTGCCATAGTTAAACCTGTTACAGTTTCATCACCTATGATTTCAAAGATGTTTTTCTTAACTTGATTAGCGTCATTGATAGCGTGAGTAACTGCAAAGTTTACGTCAATTACACTAGTGGCCCATTGGTTTTGTAAATCAGCAACTCTAGGGTCATTTTTATCTATTAATTTTTTAATTTCTTTAGGGTCTGTAATGCCCTCATTTTCTAATCTTGCAAAAGTAGATTGTGCTTTTTCTTTTTTCTGTTCACCATATGCTTCACTAAATTTAGCAAACGATTTATCGAAACTTCCTAATGCTCTAGCTATTTGTTTACTTTCACTATCTCTTTCAATACTAGGTCTTCCTTCGTTTGTACCACCACTGTATATATTTGATACTCTATTGTTATACGTTGCCATTATCTAAAATACTTTCTTTCGTTAGGGTCTGTTGACATATATGTTGTACCTGCTTCTGCCACACCAATGGCTAACGCCATTTTGCTTGGGTCACTAGGCACTGGTAGACTGTTGATTGTTCTTGAGTTAGTTGCGAATACTTCAAGTTCTTTTCTGTTAAGTTGAACCATGTCATTATCAAATGCACTTTTGTTTTCCATAAATGCCATGTCAAACTCTGCACCATTGTCTTTAAATATAGCATCTGCATTACCTACATTTAAATTTAACTGTTCACTTAATGCAGCAATCTTTTCTAATTTAGTTTTAAATTTTGCTCTTGTTTCAGCTTCTTTAGCTTTTCCTTTTTCATAATCCACCTGACCTAAGTCATCTGCCATAGCTCTGTTAGCATTAGCAATAGCTACAGCGTTACTTGCTCTAACAGTATTAGCGTCATTCTGCTTTGCATTAAACTCTGCAACTTTACTTACAACAGTTAATGCTAGTTGAGCTTCTGGTGAACACATATTATTTTATTTCCTTTATCATTAAGTTAAATAGTTTTTTTTCATAACCGTAATTAACGGTGTCAATTAAGTTAAAGCCTAAAAACTTTAACCATTTGTTTCCAACTTCGTTTCTGACATCAACGTAGTTATATAAATACTTGTAGTCTTGTCCCATTTCTTCAATCCATTTAGGACACTCTCTTAAAAATTGTAGTGTATGGTTTAATAATTCTGGACTAGATAATAACCAAGCCACTCCATACTCTTCATTATCACTTGGAACTACACCAAACATACCAATGACACCTTCTTGTTTAGTTCCAATTATAGAATATGTTTTATGATTTAATTCTTTAAATGGATGTAACAATGCTTGTAATGGTGAAGCATTGTGTGAAGCTTTAATTTCATTTAAATCTGCTTCTCTCATTTTAGGCGCTAACTCGTGTGCGTCATCAGATTTAGCAAGTCTGACATATTTTTCCATTATGCCCTACCAGAGCGTCTATGATAAAATCCTTCTAATTCTGCTGAAACAAAGTGAACCGGTAAATGTGAGTCTGACTTTAACGTACATGTGTAGTGTGTGTTTCTAGATTGAATAGGTATATTATAAGTACCGCTTGTTATATTTGGCTGTCCAATAACAGCACTTGCACTGTTAATAACAGTTCCATTAAACTCATAATCAACATCATTTCTTCCTTCTTGAGTTACAGTTGCTTTAAAGAAACCACTGTTTTGATAATCTACAGAAACTTGTCTTATCTGGTAACGTCCAGATGTTAAGGCTACTGTACCGTTTCCAGATGCTTCTCTTAAATATGGAGTAGAAAATTTATACTCAGATAAATAAGTAGAGCCAAAAACTGCTTTAGTATGGTTGCCTTTAATTTTTTGTGTAGTTCCAGAACTAGAACTGTCTATTGTTAAGTTAGCACCGTTAGTAGTATCTACTGCTTTTAATGTTTGGTTTAAAGAATATGGAATTGTAAACGTTGTTAAATCTGTAGCCGAGTCATAAGTCCCAGTCAGTGTAGACGTTCTAAAATCCATATGAATATTATGTGTTAGTCCAGTAAAATCTGGGTTACGTAAATCTATTCTTAATAATTTTGTATTAATGTTTTCATTAACTAAAACATAAAGATAACTGTCATATGCTTCAGCTGACAATATCTGACAATTATTTAAACTCCATGTACTCCAAGATGATTGTACTTTTTTATTAGCATCCCAAAAATATTTATAGATATTTATAGTGTCTGCATTTGTAGAACTTACAGCACTTGAAGGTGTGTATGCAACATTGTTAGTAGTGTCTAAAGTGTCATGACATAAAACAATCATTGTATCTTCGATGTTGTTAGAAACAATTTTGTATGCGTTGTTAGGTATTAAAGAACTAACACCTATTGTTACATCGATACCGTCATTTGTTAATGTATCATCATCTGCAAAGTATTCTGTAATTGCAGTTTTATCATTTCTATTTTGTGCAAAGTAAACATATTTACCTGCTGAAACTGGAGCAACTTTTATTGCATGTGAAAATGTACTTGTTTTTGTTAGTACTGCTGTTGTTGGTGTTACAGCGTCTCCCGAACTTTCTAGTATATATTGTGCTTCACCAGAAAATAATAAAAGTTGTTCGTTAAAATCTATAGAGTTATGAAGTTTGTTAACTGTTGTTCCCGCTGCGGCAATGTCAATAGGGTCAGTGTCTAAAACATCTGTACCTGTTGTTGCATAAAAATTATAGTAAGAAGCATTTTCAGATAACACTAAGTTTTGGTCTGCAATAATTCCTAATCTATTTTGAAAGAATGTTAAATTAGAAACTTTTTTACCTACAAAACTTGGAGCAGAGTTTGTATCTTCATCACCACTAACCCTGTTTGTGTATGTTTGTTGTGTAAAACTAAATGTACCATTGTTATTATTAATTAATGCATAAGGCATTGTAGAATTATCTAATCCTACTTTTACTCCTGGGCCTACACATTCACTCCAAACACCGTTAGCTGTGAACTCTACATAATAATCTGAAAGTGAGTCACCTTCTTCGCCAGTGATTTGAACAATCATTCCTGGTTTTGCATAAAACGGTAGTTCAGCAAAATCCCCTATAGCATCTTTTATTGCATACATAGCTTGGTTACCAAAACCGTCTGTAGTCTCAACAGTAAAAGTACCACTACTACATGTTCCGTAAATAGTGTTACCGTATTGTGTATGTGTAAATGTTCCAGTAATTCCAGAATAGTTTGCTAATCCTTGTGACGTACTTAAAACAGCACCAGTATCAGTTCTTATAGTTTTAAATCCAATACCATCTGCACCGCTTGACCAGTGAGAAGAAGCTGTTCCATATAATAATATGTGAGCAATCTTTTCTGTATCTCTAAATGCACTATCAGTTGAAGCGTCATTACCAGTTGGCATTTGAAATAATACTTGTATTGGATATGACCAAGTTGAGTGATTTAAAGTTACACTGTACTGTCTACCGTACTGTGAACTTTTAACATAAGAAATATATTCTTGTACTTTTGCAGGTGTTGTAGTTGAACTCTCAGCTATTGTTTTAGATTTGTTTGCGACAAATGTATAGTCTGCAATATTTGAAAATGCTAAATCTTCTATAGGTTTTGTTGTAGTTAAATAACTTGCACCACCAGTTCCTATAGTTACTGTTTTTTCAACACCATTTAAATCATAAACCTTAACTGTACCGTTAGTAAATACAGCTACGTACTGGTTTGAACTATCTCTATTAATCCAATGTACTGCTGCGTTGTTTGGAAACGCTGTAGTAGATAATAGATTAGCGACAAACTCTGTCGGTGGTCTTTTAGTTAATCCTTCAATAATATTAGATTGGAAATTAGTTTGTGTTTCTGCTTGTCCTACATTACGTTGAACTGCATTTTGTTGACTAATACCACCAATAAGATTAGGAATTGATGTTGAAATTAGTGCCATAAATTAGTTTCTACCAGACCTTCTTGGGCCTCTTTTAGCAATGTAACTAGTGTTATAATCATCATTAAGCATGTTAGCGTCCATAGCTCTTGAGTCTGCTTGTTCAAATGCCATGTGAGCTTCTTGTTCATCTAGTTGTGCCATTTTAATTAATTCAGTTGCACCTACGTATCTTGCAGCAAATCTTCTTGAAGCTTTAACTACAATGTATCTTCTTGCATATTCTGGTAGGTGTTCAAACTGTTGTACTAATACTTTGTCGACTTTAGGGTCATAAGTAAAGATGTCTGTTTTGTTTTTTAAATCGTATAAATATTGGTTTCTAATAGTGTACTGATAAAAATATTGATAAGGGGCCGAAGCCTCTACTTGTACACAGTTGGCTTCTAAAGGTACTTTATTAGATGTATCTCTTGAAGCAGTTGTATCTAATTCTCTGTTAAAGAACCAACCTTGTGACTGAACACTCATAGAAGTTTCATCTAAAATATTCTTAGCGACCGCTACGTCTGTACCAATGTTTCCAGTAATTGAACTGACTGGACTCTCACCGATAAAACTTAGCATGGTATTTATCGCTTGTAATTCGCTTGTAGAATTTATTTGTGTTGTCATTGATTGTCCTTTTTAAATTTGCAAAGTAGGGGACTTAGTCTCCCTCATCCCCTACTCCTATATAGTATAAATAAGCTTAATGAATATTAAGCGTCTTTAATTCCTACAGCACTTTCTGGTCTTAATACACCATGACCCATAGCGTATTTCGCAACCATTAAAGTACCTTGTCTTCTAATGTCGTATTCCATTTCAGTAGCTAAATCCATTAACTTAACAGTTCCAACTGCTGACGGGTGACAAACTAAACCTTCGTATGCAGTCAAGTTTACAGCTTGAGGGTTTGAACCACCCTGAGTAGCTGAACCTTGGTCTACACCTGAGTTCACGTTTGAAGCAACAAAATGAGGAACTGCAATTAATTTAATTCCTGCAATTTGTAATACTCTACCTGAAGCAACACCACCATTAGCACCACCACTGAAGTCAACATTGACTGCATTAGTAGCATTCGCTAATTTGTAGTACATTTCTGGTTTTAAGAAACAGATTCTACCTTCAGATGGAACATACTTGTCATCTAAAGTTTTGGCTGCGTCAAACAATGAATCAATAAATCCATTTGCAGACGTTGCCGCAGTTGCAGAAGCGATAGCAGTATTAGTTAATACTGTACCTGCGTCTCCACCTGTAACATTGGCAGTACTCGTTTGAGCAGCTTGACCAATAGTTTGTAGAACGTGTTTGTCTTTTTGGAAAGCTAATGCTCTTCCAATTTCAGTTGAGTAGTTACTTCTAACATCCCAATGATTCTTAGCTTCTTCGATATTTGATAAAAATGCTGAAGAAACTAAAAGGTCATTAATTGTAATAACCTTTTCGTTGTGGTTCACATCAGACCCAAGTATTTCTGTACCTGGAGTATGGTAAGCCGCAGACGTTCTACCCATTACTGGGAACGTAGCAGATTTACCATTAGCAATGCTTCTTACAGAATCAGCACCTTGTGTTTTACTTGCTCTTTCAAAAGAAGTAATAACTTCTCCAGAAAAAACTTTTAAAAACAATGCGTCTTCTGAACCAGAAGCGTTTACTCGTCCAATTGAAGCCGGAGTTGCGTTTGACATATTTGTCTCCTTTTTCTATTGTTATTGTTTAAAAAGCTTTCACAAGTTTATAGTTTTTTTCACAAGATTGTCGTTCCTCGGAACGGTCAAGTTAATGGACTTTAACTTTGTGTTAGCAGTTGCTACCTATAAAGGTAACACAACTATGATTTGGCAGTTTTGGCCGCTCTTTTAAATTGAGCTGCGGTAGGTCTACCTTTTGTACCTGCTGTTCTCATCTTTTCACCTGAGCCATTTTTAATTCTGGCACGTTTTTTGTGAATGTTTGCATATAATCCATTTTTAGCCATATTATAACCTACTGTTGTTTAGTTTATTTTGAACGTCAGCTCTGTATGCATCATCACTTCCGTATCTTTCATCGTTCATTGCAGCAGTAACTTCTGCCCAAGACCTATAGCCTGGAGCATTTGTTGAACTAGATTTATTTGCACTTTGTAATGACGGGTCATCCCCTACATTATTTTTGTAACGTGCATTTAAACCTTGTATTGCTAAACGTGTAGCTTCAATGTCTTTTCCATTAACAGTTTTGTTAAAAGAATTTATTTCTGCTTCGTTTAAATTATCAGAGGCCCAGTTCATCATATTGTTATATGCTTCTGCTCCTCCTACTTCTTGTTTTAAAGTATTAGAAGTCTGTGTTGCGATTGCTTCTTGTCCTTTAATAAAAGCGTCTACATAATCTTTAGGTATTCCTGCTTTTTGCAAAGCTTCATATGAACTTTCTTTTAATTGTCCCCCTTCATTGTACTCATCTTGAAGTGATGACATATTTAACCCTGCATTCTCTACAGCTTTTTCAGCTTTATCTATAGATAAGTCAGCGTTATCTTTATTTGTTTCTTCTTTTGTAGGCTCTGATTCTTTTTCAGTTTCAGATTTTCCTAATTTACCTTCTAATTCACCATAGGCTTTTGCCATGTCTTCAGCAGACTTAAACTTTTCAGGTAACCATTCAGGTCTAGTTTCACTTTGTGTTGTAGTATTTTCTGTTGGTTGTTCTGGTGTAGTTTCTGGTGTTTGTATTTCTACTTTTTCTACCATTTATTATCCTTGCGGTTTTGTCATATTGTCTGCAACTTTAGGAGCCACGTCTTGAGCGGTGTCCTGCATTTGTTGCATTTGTTGTTGTTGCATTGCAGCTTCTTGTTCAGCTTGTAATTGTTCTTGAGATTTTAATAATCCTTCAGTGTCAATACCAAGTCCTGTTGCTAACCTTGTAATTAAATCTTGTGGATTTAAAAGTTGAACGACTTGTGGATTGATTTGTGCAAGTTGACCTATCTCTGCTACAAACTCTCTTAATTTTTGTAAGTCATTACCACGTCCTAGTGCCTCAACACCTGTGATAATTGTGGGCCTTACTGAACCCTTGGGTAGTTTAGGAATTTCATTTTGACTTCCCATTCTATCCATTAGTAATTGCACTAGAGGTAATTGTAATTCTTGAGATAATAAAGAATATATACCACCCATTGCAGTTTCTAATTCATTTGCCATGTATCTAATCTCTTGAGCAGTTACACGTTCAGCCTGTCTTTGTATGGCTGTGTTTAATAAAAATGCATAAGCTAATCTTTCTTCTAATCTTGCGATTGCTTTTTCTACAGTTTGTAAATCATAAAATTTGTTTGCTTGTAAGACTGCAACATCATCTGCACTACCAGATATAATGTCACCATTACGTGCTACAGCTATGTCTCTTTTCTTAGTAGTTGAGTTTGGTCTTACCATAAAAATCATTTTGGCACTCGCAGCAGAAGACTCGACTAAAGATTGTGATAATCCTTCTAAAGATTTTAAATCACCAATGTACTCTTCAACGTAACTACGTCCGTAATCTTCACCGTCAACTCTAATCATTCTTAAAGCTAACCATGGTAATTTATCTTGATTGTATGTACCAACAGATGATGGTATTTTAATTCCTTTAGTCTCTTGGCAAACATAATATTTACCGTTGTCTAGTTTGTAAACGTGTGTGTATAAATCACAGTTTGTTTGTGATTTTACATCTTCTTTTGACATAAGAGAAAGAACTTGTTCTCTAACTTCTTCGTCTAAAGATAAAACAGAAACACTTTCTTTTACAACTATTTCTAATAAATTTCCTTCACCGTCTCTTTTACATACATACTGATTAAGACCATATACTCTCATGTTACCTTGTTTTGGAACATGGGCCAGTGCATTACCACCTACAATTAAATGTTTTATTAATTCAAATGTTGGAACACGTAAAGCAAGAGACTCTATTTTACCCATAACCTCACGTTCAATTTTAGATAAAGCTTTTTCAACAGATGTTTTTAATTCTGGTTGTTGCTCTATTTGTTCTTTAGCTTTGCCTTGTATCGCTAGTCTAAAGAATGGTTGATTTGGTGGGAGTAATAATAGTAGTAATTTTGAAGCAAGGTTGTTGACACCTCTACTACCTACAGATTGGAAAGGACTATAAAAGTCACTTGATTGTGTTTGATGTTGTTCAGGAATTAATGTGGGAATAGTTAACTCAGAGCATTCACGTCCTCTATCGAGGTAATGCTCTTTAATTTCACTTAAAGATTCATAACGATTTTCTGCTGTATCTTTAAAATCCATTAAACGTTAACGTTAGAATTTGTACCTGTGATATTTAAATCAGTTTGCATTGCTGCTGTACCCTTTTTAGATTTCTTTTTCTTAGCAATCTCTAAAGCGTCTTCAGAAGCTAATTCAATAGTAGGTGCTTGTTCATCTCCTGATGACATTGCATTTCTAACTGGTTGTACTTGCTCTTGTTGAGCAGGCGGGTCTTTTCTTCCTCCAATACACATAGTTGTTTCCTTTTTTTTAATATGTTGTTGTATTAATATTTAAATCAGAAGATTGACTAGTCACGTTGTTCTTAACTTTTTTCTTTTCTTTAATAACAGGTGTGTTGTCTATTTCTGGTGGTGAAGCTTTTGGGTCAAACTCATTACCATCAACGAATTTTATCGAAGGGTCTTCTCTTCTAATTATTTGTGGTTGTGCCATAGCTTTTCCCATACACATAATTATTTCTCTCCTAATAAATTATCTTCGCTTCGTTTTTTTAAGTCTATTAACCAATTAACTACACTTCTTTGACCTGCCTTAAACCAGACAGTTTTCTCATTGTCTTTTAATTCAGGTGCTTTTTCTGGATAAATTTTATCTAAAACTTTGATAAGTTCATCCACGGTGTAAGGTAATTGGATGTCATTTAAGTCATCCATAATGTTTTCCTTCTAATATGGGGCCTAATTATGCCCACAAATCTCCAGTTAAGTTTCCTTTTGCATACTCAGTCGCTCTGTTTTCAAAGAAATTAGTATGTTCTACGCCATTTAATACCCAATCAAGCCAAGGTAATGGGTTTGTTTTTTGATTGTAATTAGGTTTTAAACCTAGTTGTAACAATCTTCTATCAGCAATGTGTCTAATATATAATTTAACATCATCAGCTTTTAGACCTTGTACTTCTCCTAGATTAAAAGCTAAATCTATAAACTTATCTTCTAGTTCAACCATGTCTCTACAAGTTTGATATAGAGTTCCTTTAAAATCATCATTCCAAATATTTTTATTTTCATCTATTAATGTATGGAATACTTTAATCATGTTTTCTACATGATGACTTTCATCCCTAATAGACCAAGTTACGATTTGGCACATGCCTTTCATTTTGCCATAACGTTGAAAGTTAAGTAGCATAATAAAAGAAGCAAACAATTGTAGGCCCTCACCAAATGCAGAAAATACAGCTAACTCTCTAGCCATTCCTTCAATACCTTCACCTTTATCTTTAAATAAATATTTATGTTTATCCGCCATAGCTTTATATTCTTGAAACGCCTGGTACTCACTATCTGGTAAACCGATAGTATCATTAAGTAATGAATAAGAATGTACGTGGTTAGCTTCACTAGTTGCAATAGCAGACAACATCATTCTAATTTCTGGTGCTTTAAATTTAGGAATGTATTTATCAAGATAAGCTTGTGCTATATCTACATCACCTTGTGTAAAGAATTTTAATATCTGTGTAATTAAATTTTTTTCTTTACTACTTAATCTATCATTCCAATCTCTTACATCTTCAGACAAAGGGACTTCACTTGGTAGCCAATGCATTTTTTGTTGTGTGTCATAAGCTTCAAACGCCCATGGATATTCAAACGGTTTGTAGTGTGTTCTTCCTTTAAATAAACTCATATTCCCCTCATCAATTCGATAAACTCTATTATTACTATTAATCCTAATTCTACTGCTAACACTGTATGGTATACATGCCATAGTAAGCCCAAGGTTTTTGGTCTTTTAAAATTTTTTCTTCTTTTTTTGCGGGGTTTATCAAACCCATCAAATATACTTTCATCTGTCATTGCGGTCTTCCTTGTCGGTTATATTTTTTATTATGTTGTAATTTCTTTTTCTTGTTAGGACTCTTAGTGTGAACCCTTATTCTTTTTTTAGGTTTTTCACGGGCCACAAACCCAGTAAATTTTCTTGCCATAATTATTCACAAGCAAGACATTCAGGGTCACTGTCTGGTCTTACTATTCTTTCTATTTTAGTTGATATTATTTCTGCTCTTTTGATTGCTTCTGAACGACAATAATAAAGAGTCTTAATTCCTTTTTTCCACGCTGATAAATGTAACAAATGTAAATCTTTAATGTTAACATCAGACGGTACAAAAATATTTAAACTTTGTGATTGGCAAATTTCTTTTTGTCTATCCGCAGCTAGTTCTATAATCCATCTTTGGTCTATCTCAATAGCTGTAGCAAACACATCTTTTTCCCAATCATTTAATTGCTCTAAGTGTCTTACTGAACCTCTGTTAGCAATAATACTTTTCCAAGTTTCATCAGTATTTATTTCTTTTTCTTTTAAAAGTTTTTCTAAATATTTATTACGCATGAAGTGAGTGCCACTCATAGTTTTTTGAGTGTATGCATTAGCACGTAATGGTTCTATTGAAGGTGAAGTACTTCCACAAATAATACTACTACTAGCGTTAGGAGCTATGGCCAACATATGAGCAAATCTTAAACCAGTACCTTCCATGTCTGGTGCTTCTCCTCTTTCTTCAGCAAGTATTTTAGATGTTGCTAAAGCTTGTTCTTTAATGTGTTTAAATATTTTTAGATTTATTCCTTTAGCTATCGCACTCGCAAAAGGTACGTTTTTACTTTGGAGATATGAGTGAAAACCCATTGCCCCCAATCCAATACTACGTTCACGCATAGCAGAATACTTAGCACGCTGTAAAAAATCACTAGCGTTATTAATAAAGTACTCCAGGACATTATCGAGAAACCTAACCACGTCAGGTATGAACTTAGGGTCTTCTTTCCATTCATCATATTTTTCTAAATTTAATGAAGACAAACAACAGACTGCTGTTCGTTCTTCGTTGGTTGGTAATGTTATTTCACTGCACAAATTTGAGTGATGTACTTTTAATCCCAATTTTTTTTGAGAGAGGGGCAAGCTTTTTTGTATTGTGTCAATGAAAGATAGGTAAGGCTCACCAGTGGCAACCCTAGTCTCAAGAATCTTTTGCCACAATCTTTTAGCGGAGACTGTTCGAATAACTTTTTTTGTATGTGGGTCAATAAGTTGCCAATCATCATTAGCACTAGGGTTAATAGTGCATTGATTGATAATAGACATAAAGCTATCAGGAATATTAATCCCATGGTGCAGATTAAGACACTTCCTGTGAATGTCACCACCACTGGGTTTACGTAATTCCAAAAATTCTTCAATTTCTGGATGTGATATATCTTGGTATGTTGCATAACTTCCTCTTCTAGTTTTACCTTGAGAGAAGGCTAACATTTCACTGTCTACTACGTGCATAAATGGTATTGAACCTGATGACTGTGAGCCACCAGATGTACCAGTCCCATCACTTCTAATGTGGCCCCAGAAACCTCCGATACCACCACCGACTGAAGCTAAAAATGCATTCTCTGTATAGTGAGTTGTTAAACCTTCTCTGCTGTCTGGTACATAATTTAAAAAGCATGAAATTGGCATGCCTTTTTGAGTACCACCGTTTGTTAAAATAGGTGTAGAAAACATGAACCATAGATTAGACACATAACCATAGATTCTTTCAGCCATTTCCGAGTCATCAGAAAATACTTTTGCTACTCTGTAAAAAGCCTCTTGCGGACTTTGTTCTTTGTCAGTTAAGTAACGGTCTTTTAATATTCTGAGACCCGCTTCAGATAAGTTTGTGTCTTTGCTATAATCCATGTTGTTCCTATTTAGTTTCTTTGAGTTGTTTATTAATAATAAAATCTATGTACTGTTTTGCTTTCAGTAAATCCTGGACACCATTCTTCTTAGTGTGTCTCAGTAAATACTTAATCACATTGCCAGTACAAAAATCTAATTTGTTAGCAATAATAAAATCTATTGGTTCTATTTTATGCTGTGTGTAATGAGGAGGTTCTTTAATTAAATCTGCCATGGAGTAACCTCACCAGTTTTTAAATTATAATCACCGTGTCTTAAAATTTTAGCAACTCTAGCTTGTTGAAAAGCGTCATGCTCAAACAAACCGTGTTTCTCATATGTTTTAACAACTAGTTCCCACATTTTTTTAAGTGGCATGTTCTTGTCACTAAGTATTTTCTGTGCTGTTATTTTTCCAATTGAAGGACATCCAGAAAATCCATCAACTGCATCACCAGTTAATGTCTGAACCATATGCCACCAGTCACAATGTTTTTTTGTGTTCTTAGTAAGAGACTCACCGTCATACAAGTGACCCGGAATTTGTCTTAAATCTTTATCTATAGAACAAATTATTTTACGCTCACCTTTAGATGGTTTAGTTGCTAGTATACCCATAACATCATCTGCTTCTAAATTAGGGTAGATAACAGCTTGGTATTCATCTATTAAAAACTTACGTAAAGGACTTAATAAAATAGGTTTACGCTTTTGTTTTCTATTGTCTTTGTACGTTGGTAAAACATCTTTTCTAAAATTGTTTTTATCTGTCAACGCTACTATTACTTTATCTGCACCTAGCTTTTCTTTTAAGTCTTCTATTTCTGAAACAACTAAATACTTACCTTGAGTCTCCTCCGCATGAAGCGTCCAGAAACCATTACCCCAGTGGGTATCTACTTCGGATTGTATTGCAGATTTATAAACTACAATATCCCCGTCTACTATTATTGTTCTTTTCATTTCTATCCTTGTTGATTATTATTTTTGTAAAAAAAGTTCTGATAATGGTATAAGAACACACTTAGAAGCGTGATGGTCTCCTACCATTTTTGTATTTTTAGAAAACTTTTTTACTATTTTTTTAAGTTGCGAAACTTTAAATATAAGTTTGCAAAAGTCTTGTTTACCGTGGGCTAATATGTGTACCCAATAGTCAGCTTCAGTTGCTTCTAGTCCGCTAGGCTTACCCCAACTTTCTATTTCTATTGCGATGTTGCCAGTCTTGGCCCACCAGTCTCTTTCAGTTTTAACTTCTACTTTTGATTTGTCTGCAATCAATAAGTTAGCTACTTGTTGTTCTCGTTCTTGACCGTACTTTAAATCCAGGTCGAACTTCTTATTTCCTTTTGGCATTAATGTGTTCCACTCCAATTTGTTGAGATTTTGTATTCGCCTGTTAGAGGCACTCTTAAATTAAAATGTTTGCCAGTTCGTTCGATACATTCGACAGCTAACTTTCCAATCTCTTCTGCTTTATCTTGCGGACATTCAATTTGTATTTCATCATGTACCCAAAGTACTTGTTGAACATCTTTAAAATCTTTGATTGCTTTATCAAATTCAATTAACCATTGTTTGCACACTACGGCCCCTGCTCCTTGAAGCAAACTGTTCAGTGCGCTAAACGCATTACGAATTTTAATATGTCTTTTATCAAGACCTAATAAATAACCACGCTCTGCTGATAATTGTACTTGTTTAATTAATTTACTTAATGCGGGTAATCTATTTAAGAAACGCTTTTTAACTTGAGCTGCTTCCTTGTTAGATTTACCAGTCACTTCTGCGATTTTTGAAACTCCGGCACCGTAGAGCCATGCGTACAGAAATCTTTTACTTTGGTCACGAGTATCTAAACCCGCTAACTTTTGATTTTCAGTATGTATGTCACC
>JACLAB010014409.1_pt1 | contig 17947 bp, 15 predicted proteins | sample 8027921 | NCBI WGS metagenome assembly JACLAB01 (sample SAMN15725117, study PRJNA655200) | protist metagenome | isolation source: fluorescence activated cell sorting (FACS) single amplified genomes of... | place: USA: West Boothbay Harbor, Gulf of Maine | collected 2000-07-19 | reverse complement strand
CATGAACGTCGACCAAGCGCAAGGTGAACTTCTGAAGTACTTGAACTACATCAGTAACAATCGGTGGTTGGCCATGAAAGTCTTCGGCGTGCTCATGGCTTTTCTCATGTTCTTCATAGTCTTCGTCGCTTAAAAATACTAGTGTTATTATTATTAACTTTCATCATCATTTATTGTGATATTCAACATCCAACGCTTCATAGTCTTATATGTCGCTTACTTAGTATTCTCGTAAACTTTCACACAACATTGAGATTCAACATCCAACGAAAAATGAGAGGAAAATCCTCACTCTAAAAACTCTTTAACGACACACACAAAACATCACAACAGAGCAAAAGGAACGCGTCAAAAAGACGACGATTTCACCAGAGGAAGAGATATGACGACTCGCTGAGATGACGACTGAATTCACTGAGAGACCAATCTCTCGTCCCGCTCGTCTCGTCGATTTTTACTCCTTTCCATCATCGGGAACAGAATCGAACGGCGAGAAAGTGGAATGCATCTTCTTCCCGAGGTTTAACGACCGAGAGGAAACGTTTTCGCTGGACGTTTTGGCTTTTACACACACCAAGGAAGGAGACGAAAAAGATGATTTAAACGACGATTTAGATGCTGATGATGATGCGTATCGGACTTTTAATCGCTTGGGTGTCGCGGTCTTTCGAACGAGTGGGTTCGTTTCGAGACCGAAAGTCGTCGTGTATGACAACTGGTACCAGAGAGCGAAGGAAGCGTTGACGCCGACGACTGCGACGACTTTGATCGGACGAAGAGCAAAAAGGTACCAGTTTTCCATCGAAGAGAAAACGAAGAAGAACACAGACGATGATACAGCGGAGGAGGAGGTGTTTGAACTCGTCTGGCGGTTCAGCGAAAACGACGACGAGAACGCAAACGAGGAGAGCAGAGAGGAGGATACGAAGAAGAAGCGAAAGGAGATGGTGATGATGCGAGGGTCTTGCAAGATGAAGCGCGTCGTCGCCGCCGCCGCCAGGGCAGCGGAGGGTGTCGAGACGGGATCTGCAAAGGAAACGGCGACGACGGTTCTTTTGGAGTTGTTGCGTCACGCCTCGTTGAAGTATATTCGCGAAAAGGAAGGAAACGTGGATTTAAAGCGCGCGAACGAGTGTTTGAGGAAAGATCAAGAGATCGCGGTGAAGAAAGAATTGGAGAAGGCGAGAGATATCGAGCAGTTTAAGCGAAAATGTTTTGAGGAGTGTTTGGTCCTCGTAAACGAGAAGAAGAAACGGATTCGGGAGTTGGAGGAGATTCTAGAAACGGCGAGGAAAGAAAACGACGCGTTGAGTAAAAAAATTGGGAAGGGGAAAGGAGGGAAGAAGAGAGGGAGGTCGTCGTCGTCCGAGGAGTCGTCGTCGTCCGAAGCCTCTTCGTCGAGCGAAGAGGTGAGCGACGAAGACGAGGAGGAAGAAGCGAACACGGACGACGAAGATAAGGCCACGCAAATTCGCAAACGCATGCGACAGACTGCCATGGTAGATACCATCAAAACCACGAGTGATGGAAGAAAGAAACCGTCTGCAAAGCCAACAACGACGAAGACAACAAAAGCAACAAAAGCAACCGCCTCGCAAAAATCAAAACCAGCCGCTCGGCGCGTGAACACGTTCGACGCTCTCATGCAAGCCAATTTAGGACGAGATTCCGACGCGAATTCCCAATCCTCCTCTTTTTAGATACATACATACATAGATAGATAGATAGTGAATGAGTGCGTGATACTGGTCATCGCGACGAGCGAGCAGTAGTCGTCGTAGTCGTTTTCTCCTTCTTGGAAAAGAAGGAACACGATAAAGGAGAGTTTCGCTTACGCTTTGACATACTAAATACATTTCAAAAAGTCACTCATAATATGCATCATCATCACTACTTTCCCTCCATTTCTCTCTCCTTCAACAGTTTCGCCACGCTCCCGTCGTCGTCTTCCACCAAGGTCCCGCTTTTCCAGCACCCCGTCTTCTCCCCGATTTCCTTGTGTTTCTCGTACTCCAAATCCACCTCCTCTTTCGTTCCTTTCCACCCTTTCGGGTACCTCGATAAACTTTGCGTCCCGAGCATCCTGCTCGCTTTCACTCTCAAATCCAAGGTCGTCCACTCGCCTAATTCGTTGTGAAAGTGTTCTTTCATCTTCATCCACTCGCCGACGCCGAATGTGTGCAGTCCTTCGTACAGTTTTTGCCGCTGGTCGTCGCCCCATTTCTTCCCGGAAGTCTCGAAGACGATTTTCGTCGGTTTGAAAAACTGTTGCTTTAAAGCGCCGGTTTCTGCGTCGATGGCATCTTTTCGTGTCACGACTTTACGCAAAGAGTTTGCCCATTGAATTCTTTCTTTCAATTCTTCTTCTCTGTGTGATTCGTTGGTGTTGGTGATGATGTCGAGCATGACGTGTGATGTGTTTTGCGCGCGCGCGTTTTGCCGGGGAAGCGCAGTCGAGAAAATTCAAAATTCTCGAGTGTATTCTATTTAGGGTATCAAATGTGATGGCGCGCGAAGCGATTGATGCGCGAAGAAGAATAGTTTTCTTTTCATTACGCGCTAATGTGTACACGGGTATTCGCGGTGTTGTTCTCGTTGTTGTTGTTGCGTGTGCTATTTTCTATTTGTCTAAAACTCGTCGTATATTTGCGTTTATTTTTATCGTCGTCGTTGTTGTTGTTTCTTGGTACTACTACTCGCGGTGGTAACTTGTTTTTGCCGCTGCGCTTCGTCGGTGCCCATTCTAGAGTTATCCACGATGGTATTCGGCGCGATTTGCCCTCCGTTCGTTTTTTCCAGCTGCGGCGCGGTATCTTGACAGGATTGATTGCAAAACAAACCTTTTCCGTTCGCGTCGCACTTATCGTCGATGACTATGGTTCTTTCGCCGTCGTACACCCACTTGGCTAACGCCGAACGGGCTTCGACGCCGTCGATTTTGATCTTGTCGAATTTAGTGTGCACGTAACAGGAGGGCGCAAAGACGCCGACGTTTGGATTTGCTTTTGTCGCTTCTCGGAGTCGATCAACCATTTGCGTCTTCCACATTTTCGCGTATTCTTCGCGACGGGAGCGTTCTTCTTCGTCCAAGTTTTCCCACATCTTTTTCGTCAGTTCGAGTTGCTTGTCTTCGTAGACTTTCATGTCTAAAACACCAGAGTTCAAGTCGTCGATGGTTTTCTCGACCAATCTTTGCGTTTGTTTTCGTTTCTCGTGGACGTCGCTCAAATGTTTCGTCGTAGACGACGCCAACGTCATCGATTTCAAATCGGGTTCGTGGACAAACCTGTGGTCGGCTAACGGCCAATTGTCGTGGATGGACATGACGACGGAATCTGTCAACGCTTGCACAAAAAATATGGGCGTTCTGATAAATTTGATCGAATTTCTTGCCACCGCACAACGGTGTACTTTTCGATTGCTGCCGCGCTTGGTGCACTCGCTCGGTAACGAATCCTCGGCGCGCCAAAACTTCAAGTACTTCTTCCAACTCGTCTCGTCCCACGGGATAAACGACGGTTTCATTTGGCCGTAGGTGTTGGTGGAGTTAGTCGTGTTGAGACCGAATCGTAAGAGCAGACGACTTTCCGCAGAATTCAAGTAGACGCCGTCTTCGCTCTTCTGGTCGTCGTCGCTTTCGCCGAGCTCCGCGGCGGCGTGCCGGAATTTGTCTTGCAATTTATCTTTAAACGTGGAGAAAATTTCGCTGAAAATCCCAGTTTCCTCTTTGTCGCTGCTGCTGGTGGTGCTGGTGGTTGCAGTGCTTGCATTCGCTTTTGTCTTGTCATCGTCATCGGTAGCGGAGGCGTTTTTCTCGTTTGACTTTTTGTTGTTGTTTTTGTTGTTGTTGTCCGCGGGAGGCGTAGCTTTCTCTACCAACGCATCGTCGTCGTCCGTGACTAAAGCGGAAGAGAGTGTATCCTCTTCGGCGTTTTCTTCGAAAATCTGTTCCACCATCTCGTCAAATTTCATCGACTCGAATTCCTCTTCTTCCTCCTCCTCTTTGTTACTCTTCGTCGCGCTGTGGTTGTCCTTCGACGCCTCTTCTTTATCGTCATCTTTGGAATCGTCGTCAGAGTTTTTATTTTCACCGATGGACATTTGATCTCTCGGGTCGTAAAACGTGTGCGTGTGAAAGTAGTGAAATCCAGCGAAGGCGATGCCGGACACTTTGGGAGGTTGCAGTTTTGGGTCGTACCCTTGAGCTTCGTACGCTTGTGCGATAACATCCGCCCACCGATCGATTTGTGCGACTAAACCGACTCCACCGGCAGATTTTCCGGAGAAGATGATGTTTTTCGCCGACAACAAATCGTGATGGTTGATGAGTTCATCCAAGACGGCGTCGACGATGAGACCGCCGTTCATGGTCACGCCAGACGCGTCCGGTTCGCTACTTCTGCCCAACCAAGAGTCTCCAGAACAATACGCGATATTTACCATATTTGCCGTGTTGAACGCTTCGTTGGATTTCAACACGGATTGAATACCAGTCGAGAAGTGATACGTCCTCGGCACTAATTTCGAAGAGCCTAATCCCGTCGCCGCCCGTCTCGTGCAGTCCTCGTCGTTTACGCACGTGCCTCCACCGGAAAGCATGATGATCCACGTTTCGCCGCACGAGTGTTCGACACCATCGCTTGTACATCTTTTCCTTCGCACGGAGCGGTCGATGCGCTTCGATAAATAATACGCGGGAGGCGATCCGTCCAAACATTTCGCGTTGTTTGAAGCGTGATCGAGAAAGCGCACCGGCGATACCGGATTCGGCTTGTATTTCTCATCGCTCGCATCAACTTTACCGATGTCATCGTCGTCGATGTGAAAGGTACCGTCGGCAATGTTGTCGACGATACCCTTCGCGACGTCTTTGACGATGACCGCGGCGTCCGTAACAACTGCCTTAGCGTGCGGTGCAACTTCTACCACCCCTTTTTTAATGTTGTTGTTGTTATTATTATTACTATTATTATTATTCGTTGTTGTTGTTGTTGCATTCTTTTGCACACGTTGTTGTTGTTGTTGTTGTTGTTGTTGTTGTTGTTGTTGTTTCGGTTGTTGCTTTGGCTTCGCGTCCGCGGGGGTGGTGGTCGTTGGCGAAGCGCTACCGCCGCTATTCTTGGCGTTCGTGTTGTTGTTACTACTCGGAGTAAAAGTACTCGTTGACGCGATATTGTTTTTCTCGTCCGCTCCTACCTTTGCCGATGACGCGACTGATGACCCGGTCCCCGAAGTGGCGGTATTCTTCGCATTACCATTCTCGCCCTTCTTGCCGTTATTGTTGTTGTTATTAACATTGACGATACCGTTCTTCTTGTCGTCGCCTCCGTTGCTCTCGCCTCCTCCGTTGCTCCCGCTACCGGCACTCGCACTCTTGTTCTTACTATTATTATTATTGCTATTAGTATTCTCGCTCTTAGTATTCGAAGACGACGCCTTCGAGGAAGCTTCCGCGGCGGCGGCGGCGAGAGAAGAATCCTTCTTCGCTTGTTCCCTCGCGTGTTTCGCCACCGCTTCTTTCACCAGTTCTTTCCTTCTCTCCTCTAAGAAGAAGTCAATCTTTTCCTTCTCTTGTTTCGTCAGTTCGTCTTCGTCCGGTACTCCCGTTTTCACTTGTTGCGTTTGTTGTCCTCCCCCGAGTCTTTTCAACGTTTTACTCAAACCACCGCTCATCTTTGTTCTCGTGTTTGTCATCGTCATCACCAAAGCGGCGACCGTTATTAAAATCAGAACAACAAAAAAGACTTTTCCTCCTTTTCGAATTAAACTCGTTCCAAAGTTTCCTCTCCGTTTGATGTACTTAGTAGTATTCGACAGTAAAGGCGTCGCTTCCACATCATCATCATTTTCATCATCATCGCGGGAAGAAGAAATGGTCATCATTTTCTTCCTTTCTTTTCCTCCTCCTCCTCCTCCCGTTCCAAAAGAAGAAGAAGAAGAAGAAGAGTTGTTGTTCTGAACGACAGAGGACTCGATGTTGTTATCAGAGTCTCCTCCTCTGTTGTTCTTTTTAAAGCGGAGAATTTTTCCTTTACACGATGAATGAAATCTTTTAAAGAATCTCTTTTGAGGAAGAGAGGCGCGGGACAGAAACAGAAAAGAAAAGAGAGAGACGTTTGAGAGCGCTCTTGGCCCATTTTTAGGGTTTAGAACCCTAAACAAAAAAATGTGCAAAAAGAAAGAAAAAAAGATTCAAACGCCAAATAAAAGTCCGCAACAGACACTTCGTGTCCTTGCGTGAACCTTATTAAACTCGTGATCTTTAGTTGAATCACGCGTATTTTGATAATTTGTTCAATTCATTAAACCTGGGGTTGGGGTTTACGGAAGTTGGGGGAGTTGATAAAACAACATGAGCGATCTTGGTTTTGGGGGGAGTTGGGAAAAGGACGACCACGTTCTTGGTTGGCTTATTCAAACTAAATATCGACACTTTCAAAGTGGAGCGTTAAGTAAAACAGGAAGTATGTCGTGCGATGAAGCATTTCAAGCATTTCAATGTATTTACAAGGCAAAGATTGATGACGAACGTGAGCATTACAAAGTAAATATGTACAGAGGCGAAAGTGAAAGTAATCCTGACGACATACCTCTTTCAAAGTTAAGGTCCCACCACTACCGATGCCTGAGAGCTATGAAAGCTTTCTACGAAAAGTCTGAGGAAGTATCGAAAAGAGATGCCGAATGCTCTTTTTGGATGCTGTTCACTGACTGGAAAGACGAAGTAGACTATTATAAGCCAGAAAGAGGCCGTGCCAGTGACATTGACGCCGACGAACTCCCTATCAAATGGTTACAACCTTGTATGTACACATACTTTAGAATACTGGGAGGATATTGGTGCGCTCGAGTAGATGGATTGGGGTTTCCTGAACTCGAGACGGTCGACGGACAGGTAGGATACACGATACGTATATACCAAGAAGAAACCCAGGAATCTCATTCTCAAAGATTCGAAATGTCTCCAGAAGAAATCCAGAAAAACTTTGAGAAATTTTTGAATAACTCAGAGTGTAGAAGGTGTGGAGTTGACATCTCCAATCGACGGCCGAACTTTAATCAGTGTTACGGTTGGTGGAAAAATGACAGGGGTGGCAGGAATGGTAGGGGTATATTATATATAAACCCTGTATATGGTTAGTAATATTTTTACGGAAGTTGGGGGAGTTGATATTTTTGGGAAAACTTTCGGAAAACTTTCGGAAAACTTTCGGAAAACTTTGGTCTTTTTGGTTAGAAATGTAAACGATTGCTTTAGTTAGAAGAGAGAAAAAGAGTACGACGTATGCACTTAAAAAAGCACACGCTGAGTGCTTACCCCTTACTTGTATTTAGGGTTTAAGTGCCTAACTCTTACTCTTTTTTTAGAAGAAAACAATCGCACTTTTTGCTCTTGCTTTGACTACTCTTTCTGTTCGTTGTGCGCGGTCTCGTTCTCTCTCTCTCTCTCTTTGAAGCGTACGTAGTAGCTGGTGTGACAACAACTTCAGAATACGAGACGACTTTTGCTCTTCCTAATAATGTTGTGTGCGAAAAGAATAATGCATTAGTTGAAAGATAGAAGGGAAAAACGATGGAACAAACGCAAATCTTGCCTCCCGTACAAACGACCAAACGAGGCGAAAGAGCGCACGTGCACGCGTTTTCCTCTTCTCTCACGAAGAAGAACGAGTCGCAATTCTCGTGTACCTACGTCAACGAGAAAACAGGGAAAGCGTACGTTTTGGTCACTTTCCTGGGAAGGACGCAGAAGAAGAAAACGACGGTTGAACACCAACACGCGAAAATCACGTGCGTCTGCCCGTTCGCGCCTCCTTTCGATACAAAGAAGCACATGGCAGCTTCGGGAGCATCCGACGGTTCAATCCAGATCTGGTCGTTAGAAACCGGAGCGTTGATAAAACGACACGAAAAGGTTTTAGCCGGTCCGGTGCGGGACGTGTGTTGGTCCTTCGACGGCGCGAAGGTACTCCTCGCGGGCGAAGGGCGAGAGCAGTTCGCGAAGTGCGTCGACGCGGAGACGGGGACCGCGGTGAAAGACCTTTCGGGGGCGACCAAAGCGTGCACGACAGTTTGCGGGAGCAGGAAAGGGAAGCCGCACAGAGTTATAACAGGATCGGAGGATTTTCGAGTGCGATTTTATACAGGTGGGCCGCCGTTTTAGTTGGAACAACGAGAGCGAGCGAAGCGACGAACACACACTCACGAAAAGTATATAAACGAAGTTCGAATGTCCAGAGACGATAAGTACGTGCTTTCCGCGGCTGGCGATGGGATTGGCGTTTGGGACGTCGAGACGCTCGAGATGGTTGGCGACGAAGGACGGGTCGCCGCGAAGGACGGATCGACGTACGGCGTCGCGTGGTTAGACGACGACGAGGATGAGGAGAATAACACAATTTATCGGTTCGTTTCGAGCGGGGCGGATAAAATGGTGAAACTTTGGAAGGTGAAAGACGTCGTGCGAGTACGACAAGTAGGCGTAGACGTAGAAATCGTCGAGATTTTGAAGAAAACAGACGAAGAAGGAGAAGAAGAAGATGACGTTCGGTTGGTCGTGAAACCGAAGACGGAACAACACGTCGCGAAACACGTCACGCTCGAGGACGCGTACAGTTGTTGCGGCGCGGAGACAACCGTCGATGATATGCAAATAGGCGTGTGCGCGTCCGCCGAGACGGTCGTTTCTTGCGGCTTGTCCGGAAAGATGACCGTGCTCGACGTCGTCGAAGTCGACGATAAAGACGAGTTTGGTGAAAGGAAGAAGAAAAAGCAGCTGCGTTTTCGGGAGGAGATTTTAGGACACTCGAGGCCGATAACGGCGATGTGCTCGGTCGATGTTTCGTCGGGGTCGTCTTCTTCGACGAAGAAAAAGTATCAGGTTTGGACGGCGAGCATACGAAGGGAAGACGATCCGAGACCGAAGATATTGGTCTGCGAGTACGTTCCGGAAACGAAAACCATCGAAAACGTGCGAGAAGTCATAAAGAATACGCCGCTGAAAAAAGTCACGAAACTGGTCAACTGCGGGAACGATATCGTCGCCGCGATTGGTTTCGACGATCACTTGCGCTTCGCGAGCGTTAAAGACATGGCTTTTATAGATGATGACGACAATAGTAACGACAATAACGACCAGGAGTGTCATCGTCGCGCCGTAAAATTTGAGCAACAGCCAATCGACGTCTGCGTCGTTTCCGTTTCCGTTTCGATTTCGCAAGACGAAGAAGAAGAAGAAGAAGAAGAAGAAGAAGAACCACTACTTCCGAAAACAACAAAAGTTACGACGAAAGAAGTTCACCACTGCGAACTTATGATAACGTTTGCAAACGGTCTCGCGAAACTCGTGCCGATTGAATACGAGAAATCGTCATCATCGAGCGACAATAATGGAGGAGGAGGAGAGTTGAAAATTCTATTTGATAAAATACAACAGATTGACGTGAGGACGACGATTCAGAAGACGACGATTCAGACGACGACGACGAGAAGGAAAAAAGAAGTCGAGTTATCGTGTGGACGCGCCGTTCAGTTTTCTTCCGGCGGCGGCGGCGAAAAAACGCTTTTCGCTTTCGGCTGCGCCGACGAAGCCGCGGTGTACATTTTCGAGAGAAGAAACGAAGACGGCGTCGTTGAACACAAACAAACGCTCGAGCGAAGCAACGCGTCCTCGTCGTGCAACATCACATGCATAGATTTTGCTCCAAACGGAAAACATCTCGCCGTCGGCGATTCCAATCGAGAAATTGTCTTATGGACGACGACTTCCAACGCCGAAGATGAAGATGAAGATGACAAAGATGAAGAAGAAAGAAAACAAGAAGAGACGAAAGAAGAGTTATTCTTCCGTCTCCTAAAACCGCGCGATCGACGACACTCTAAATTCCTTCACAGCAGCCGAATCGAAGACGTCCACTGGTCTCGCTCCTCCACGTCCTTCCTCTCGTGCTCTTTAGACGGCCGCGCGAAAATCTGGCGAAACGTAGTACGAAAGAGTAGTAGTAAAAGTAGCGCGGTCAAAGTCGTCGAGGAGGACGTGAACGCCGTCCGAGGCGGCGTACGTTTCGCCCAACTCTTATACGTCAACAACGAAAACGACGAAAACTTCGACAAAGAAAACGAGGATGATTTGGAGACTGCAAATGCGCATCTCGTCTGCGTCGGCGCCGATTGCGCCGTGCGCTTCTTCGGGCATACTCCGTCTTAGTATTTAAAGAGTTAGAAGTAGAATTTCATCGCATCATTGGAACAGAGACAGCAAATTGCACAAATGTACCATCAATACTTCTGTGTTGTACGTCTCAAGACTGATGTACGGGTACTCAAATGGCCACATCGATACCAATCGTAAACATTGACACATATCGCGTCAAATTCAATTAATTCATTCACATTCTTTGGAACACAGAGAGACATTCCCCACAAAAAGTACGCGCACTTTAGACCATTAAAACAGATCCTTTTACTCGCGACTTTACTCTCACGCGTACGTACAAATAGTGTCAATCGTAATTCTTCTAAAAATGGCGAAGAAAAACAGCACGAAGAAGCGTCAAAGTCGAATCGCGGACGCTTTAGTGAGAGAGCGGAAACAGTTGGAAAAGCAGCGAGAACGCGAATTGAAGATGAAAGAAGAAGAAGAGAAGACGAGCGTTGGACGGCAGATGCGCGAAAAGAGGAGTAAGAAACACGAGAATACTAAAGGAGGAGTACGCGTTCTCACCGGTGGCATTCAGAAACAGAAGAAATCTTCTAAAAGAGAAGGGAAGAATCGACACAAAATCGTACGCGGCGTTCGAGTGGGAAACGCGACGAAAATACGCAAAAACGTCACCTACGGCGGGATTACGATTAAAGATAGCGAGAGCAAAAAAGCAGTCTTAGAAATGCTGAAAGCGGAGGATAGGATGATGGTGTAGAGTGAAATGCGCGAAGATGTGACCTTTTACGGCGTTTGATCGTCGCGCGATGAAAGCGAGCGAGAGCGTTAAAAAGCGGTTTCGTTGGCGACGCCGAAAGCGGAGGAGAGGAGGAGGATGGTGTAGTAGAGTGTGCGTGTGTATGCGCGCCGCTATTTCTGCGTGTATTAGTATTAGTATTAAAGTAAACGTATTATTTTACAGTCTCACGGCTTTGAGGACGACGAGGGACTCTTCGTCCGCTTTCGTCCATTTCGCGCGTTCGACTCGCATTCCGTCTTGGTTGGATAAAATCTCCATCATCTCCTCGATATCGTTTTGCGCGTACGCGACGACGAGAAACGTCCCTCCGTTTGGTCGCAACCACGATTTGATGTCGTAGAGAATTCGGTCGACGACTTCTCGGCCGCGAACGCCTCCGGCCCACGCGGCGGTTAACGAGGAAGACAAAGAAGAACTTTTCGTTGAAGGGTCGTAAATCTCTTCCGAAGGTGTGACCACGTACGGTGGGTTGAACAGCAACACGTCTATTGGTTTCTTCTTCCTCTCTTCTTCTTTCACTTCTTCTGTTTTCTTCTTCTTCGCATTTATCCGGCGGCGGTAAAACCGGTCGTCCTCTAACATGTCGCCGCGGAAAATCTCAATCGAATACCGCGACGACGACGAGTCGTCTTCATCAAAGTCCTCCTTTTCCTCCTCCTCATCATCCCCGACGACTCGCAACCCGTGTCTCCGCATCGTCTCTTTCGCGTGTTCTACCGCCTTTTCGTTCACGTCTACTCCGAGAAACCGCCACACGCGACGACATTTTTTCTTCGTCTTTGAATCATCTTCCCGCTGCTTCCTTTGAAGCCGCTCCTTCATTTCTTCGCAAAACCGCATCGCGTGCGAACACAGCACGTACCCGGAACCGACGCCGATTTCCACGCTGACAAATTCTTCTTCCTCCTCGTCGTTTTCATCATCAAAATCGTTTTCATCGTCGTCATCGAGTCGTCTCAACGCGTTCGATTCCTTCCTCTTTTCCCGAGACCAAATCTCCTCCGCGACGGCATCGGCGAGGAGGAAGGAGTCTTCGCTCGGCTCGTAGACGACGGATTTGTCGTACGAGGTGTCTCTGATTCTCGCCATTATTATGGGAATAGTGTTATAAATGAAGCGATTGTTCGGTGATGCTTAGTATTATTGTTCGTTCGTTCGTGAATGAATGAAGAAAACAGTTAAAATTATGAAGAAAAGTCTGCTGTAAAAAGCGCGTTCGATCGATCGATCCGGAATCTCTCTCTCTCTCTCTGCTAAAGGGAAGCGAACCCTCTCCTCGCTCGCACGCGATTTTCATTCTCTCGCATCTGCTCTAAAGCGTTCCATAAGTCTTCGATTTTCACGTCGACTTGTTTATCGGCGTCGTCTTCGGCGTACTCTTCCGCTCGTAAATCTTTTATGCGGACGCATCCGTTTTCCCACTCCGAAGGGGCGACGAAGACGACGTATCTTGCGCCGATGCGGTTGGCGTAATCGAAGGTTTGCGCGACTTTTTTTTTCGGTTCGAGGAGGACGTCGACGACGACGAGTCTTTTGTTTTCGTCGGCGCTATTAATGTTTCCATCTCCGTCATCATCGTTACTACTACTACCACCACCACCACCACCACTACCATTCGAAGGAGGAGAAGTCTGCCTCAACAAACCCGCCGCTTTCATCGCCTTGCCTTGCATGTCTTTGTTATACGCGCAGACGCAGAAATCAACCCTTTTTTGGACGTTTGGGAGTAAATTTTTCTCCTTCAAAAGTTCGACGATGACGCAATCGCCGAAACCAAACCCGCACGCCGGTACTGGCGTCGTCGCTCCGTACAAAGATAACAACTTATCGTATCTACCACCACCGGCGATCGCTCTCAACTCGCCGGCTTTATCGAACGCTTCAAAGACGACGCCGGTGTAATACGCTAATCCTCTCACGACGGAAGCGTCGAATTGGAGCCAGTCGCCGAAACCGTACTCCTCCGCCAGTTTGAACAATTCTTTCAACTCGCGTATGGATGAATCGTCCACGGCTTTCGTATTGCTATTAGTATTATCACCATCATCACCACCGCTACTTACTTCGATCGCCTCTCTGGCCATTTCCTCCAACTCCTCGACCGTTTTACAACTCAACGTCTTCACCACGTTCTCCGCGGTTTCTCTCGGTAACCCCAACGTCTCCGTCAACTCCTTTACCACCGCCTCGGCGCCAATCTTATCTAACTTGTCCAATATCACGCACGTCGGCGCGAAAATCTCGTCCGGCACGTCGTTAATCGTCAACATCGATTGCATGACTTTCCTCGAATTCACTTTAATCCCGACGTCCGCGCTCGTAATCCCGCAGCTCTTAAAAAACTCCACCGCCGCGCTCAACAACTCCACCTCCGCGGTTATTTCCTTGCACCCAATAATATCCATGTTCCACTGATAATGCTCTCTTTTCCTTCCTCTCTGCGTGGCTTCAAACCTCCAACACTGCGGTATCGAAAACCACTTCAGCGGCAAAATCATCGACGCGCCTCTCGACAACACCATCCTCGCTAACGTCGGCGTCATCTCCGGTCTCAGCGTCACTTCCACCCCGTCTTTATCCACGAACGAATACATCTGTTGCGTGATCTCCTCCCCGGCTTTCCGTTTGTATAACTCTTGCCGTTCCAACACCGGCGCGTCGTACTCCTCGAACCCTGCTCTGAGACCACATTTCCGGAATTTCTCAAACAACCACGTTTGCAATCGAAACTCCTCGGGGAAGAAGTCTCGCGTGCCGGAGACGGCATCCAAGTGAACCGGAGGCGTCTGCGACGCGTGCACCGTTACAACTGAGCCTCCTCCTCCCGATGACGACACCACACCTTCTCTCTTCTTCTTCAGTTCTTTCTCCAACTTTTCCTTCTTTTTCCGCTCCTTCTCCGCTTGGCGAATCAGTTGCTTCTCCGTTTTCGGTTCCTCTTCGGACATCTTTTTCAAACAACAACGACAAAAAGAACCAAAACCACCTTCAAATCTCTGATTCTCGGTTGTTGTTGTTCTTCTTCTCTCTCTCTCTCTTCCTTTGTCTTCTTCTTCTTCTCTCTTCTTCGTTTTGTGGTGATTTCTGCCGCCATTTTTAGAGGGAGAAAAGGACGAGTATTTAGGGTGTACAAAAGTGTCGATTTTTTTTTATGAAGGAGAAGGTTTTGTACAAACAAGTTTCATTGGATATACTACTTCGAGAGCGTCAAAAACACACTCTCTCTTATTCTCTCTCTTATTCTCTCTCTCTCTCTCTCGAGAGATATTTCTCTCACGATGCAAAATCATAGGAAATTAGAAGATGGACCCTTTGTAGCCGGCTTTTTCTCTTTCGGCTTGCATCTTCGCCGCGGCGGCGGCTCTTCTGGCGTTGGACGCGTCCTCCTCCGCCTTGGCCTTGGCCTTCTTCTCCTCCGGCGTGAGTTCTTTCTCGCCGGAACCTTCGTAGGCGTTCCAGTTCGATTGGCCCGCGACGGACGTTTTGAACGTTTCCGAATCATCTCTGGGAGGGGCGGAAAAGTTGCCGCCAGATCTGTTTAAAAAGAATAGAACAAAAGAGAGCGCGACAGAGTGAGTACACAAAAGAGTAAAAAATACGACAGCTTTGAAAAGAACGAAATTTTTTTTCCTCTTCTCTTCTTCTTCAAAAGTGTTTGTTGTTTTTTGTCCTCTTCGCTCCCTGCGATGGTTGTTGACGTGTCCTTTTTTGGAGCAAAAACGTGTTCACACTTATTGGACAGTTGAGCACTCGCGCGATATCTCTCTTTCACTCTTTCCAATTATCCATATCTCGTCGCGAAAGATACCATACTTTATTTACGCTCTCTTTTCGACGAAAGGAGGGAACAAAAGAAGCTTTCACGGCGAATGGTGTTTGTAGTCGAGAGGAATGAAGACGTCGTTCTCCTTCGCGCGCGCGCGCGCCCGAAAGCATTCGCGCGTTTAATAATGGAAAAAATGACGTGTACCGAAAAGAGGAGAGATTAAAAAAGAACAAAATGGATGATCGATCCAACACACGCAGAAAACACTTTAAGAAGAAGAACTTCTTCGTACCTGCGGGTGACGTCTCTCTTGGAAACAGTCGCGTTCAAGCGAACGGATTGAGTAACAGTTTGAGTGACAGAAAACATTTTTATTAAGTAAAGAGTGTGTTGTGTGACGTGTGTGTGTCTTTTCAAAGAAATAAGTGAAGTCCAAAGGGTGACGAGCTTATCTTTCTTCACATTTTTTTTTCGCTTGGGTTTTGCCCTTTCATATTTAGGGTTCCAAGGGCAAAAATTTTATAATGACACAGACCGCGTGTGAGTTTTTCTCGGCTCAATTTTCGTCCCAAATTTCGTCTTCAGAAAAGACGTTTAAAGCGTAAGTGTTTAACGACTCTTTTCAGAAGACATTTAAACCCCCTTTATAATTGCGATAAGAGAGAATAACGATGATGGCGCAACAACAACAACAACAGTATTCTTCTCCTTTCTCCCATCAAACGAATCAACCACCACAAAAACAGTTCGACACCGGACACGGGGATCAGATTCACGATTGCCAGTACGATTATTACGGACGGGTACGCATACTTTTGAACTCTGAACTCTCTCTTTAACTCTCTCTCTCTCTCTCTCCTTTTTATCGCGCGCGTGCGAAAGCGTGATGTGCTGTTGTTGTTCTTGTTCTCGATGTGTGTGTATATTTATACGCAAGAAGAAGCGCGCGGTAATGTTCTTTGAATTGCGTGTTGAGAGAGAGAGAGATCAACACCAACGGAAACGACTCTCTTACTACGAATAACTCTGCTGACATTTTTTATGCTCTCTTAATACTACATCACTAAAACCAATCATCATCATCATCAAACTGAATAATAATAACGATAATACATAAAAAAAGAGAGTGGCGACGTGCTCGTCCGACCGAACGATCAAAGTGTTCGATACCGGAACGACGACGACGACGACGACGAGTGGTGATGGCGGCGGCGACGGCGAAAACGTCGCGAATCATCCTCCTCCTCAAGAGGCAATCGTCGAAAGAGCGAACGCGACGACGCTCACCGGGCACGAAGGGCCGGTGTGGCAAGTATCTTGGGCGCACCCGAAATTTGGCGCGTTGTTAGCGTCGTGTTCGTTCGATCACACGGTGATGATATGGAAGGAGACGAGTTCGAACGTTTTTTCGAGAGTGTACGTGACGCCGAAAGGTTTTTTCGACGGGAGCGTGAATGCGATTTCGTGGGCACCGCACGAGTTTGGGTGCGCCGTGGCGGCGTGCTCGAGCGACGGGAGCGTAGCGGTTATTTCGAGTAATAGTAATGTGGCGGGAGGAGGGTGGCGAAGCGAGAAGATTTCGAACGAAGCGCACGCGGTTGGGTGCACCGGGGTGTCGTGGGGACAAAACGACGAGATTGCGAGTTGCGGGTGCGATAACTTGTGCAAGATTTGGACGAGAGGAGGCGCCCAGGACGGAGGAGGAGGAGGAGAGAGTAGCAATCATAACCAACATCATCATCATAATCAACAACAACAACAACAACAGTGGCGACTAAAGAAAGAACTTCGAGGTCACTCGGATTGGGTGAGAGACGTCCAATGGGCGCCAAACAACGGTGGTTCCAACGTCCAACAAATCGCTTCCTGCTCGCAAGACGGCAAAGTGTTCATCTGGACCGAAAGCAACAACAACAGCAGCACTACTACTGCCAACAAAGACTACCACTCCGTCCTTCTCAACGACTTCAAAACCGCCGTCTGGCGTCTCAGCTGGTCCGTCGTCGGGAACGTCCTCGCCGTTTCCGACGCCAACAACCAAGTGAGCGTGTGGAAAGAAAGCGTCGACGGCGCGTGGACGCAGATTCAGTCAAAGTAATAGCAAATGTATCATCGATGTTACGCCGTTTCATTTTTCTCCTCACTTGAACCAATCGACACAAAAAGAAGCACTTTAAAAGAATTTGATGAACGCGAACGCGTCCACCTTCGTCCCGTCCACCTTCCTCTCCGCCAAAGAGGACAAAGAAGGAGAGGAGGACGTGAACGAGGAGGAAAACGAGGATATATATTTCGCCATCGACGTCGAGTGCGTCGCGACTGGATACACGCACAACGACCGAGCGGTGGCGCAGATTGCCGTCGTGGACGACGCGATGCGGACTTTAGTGAACGTTTTCGTGAAAGAAGAAGGCACCGCTTCCACGTCGTACGATGATGAAAATGAAAACGATACCAACATAGTGTCCACGATTGAACCTCTGACGGGGATAACGAGGGAAAAATTAGAGAAGGAAGGAATTCCGTTTGCAGATGGTAAGAACTGACACTTACGCGTATTGAGTATTTCACGCTTTACGAGTATTATCGCACAATAATAAACTGACGACTTATTCTTATTTTTCTTTGAAACAACGACACGAAAACAACAGCCATGGTTCTGGTTCGCCGATGTTTACCTTCCCGAAAAGCCATTTTGGTCGGTCAAAATGTCTCCAAAGACATCGAGTGGTTAGGTTTGCGCGAAGGCGAAGACTTCAAAGGCGTCGTCGATTTGTGCGGCGTGTGGAGAACGTGGAATCCAAAGTTTAAAACCTATTCAGTGTTCTCGCAAGATCATCTGGTGAGGAGGTTACTGAAAGGCCAGCTGGAGTTGAGCGAGAAACACTGCGCGGAAGGCGATAGCGTGAAATCGATGAAACTGTTTCAGTTGTGGAGAGAGTTACACCACGAGCCGGAGAAGTTGCAACGAGAGAAGGAGAAATTGTTGGAAGGCGCACCAGAACCGAGTTTCGCGAAGAGGTTTCCAACTTTCGAGGGTGTGTGCATGGGAAACAGGAAGACGTGCACGTGCGGAGCGCCTTTTTTTGGCTGATGACGACGCCTTTGCGAGCGGCGAGAGAGATCGTTTGCGCAAGGATTAATACACACACACATTAGAAAAATACTAGAGAGACTTTCTTACGCGGAGGAGATTTACCTCAGGACGGGATGAGAGCGC
>JACLAB010006596.1_pt1 | contig 17948 bp, 12 predicted proteins | sample 8027921 | NCBI WGS metagenome assembly JACLAB01 (sample SAMN15725117, study PRJNA655200) | protist metagenome | isolation source: fluorescence activated cell sorting (FACS) single amplified genomes of... | place: USA: West Boothbay Harbor, Gulf of Maine | collected 2000-07-19 | reverse complement strand
GGAGCAGCCTTGGCAGATACAGCTGGCGTGGACGGCTTTCCAACAGCCGGAGCCGGAGCCGGAGCCGGAGCAGGGGCAGCCTTGGCAGCAGCGTTGGGAGCCGATGGAGTCGTGGGCTTCGTACTAAAGCCAGTGGGGGCCACTGCTTTCGCCGCCTTTGCGGGCTTGGCATTGATATTCATGGTAGTAGCGGCGCGTGCTACTTTGGGCCTCACCGTGTCAGCAACAGCAGGCGTCGATGGCTTAGCAACGAATACAGCTGGAGTTGCTGGCTTGACCGGCGCAGGTGCAGATGATTGCATGGCTGGTGTACTCGGCTTCGCCACAGCTTGTGCTGGTGCTTGTATCGCTGGTGTTGCTGGCTTGAGAGGGGCTGGTGTACTCGGCTTGACTGGTGCAGGCGCTTGCTTCTTGCTGCTAGACGCAGCGGGAGCAAGTTCTTGTGCCACTAAGGGGGCAGCAGCAGGCGCCTTTGTCGACTTGGCTTTCTTCTTACGTGGAGAGCTCCTAACAGGAGCTGTCTCGGGTCGGCGTGGAGACGATGACGTGGACGAGGTGTCCGATAATGCTGAGGACGGCTTGCTATCGAAGGCTAACTCTAACCCTAACCCTGCATCAGACAAGGGGACAGCAGCAGACTCCGTAGCAGCATATGCGGGGGATGCATCATGGGCAGCATACGGCTTGTGCTTCTGCTCCACGATCGATGACTTGATAGCTGGCATGGGCATGGTTGCTGACGCAATCGCATCACCATTACTGTCGTAATCGTCGTCGTCATAACCATCGTCATACCCATTATCACCGTAGTGAAGGTCACCATAACCATGGTCGCCGCCCCTGCCTCCGTGTGGGTCTGATGCTGGGGCAGAGTTCACCATTTGACGAGTCAGGTGGTGGTGGAGGTACGCATCCTGCTCCCTTCTATCACTATCATCGTTCTCGTCGTCGCCCTCCCCACCGTTGCCGTGATCATACCCTTCTCTGCCCCCAGCCACCTTCGCTCCAGCAGCCTTCGTCTTGGCAGCTTTGGACCTCTTCTTCTTCTTCTTCCTCTTCCTCAGAACCCCCACCCCACCGCCTGATTGACCGGGACCCCCCTCGGGCAGTCCTTTGGGTCTAAAAATCGGCATGCGAGTGCCAATTATGGGGCTTGGGGATCCATCATCATCGGATGCAGCCAAAATCGAACCCCCGACACTACCTCCCTGCTCGTCTTTCGTCACGAGATCCAACAGAGGGGTGGGCCAGGCCACGCCTGCATCCGGTTGTCCCATGGGGTGGTTGCTGGACGAACCGTCGAAGGGCAAAGTCGCAGAATCCACCTTGTTTTTATCAGTATGGTTATTACTGCTGCTGCCGCTAAACCCTCCTCCTAATGCTCCCTTGTGAATGGGCATCATTAATATGGAACCTTTCTCTTTCTCGAGTGCAGCACGTTTCGGTGAAGGGTGACGTTGCTTGGTGTGACTGCCACCACCTCCTCCTCCTCCTGCTTTAATAGGCGGAGGCACGGTAGCGGCAGGGGCAGCGGCGCCAGACGCGTAGAATCGGGCGGCTGCCAAACTGTCATACACGCCGCCCTCGCCACCGGTCGCGTTGTTTTGAACGTTGTGTTGCTGTTGTTGGCTATTTTTTGGGTGGGCGGCTCTGCCCTTTCCCGCGCCCATAGCAGAAATAGCAGTTATATCGCTACCGCCACTGCCTTTGCCTCCCTTGATGCCCTTTAAAATGGCATTGAAACCATTAGTCAGTCGAGACACCTCTGCCTTGAGATATTCCGTTTCCCCCGCCTGCGCGAAATGAGCGTAGGATTCGAAGCTTTCTATCATCATGAGCTCTCGTTTCAGTGCCTCGCTCTTGACTTCACGCTGCAAACCTATGACAAGTTCGGTCAAACGAGCGACTTCCTTGTGCATTTCTTCCCTCTCCACGGCGTATTCTGTGCTTGCGCTGGAACGCATGTCTTTTGCCAGATCAACCTTTTCCTTCTCGTTTGTTTGCAGCTGACTTCTCAAGGAGACGATGGTGCTTTTGAGTTCTCGCACGAGTTTGCTCTTCTCAACAGCCTGTCGACAGCTTAAGATGCCCTCTCTCGAGATCTTTCCCTCCTGCATGATGAGAATGGCCTCCTCCAACCGCATAATGTCGTTGCGCAGGGCTTCGTTATCCGAGCGAGCCTTGCCCAGATTGCTCTCCAATGCAGAGATCCTCGCAGCAGCCTGACCAACAGGTCCTCCATCATTCCATTCATCAGTTCTTGCGGGTAGCAAATTTCGGCCAGCACGATGTTGAGATCGTCCATTGCTGCCATGCGCACCGCTGCCGCTTTGGGCCACACCGCTGGGACGAACTGGCTTCATGGTGTGTTTCAATTGACCTTGAGCACCTTCCAGAGGAGGGAAACACTTCTTGATAAAGCAAAATGGGACAATAAGAAAAAAGCCAGTGAAAGTGAAAACACTTCCTGGGTCTTTATCCCTTCTGTGGCAAAGCGCATACGCGAGGCATAGTGATGGACTCTTCTTATGACCGTAGTTATGTGGTGACTCCTCAGGGCACGCTCGAGAGGATGGTGGGTAAGCGAATTGCCGGTGCCCAGGGGCAGGAAGAGCACACGAGGAGTCTGAAGGTGATATTCCCCAAGGCTAGCGCGGAGAGTATCACGAGGAAAGAGCAGTTCAAGGGGAAGTATATCCAGATCGAGCCCTTCAATTCAATGTGCCTGAGGGATCACGTAGAGTCCAATAGTAAGAGCTACAAGTCAGAGAACTCCCACGGCCAGATCAAGTCCTTCAATCTTTCTCACAACTTGATCTGATCTCATCTGATGTAGAGGCATACAGCAAGCGAGCATGAACTTATAATATACAAAACTGTAATGATGGATGGACACTTTGTGAAGTTTGTACAAACAGTCACAAGAACAGAATCTTCAAAACCTTCTCTCTCCTCATTCATCACAGCATTTCCAGTCTGCGATAGCGAGCAAGCTGAGAGTCGTTACCCTCAAGCCCCCCGCAGTGGTAGTAAATGAGGTTGTACTCCTCACTGAGGCTGGAAAGATGCTCGAAAATGATTTCAAACGCGCGGGGGGCGTAAACTAGATCAAAAGTCACTGGATCTTTCTCTTCTTCCCCACCACCCTCAACACACTGTAGAGAATTGATTTCTTTCCAGATCTGGTAGAGCTCTTGCCGAGGCTCTGCGAATCTCGCGGCTTTGGCAGGTGCAAGAATCATGGGCAGAGTCCCATCGGCATTGTAGTAATCGTGCAGGGAATCATCATCATCGCCAACATCAGCAACAGCAACAAAGCGTGCCCGCATCCCCTCCATCTGTCTGCGGAGATAATCTGCATTACCGACACAAGGCAGTGCACACACTCGTACGGAGGAGGAGAGTTGGCGCAAGCGACAATGACTGTGGAAGGCTATCGTACCGGTTCCCGATGCGATGAGCACGAGCCAAGGGCGCTTTGCTAATTGCTGCTGCTGCTCTTCCTTCACGAGTCTGCTAATTTCAGTCAGTATTTCGTCTACCATTTCAGAGACACCCGCTCTACTGGCACTTGAGGCCCCGCCTTGCGGGATCCACGTATATGTTAGATCACCATCATCACTGGCTGCAGATGATGACAGAGAGCGGAGCAGCTCCGATACAGTGGGACGTGAACTGAGTGAGCAAGAGGCACCGCCACTAGTACCACTCGAGGCCTGTGCCAGCCTCTGATACTCCTCCGGGGCAAGAGCTTCTATTCGCACACCTGCATCGATCGCTGATTTGTAGCTGCCGCGCGGACTTTCAGATAGCCATTTTGGCACTTCCCCCTTGATATAGTACGTGAATTCCCCACCAGCATCATCATCAAAATACTGCTGCTGCCTTTGAAAAATCGTAGAGAGGGCCAACAATGCATTGGATTGCAGACCTCCTTGGCTAGCAATCCTTCGCGGGAACTTCGATGTTGCAATGGCATCTGCCAGGTAACCTAGTTTTCGTGCCTTGTTTCCAGTGATGGAAGCGGACTGGTGCTCTAACAAGTCATCTCGTTTGATGAAAATTGGGGTGCCTCGAAGGTTCTTCAGGGAAAAGTGCTTTGAACTACTACGAATACAACTCGAGGAAGCAGACAGCATTGAGAAGCAGAAAAGACAGAGCAACACCAGGAACATTACATGGCTAATTATAGCTTGCGAGAACCCGAGAATTGTCAATTTGTCCCAATTTTCTTGGGATGGAATCCATGGGGATTAGAGGTTTTAGAAGTTTCGGATAAGGGCTTATAACGAAGGGTACAACCAAACAACACCTCGAAAACGTTGTTTCGTGGGAAAAAAAGCTCTTTATTGTTGACTGAATTGATCGAATGAACGTGGTTGCCTTCCTTCTCGTGCTGATTGCCGCAACTGTGATCGATGCGAAAAAGGGCACTAAGAGCCTGCGTGCTCAAGAGCGCGATGCGATGCGTCATCTCGAGAGCATGTCTTTGAGTGGACATTCCAAGTTTGGTAGGACTTTGAGCATACCAACGAAGATCAATGCCGATGGTGAAGTTGTGGAGGAGAAGAAGATGCTTCTCCACCCCCATTCGCATGGTCTTGTCGAGACAAGTGACAACGAGGAGCACGCCAGGAAGCTGGCTGCGACCCCTCAAGATTACTACATTGGTCAGATTTACGGTGGTTCTATGTGCAACGGCCGTACTTACGAGAGTATTGTCGTCAAGACCAATGTGTGCTACACGTTTATGGATTATTCTCAAGAGCCCAACTGGGAACAAGCACGTGATACCCCACAGCCAGCAAAAGACACCGATATTAAAGTTTCTTTTATCTTCAACACCACGAGCAACACAGTGAGAGTAGCTTACTACATTGTTATCCCCATGAACGCATCATCGGGATACGACATGCGTGTGTTCTGCGATCCAGACGCTGCCAAGGACTATCAAGTCACATTGGAAAACAATTTCGGTCAACCCTACTTTATGGAAAGTAACGAAGAACTCTTCACGTCTCCCTCATATGGGTTCGGAGAGTACATCTTAGCCCCCCCTGCCAGTAACAAGCCACAAGCTGTCCCCGGATCGTGCCTCAAGAGTGTAAGCGGCTATGATGAAGTCTATGTGCAGACTCCACCTCGCGCGCTCTACAACTCTATCAGAGTAGACAAGCTAAGCGATCGCACCACCTGGAAGCCTACCGCGGACACCCCATCACTTTGCCCTTCTATTACTGGAGGAAACAGTTACGCTTTCGGCACACACACCAACAGCGTGGACGGGGAGATTCCTTGGGCAATGTACTTCGCTTACCAGTCTAGTCTCTGCCAAACGTCGGTGAGTGTAGAATCTATCTACTCTAGCTCTGATGATGATTATGGCAATGATGATGGCAATGATGATGGCGATGATGATGATAATAGTATGTCACCAGACACTGGCTTGGCTGGATATCACCCCCTGCGCCTAGCCAATATGGCACTTTACACGGACTATCAAGATTCTGCGTATCACTCCTCAAAAAGTGTCTGCATGCCCACAGGTGAGGTGAAGACCACTTGGTACAAGGATGAGCGATGTTCTGAAAGTATGAAAATGTTTACTAATACTTTCGGCGGTTCTGAGCAAAAACTATACTACATTTCGGGTGTAGGCAGTGCATCTAACACTTACTTCAGCAGCGACGATGACACTAGCCCTTCATCTAACGTGACCATGTTTTCTTACATGTCTATGGGATGCATGGGATCAGGCCTGCCCTCCCCCTTGACCGAGGGTAGCGTTGGGACTTCTGGCTTGAAGGGCAATTATAAATGGGCCCACGTAGAATACTACACGGACGACAAGTGCTCTGGCCCTATTTACGGCAAAGATAGTCTGCAGGCGGGCAAACTGTATCAGTGCATGGTCGAGGACACGACCTGGGTTGGAAATGCCACGTCAACTAAAATACCCGCCCAATCTTATATCATTGAATGTTACGCCAACGGCATGGGGTTCAAGAAGACTTTTTTTGACGACTTGGAATGCAAAGGCGCAGTAGTACCTTATCCTGAAATGGTGGAACAGTACGAAGTCTACTTTTTAACCGACAACCATTTCTATGACAACGGTACGTGCATGAACTATGACCGAGGAGATAAATATGGCGACGGTCCCATGAACTTTCAGTCCAAGACTTATCGCTACGTGTGCAGTAACTCGCCACCCACAGGCATGGGCTGGACCACGGAGAAACTAAGCGGCCTGGATTGCACTGGCTTCCAGACTGGCGGCTCCACCTTCAACATTGCCTTAGGTACCAACTACTCGGCGTATACGATGGATACTTCTAAAGCCCCGAACAGTGCCCCTTACACTATTAAGAATACTTGTTCTGGTGGTGCTTTGACCTCCACCTACACCGCCCAGAAGACTGACAAGGTGCAATACACATCGTTCGAGTCAACGGTGCCTGAAGGGTGCCAAGTATTAGTCCCATTATTTGTCGGTAGCGCAACTACGACAACCGCGGGCTCAGCTCGCAAGTCATGCGATAGTGATGCGACCGACGCTGCGTCCAGTAGCGCTAGTCTGTCAGGTGGTGCGATTGCGGGCATTGTCATCGGTGTACTTGTCCTGGTCGGCGCCATTCTCGGTGCTGGCTACTTCATTAGCACTCGGCACAAGCAGGAGGAGGTTCGTCGTGCGAGTGTGGTTCGTGCGTCACAGGCCCGTGCTTCACAGGCTGAGATGTCTACCGTCAAGACTCCTATGCACTACCCCTCCAACACCGCCCCGCCTGCGCCCCCGGTGGATGTCCAGGTGTAATTAACGACACCTCCTTACTTTCATTTTACTCCTATGTTTATAAATAGAAAATGCTTTAACAACTCAGTTCATCAATCACATCATTGCTGACCCTTTATACCCCTAAGACAAGGCGAGTTTGATGATATTTTCAAATTCATCTGCAAGGTTTTCCGCTGACTCCAGGGCCGCTGCGTTGTCGTTGGCAATCTTGCTCGTGCACTGCTGGTCCGCATACTCCCTGACAGTAGCTGCACGCAGCAGATTAATAGTTGGAAAAGGAGCCCTTTTCTCGAAATTTATGGGGGTATTGAAATCGACGACCTCCCTCTCCGACGATGTATCTGCCCACGCAAACATAGGGTGGAAAAAAGCCAGTTGGATGTCTGGGAGAGGACTAGTGCTACCTGGTGCTGCCGATGACTGAGACATGGCGGGGCATTTTCGGTTGGCCTGACTGTCCCTCTTTGCTGCAGCAGCATCAGTATCTTTCAGCTTCTGCAGTAGACTTCTCCTCTTGCCCCTGCTGCTGCTTTGGCCACTTTGGCGACCATGGACACTTCCCTCTACTGCATGTACACGCGCCTCTTGCTCTAGCAAGGGCATTACCTCGTCCTCCAACTGCATCGTGAATGCGTTCCATTCCTGGAAGGACTGGAAGGCAAACGGAAGCATGAGAAGCGTGGTGGCCACATCGTCTTCATCACAGCTGAGTAGGTCCAACATCTCATACTTGACGCGATCTATAAGCAGTCGCAGGTCCTCTTGCCTCTCACCACCACGACTACCACCCGCGTCGCGCACCCCACCAAAATAGACTCGATACCTGATTCTATCGGTGCCAAACACACTATCAGCGAATGGGCACAATGCGTACTTGATCACGAAATCCTTCACCCATGCCTTCGTCGATTTGATGACGGCCAGTATCACCTCGACTTTGGAGAGGACGCGAGACTTGTCGACATCTTTACCTCCCCCTCCTCCTCCGCGCATGAACGGAAATGCGTCTGTATAGTATTCATAGAGAGCCTTGTTCCTGTGTATTACAGTAGGGGACTGCAATGCATTATCTACCGCTCCTGCTTCGCCACGATTGTTGATTATGCCTTCGCAACCACCCTCAGAAGCAGTCCACTTCTTGTCAGGTAGCACTGCCTCGGCGTTCCACGTGGTCTCGTTAAATAGCAGGCGGGGCCACCAGGGGTAGGTGCGACACTGCACCGGCCGGGCTCCGTATATCGTACACTTCTTCCCCTCATCATCTAAGAAGCAGCAACCTTCATTGGTTGAACCATCCTCCTGGACGATCTCTCGATTTTTTGTCTTGGTCCAACCGCCGGGCATGAACTCATTAACATAGTCTTCAGTGATTTCCTTAATGTCCCCCGGCAAGTACATCACCAAGTCTGCGAATTCATCAGCGTTGAAATAGACCTCTCCCTTGTTCTGGCAGCACAGTCCGCACCCAGTGCAGTCGAAAGAGACACCACCCCCGTCTTCTTTGGTAGACCACCACGCTTTGCCAGCATGATCACTTACTCTATGTGAAAGCCGGTCGAGACGTGCAACCTCACTCGGAGCTAATAATGGCTTTGAAGTGGAGGCCAAGCTCGAAGTACGTAAGGGTTGAAATGTTACCCATTTCGGGGAAAACGCCCACGTACTGACAAAGAGAAATTGCAATACTAAGTAGTCGTACATTTTGTAGTAATTAAGGCACCATAAAAGAGGTCAGAGGGCCCAAACAATCAAAAAAACTCTTTTTAGTACCAAAAATGTATAGTTATCTCACCGGAACGACGTTCCACTCGTTAGGGCATCCAGGTCCTACGTTCCTTGAATTAGGGCGCTTTTCAACTCACACAACATACAAGTCGTGGTGATAGGATCATCAGCAGTCATTATATTTGTTGTTTTGGGCATAAAATCGCACTTAAACCCCAAGTTGAGCTCTCCAAGCTTAGGGTCCATTTAACTACCACACAGTGCGTTATTATGAGGGTAAACGTGGTGCTGTTTATCACATTCTTACTAGCAGTCCATTTAATGGGGGCCGCTGACGCAGCGGAAAAGAAAATATCTACTTCTGATCGCATCGCACAGATGGTGGAGGGCCGTATCACAGGGACTCGCAAGAAACAAACACGTACGTCGAAGAAGCTGGAGGAGAGCGACGAGAGGAAAGAAAAGCAGAAATTGGTGCCCAGGGCCAAGAACAAGATCACCAAAACAATAGACAGCTACGCCGAACAAAAGGAAAAAGCGAAGAAAACGAGGGCGAACCACCAGAGCAACAAGCAAGGACTCCGCAGGATTGGTTAAGCTGTCTCTTTCGAAAGAGAAAAAAACGAGGGAGAGACATGAAATCGTCGCTATTTAACATGCGGACGTGAAGTGGGGAGGAGAAGATGGTGAACCTTTGTCATATGATGTGAATCTATGGGCATATGTATACTAATGTAACACATCTACATTGCATCAACTCATATTTACGGGTCACGAACGATGTTCTTCCTCTCTATTTCCTGCCCCACCGCCTGCATCGCCTCAAGCTCAGTCGGGGACTTCTGGTTGATCTCGAATGCAGCCTTTTTGGGGCTGCCGTCGGCGTTGCGAGTCACACGGAACCCTTCCTCCCCGCCCTGGTAGATTTCTGGCTCAAAGCCCACCGCCGTGTCATCATCAGCACCATCGCCGTCACCGCCATCAGTGCGAGAGGAGAACGAATCGAATTTGGTAAGAGCAATCTTATTCTGCGCAACGTTCATTTCGTTGTTTCCCGGCGTCGTAAACACTTCGAGCTCGAAGTGCACTGCCAGCGGACCGCTCAGCTCTCGTGGCCGCAGCGACTTGGCATATTCTTGGATCAAATTCAATTCAAGTCTGAGTGCCGCTTGGGCGTCGATCTTGGATTGATCATGGTTCAATTTACCAACAAACCAAAATATGTCACTATTGCTCGCTCTTACGTAAATATCGAACGTCGTTGGGGCTCCCCCTTCTCTCATTTTCTCATAAATAAGCGACTTTGCGGCCAGCACACGTGCGTACTGCCCGCGCACCTCGCGGTACGTGGTCTTTCTCGTCGGGGTCAAGATTTCCTTACTGCCCCCGACTCTTTTCGAGCCAAATCCACCTCCACCTGCCACTCCTGGGGCACCGAAACCCTTAGTAACTGGACCATCAATATCCTTATCGCCCTCGTCGCAATGTGAGCTACAAAAAGCCACAGTTGACGCCGCGACGTATGCAGATCGTGCTGAAGAGGCAGCACTTGCCCCAAATCTCATCAACTTGAAACCTTCGACTCCTGAGCGCGAAAACAGGCACCATAGACTTACAAATATCAGAGAATTAACGATCATAATGATACCATGCAAACGCAGGCATACGCATAAAGCCCTTTTTCTTCTAAACTTCGCTTAGTTAGCACTTTCCCCGTACTAACTACAAAGACGGCTTTTTTTGTGAGCCCAACAAGATATTTCTCACTATGGAATAGCCACACTACAGTATTTTGCACCAGTAGCCACTACTGGTCGAGAATACGATGGAAAATGGTTCAGGCTGCGAAGAGAGAGACCTCCGCTTGATGCGATTGGCTCTGGCCGAAGGGGAGATTGCCTTGCAGAAGCAGGAGATCCCGGTAGGGTGTGTCTTCATCGGACCCGGAGACGTGGTGGTAGCAAGAGGCAGCAATCGCACCAATGAGCTCCGAAATGGCACTTCTCACGCAGAAATGAACGCCATTAACCAGGCCGCCGAGAGTGGTTTGGGGGCGGACTCGTTTCTCAATTGTGAGCTGTTTGTGACCTGCGAGCCGTGCATCATGTGCGCTGCAGCGATAAGCCGACTGGGGATTAAGCGAGTCGTGTTTGGATGCTCTAACGATCGTTTTGGGGGTAATGGGTCTATCCTCGATGTACACGAGGATGGGGCCTCCTTAGATGCCTACCACTCCTACGAGGCTGTATCGGGTGTACTCAGCGACGAGGCGATAGAGATGTTTCAACGCTTCTACGTGACTGAGAACAAGCGGGCACCTATCGGAAAGAGGAAACGCAAGAACGTCGGCAGTGAAGGCACCGCGAAGAAGGCATGATTGGCACACACAATTTGTGGTTTTACTGTAACTAGTGAAGACAAGAGCACATCATCAATCATCACCCCTTCACGTTACGGTCCACAGTGACCTTGTACCTGATACTTTTGGAGCGGAAAATGGACACAGAGTTGTCCCAGCGGAGCACGAACTCACCGGCCGAGGGGCTGGTGTAGCTCCTACCCGCGGACCACTCGGGTGTGGAGGTATCCTTCGCGGTAATGTCACCCCTCAGGACATCAACCTCCACTCTCTCCTCCTCCACCTCCCTCTCTCCTCCCTCACCGCCATCAGAAGCAGCCTTCTTCTCCTTCTCTGGTTGAAAAGCCAGGAAATAGGATTCGAACGCTATCGTATAGTCTGACAAGCTCCACCGGTAGCTAATCTTGGTATTGGCGCCATCCACACGGATGCGCAGTTCCTTGTCGGATCGGGCGGCCACATTCGCGCTGAAGTAGTTGTCCTTGTCTGTGGCAAACAAGGCATCGAAAGGGGTGTCATTTTTGATGCCCCCCCACAGCAGGGGAAGCTGGTCTAGGTCTATGGACTCCAGCAGCACCGGCAGGAAGTCATGCCCACAAGCCCTGATCTTCATCTTTGTCCTCTCGGGGACAAAGGGGGAGATGACGTTGTTCCACATCTTAATAGCCATCCATCCATTGCCTACACTGGTAATGCGCACACTGCCCTCGGGGTAGTGGGTGCCGCCCAGGGTGGCCTTCTGTAGTAGCTTGTAGCATTGAATGTTGAACTGGAACGAGCCAAGATTTGCGACATTGATGATATCCTGGCGCCCCACGAGACGCTTTGCCTCTTTTGAGCGCTTGTGGAGTTCGATATTGTACCACTCTTCAAGGGTCATGTTGTAGTCGATGTACAGATCTTCCAGTCCCGCCTTAATGACCCCTTTGACATCACATTCTCCAATCTCTGTCACTGTGACGATGTTACCATAGTGGTCTTTACTGTAACAAGCACGCATACCCTTCGCAGTAATGTCTCGAATGGGTTTATACTCAGGCCACTCGTTCGGATACAGGTAGTCATGTTCAACAATCTGCTGCCTCTTCGCATCGATTTGGTTTTCTTCCCTAAACTCTAGGAAGGCGAGGTATGCGTCAGCCGCTTTTTCAGCGTCATCCTCATAGCCTCGAAGAAATCGCAAGAACTTATTTTCACAGACGTTCTCCTCCTGGTCACAGAGAGGTGACTTCGACAGAATTCCATCCCCAATTTTGGCCTTCATCAGCGCGATCTTCTCTTTCTCTATGGCAGTAGCGGAGTCCCTGAGGAACACATCCAAGCGGGCCTGCTCGAACTCACCAAACTCCCTTGAGGCCTTGCTGCTGCTGCTACCGGCACTGGCGGACTTGAATGACGCCATCGAAAGGCTGCTACTGGGAAAATCTGGTGATTGCTCCGGAATCCTCGTTTGATTGCAACCAAAGCCCCCCCCAGCTGACGCGCTTGAGCGTTTGGAACTTGTGATGCTAGGAAAATGTTCGACAGGGGTAAGGGTAACAAATAACAACGACTTTTACTCACCATGCGTGGCCTCAGGTTTGCAGATTATCTCCAGCGCGGAGTCACATTGACCCTTTTCTCCATCACGATGTACGGAGTGCTCGTCGTGGGCGACGGAGCCTTCGATATCATAAATAGAAGGATAATTGCTGGCCCAGCGAAGACCCCTCCTCCCGCAGAGACGCAGAAGAAGTAGAGGTCTCCTATGAATGTGTGCGTGGAGGAATTGACAGAGCTACTAGATTCCACCCTGGAACTAGCGGAGGAGTCAGGATGCACAGCAAGGGAGAGCGATTTGGTCGAGTTCTTAATCGAGTACTTGCCGGTCGACATTCTGAGAACGCTGGGCGATACACTTGGTTGCCCCGTGGATGACGAAACAGTAGTGTGCAAAACAATCTTTGAAGACAGGTATGCTGTCGCGGACGAGAACAAAGAGAACGAAGAAGAAGAAGAGGACGAAGAAGAGGAAGAAGAAGTGGACGACTTTGCTTGTAAGATCTGTGATCGCGTCGGAAGACTGACGCGACATCACCTGTTTCCGAGAGAGCTGCACCAACTCTACCTCAAACGCAACCTCGCGTCAAAAGAGGAGCTCAATTGCACAATAGGCCTGTGCACGATGTGTCACAAATCAATTCATCGATTCTGGACGAACAAAGAGCTTGCCCAGTCGTACAACACGCTGGAAGCGATTCAGTCGGATGAACGCGTCATGCGATATGCTGCCTGGGCGAGCAAACAAACGTCCGGCAACTCCCGAGTGCGATGATAGCACTTATCGAAATCCGGAAGAATGTTTCGCAGTCTTAGTCAGAATTTTGGAATGTTTGTAACAACGTCTGTCTTCGTCTTCGTAAATGCTGATAATTCTATTCTTTATCATCTCGGCTGCTCAAAGTGTCCACTCTCTTCGGGTCTTGGTGGCAGGAGGAAGCGGCTTTGTGGGGAGTAGAGTGATCAATCTGCTCCTGCAGAGTGGGAATGAGGTTGTAGCTCTATCCAGGAGGGGATCACCCAACACTGTGGAGGGCCTCACCTCGGTGAAGTGCGACGTGGCCGATAAAGACGCCGTCAAAAATGTATTTAAGACCTATGGCCCCTTCGATTCCGTCATTCACGCCATTGGCTTGCTTTTTGATGCCGAAAGTGGTTTAAAAGGCTTCAATGCTCTCGCATCTGGGAGCGGGAGTGAGCCAGGAGCGGAAAGTACCTATGATAGGATCACCAGGCAAACCAGTTTCAACCTAATCGACGCCGTAAATGAACAGCAGCATGAGAGGAAAGAGGATACTGATGTCACTTGCAAACCCTTGCCTTTCATTTTCGTGTCTGCAGCCGAAGCAGGCTGGACTTGGCCGTCACCAGTGACCTTTCTGGAACGTTACTTAGTAGCGAAGCGCGCAGTCGAATCGAGATTGCTGAACGAGCCCTTACTCCGCCCAGTGATCCTGCGCCCATCTTTGATTTACACGAATGACCGACCCCAAGCGATGGCATCGGTGATCCCCTTCATGATTGGCTCATCGATTGGTATTCCTGGCATTGAAAAGCCCGTGACGCTGGACGTGCTAACGAAGAGTGCAGTGGTGGCGTTTGGAGACGATACTGAGAGAGGGGTGTATCGAGTGGGCGAAATGACGACATTAGCAGAGAGGTGGAATAAGTAGAAGGCGATTCTTTTTTTTGTAACAATGGTTGTACACAATGGTCACATAATAGTTATAGTAGTTAGAAGTTCTCTTTATGCAAGGTGAACAATACGTCGTCATTCACTGAGCTGTACTTGTTGCACATCTTGCGTAGATCGTACCCGATGGCCGGGGCGCCGCAGAAGCACACACCAATCTCGGAGTGCTGCCTCTGGTCGCGCATATCACTGAAAATCTCGTTCCAATTGGGCCTGCCATTCCACACCCACACATCCTGCAGCCGATTTGGAGCTGACTCGTCCTGCATGCGTTCCACTTGCTCCTTTGCCGGAGCCGTGGGATTCAACAACATAGCGTACAGCTGGTCCGCATTGAAAAGAGACTTACATTCGTCATTGCCAAGGCGCCTCTTTGCCCTGTAGAGTGGACTGGGCACGATCTCCGCGGCCTTCATTTCGTTGACCCCAGTTATGTAAATGTTGAACTCACAGTAGTTCTTGGCGTCAATCGAGCCATTCTCGCGCCCTTTTTTGTACTCAAAACTCAGCTCTGTGAGCAGGTGCACCAGCCACTGGAAAGAGTCAACCTCGTTAGCACGCACTACCCAGTACATGTGCAGGATCTCTGGCTTTACCCCAGCCCTCCATCGGTTCTTAATGATGGCTGACACTACCGAAGCCACCGGTGTCAGGCCGATGCCAGCCCCCACCATCATGACCGTGCCATAATTCGTGAAGTGCTCAGAGGGTGCGCTATGTGGACCATCCACTCTGATGATGGGTTGGTTATAGTCGTCACGCAAACGTCCCATGATGGTGTCGCCACGATGGTCTACATGCTTGTAGAAGAACGGAAACACGTTCTGGTTCGTGCCGTTCAGCTCTTCCAAGTGCTCCTTGAGTTTGCGTGTCCACGTGTGTGCGGCGGGGTCGTCCAGGCCGTGCACTTTGATATGACACGACACGTGATCGTGGTACACCGTGTCGCTCTTGTCAATAAACAGATTCGGATTCATGTCCCGCCAGTTCTGAGACAGCAGACAGTACTTATGCCAAGTAGCCTGCGGGGGCAGATTGGTAGGTCGGGGCACCGCCTGTACCTCCTCACCAGTCTCAACGTGGATGCGCGGGCCATTGATCATGTCCTCCTGTGTGCTGCTGATGGTGAATGGGTGCCATTCATTGGGCGCGATGTGTGGGCAGTTGAGCATCACATACTGCCCCTCCTTGAATTGGAAGTCGCGCTTGTACAGAGGAGTAAAGTACAGAGCCAACACGGGGCTAATCCACTCCACCTTGGTGACCATGAAGGGTGTTTGGCCCTTGTTGCTGGCGATGTAGCGATCATAGGCATACAATAGCACAGGGAAGATGCCCCACGCCCAGAAGTTAGGGCCATGTAAGAAAAGTGCAATATAGAAGATCACAAAGCAGTGGTGCGCATTGAAGAATATCTCATACTTCGTGTGCCGAATCGCATCGGTGGCGGCCGTGAACATGACAAACATGGCAATCAATATAATTGCGCCGGTGAGAAAGGCCGTACCGGTCCACCCCCATTTCTCGAAATACGTGATGGTGACTTTAAACGAAGTCACCAGATTCGCGTAATGCCCAATCACGTGCCCTAGGGTCAATACAGCCACAGTGTACCCACACATTCGATGAAAATCGATGTTACGCGCCACGGGAATGTATCTCGTGAAGGAGTAGGACAGACATTTGGGCATGAGGTCGGACTTGTCCTGCATGTCTTTGAAGCTCTGCGACAAATTGTTGAGCTTGGCCAGGATCGTCTTGATCACCGGAAGCAGGATAAGGGCACAGTTCATATTCAAACAAGAGCCACACGCCTTGGCAAGAGGCACAGCATCACTGAATGGCCCGTACCGTACGGCGGCACGGTTGACGTCGCACGCGGTGGTGAGACAACTCACATCCAGAGTGCCATCCACCAGCGCATCCTTGCTGGCCTGCACAATGCTATACCAGTAGTCGTAGTAGTATGCGAACACCACAATGTTGGCGCTGAAGAAAATAGTACACCAGAAGTATGCGGCAAGCTTGTCCTCAATGTATACTCGGTACATGAATGAAAGCGGGTTAAAGTGCACGATGCTGCTCATGCCACTGCAGAACAGCTTGGCTTTGTGCCAGCCCACCTTGCACAGTGCCCCCGCCATGATGGTGCTGCAATCCAACTCCGGCAGCTCGTCGTCTAATTCATCTTGATCGGCCTTAGCCTGCCGCACCTGGCGCTCCTGGAAAGCCTTCTTAGCCACCACTAGGCGGCCACCGTCACCCGCTTCCTTGCGACGCATGGCTTCCAAATAGCAGCTCCCCGTGGCGATGAGACAGATACCCGCGATAGAAGTGGCGAAGTTGGATAAACCCATAATACCCATGCAAATGTGGCAGATACCGATGGGCGACACGGCATTATCATAAAACCAGTTGTCATTGGGAAACCATAGCCCCCACCCGATATTCAGGCTCACATCCTCCATAAACAGAATAAACACACTGTACACGATGTACACCACGCCGAGTGCGGTGTAGCCCCCATTCACAGACAGATCCGACGTCAAGTCTGTGGGATCACAGCAAACGTCCTCATAGTCACCGGAACTGTTCTCGAAGACCGTTGGGCACGTGCCGAAGCTGTTATACAGGTAATTGGAATGGATGTCCCTATCCTCCCCAGTGGCAGTGTTGTCGACCACCTTGCACCCGTAGTTCGTGGCGTTGGCAAACAGTACACTGAACACGCCCATGAAGAAGCACATAGCTGACGATCCCAGCGCCATGCGATGAGCCCACAAGGCATACTGGAGTGTGCGACGACCCATAAAACGCCGGCTCGTTTTCGCGTACATCTCTTCTCTCTCCCGCTTCTCCGCGATTGCCTCAGATGTCGTTTTCGCCAGGTAAGTTCTCTTCTCGACCCGAGCACCACCCTTGGTCTGATCCTTTGCAGCCGTGGGGATACGATCAGCCTCCTGCTGCTGCTGCCTCTTGTAAAAACGATCCCCACCGCCAGATTCTGCTGTGGAACCGCGTGTATTGACTTGGTCACCGAATGGGTTGTTGGAGCCCCCCACCTTCTCAAATGGATCCGATCCCCCCACCCTACTTGCAGGAGGGGGAGGGATGTCGGCCTTGTTTCGCTCGACGGACTTCGGGCGTGCCTGCTGCTGCTGCTGCTGCTGCCTAGAACCCCCTCCCAATTTACCCATCTCCGTGCCAATAGGTCGTCCCCTCTGTTGCGGTTCGTATCCACCAGGACCTTGACCTTGACCTTGACCTTGACCGCCGCCTGCTGAACGTGGGTTAGAGCGCGGATCTTCCGTTGGAACTTTACTGTACGAGGGGTCACCACCCGGCTTCTGGCGAGCTCCGGCGGGTGGCGGGCCGGGAGGAGGTGGACCCCGAGGACTACGGCCACCACTCGCAGGGTTTGCGCTGTTTGTCGGCTTCTTGGTACCGCGGACTGATTTGCGTGCTCCGGGAGTGTACATACCACTTTTCAAGTCAAAATCGTATCACTGCCTCTGTCTCTGATACAGTTGTCGCTGTTTAGGTCTTCCACTGCCCTCGAACAAGAGGTTTGTTTATGCGTACAGTAGTACGAAAGCCGTCATAAAAGCATTTGAAGGTGAGTCGTCGTGTAGAAGGAAAGGTTGGAAGTGATAATGGACAGGGGACTCCGCCAGATTGTGGATGCCTGGATCCCGTATGCGCTGCCGATCGTGACGTTGACCGGATGCGCATTTTGCCTGCGAGTTTACCTTTGCCTTCCTTCGAAGTCCTCTCGGGCGAAGAAGGACGCCCCATTGGGGGGTAAGGGCAGCAACGTCAAGACTATAATCTATTTC
>JACLAB010013465.1_pt1 | contig 17951 bp, 12 predicted proteins | sample 8027921 | NCBI WGS metagenome assembly JACLAB01 (sample SAMN15725117, study PRJNA655200) | protist metagenome | isolation source: fluorescence activated cell sorting (FACS) single amplified genomes of... | place: USA: West Boothbay Harbor, Gulf of Maine | collected 2000-07-19 | reverse complement strand
TATTATCTAATCTAATTCAACTACCCGCAGAAGAGCAATTTCTCCTCCCTCGTGTCCCTTCTACCCCAAAAATTCAAATTATGCGACCACATTCGTGCTTCGTAACAAGCTAATATCGTCGAACCAGGGTCCGCACTCTTGATCCATTCCTTCTTCAAACCACTCTCGAAACGCATCAACAGGTCCCCAATATTCACCCTCTTTGGGTGCACAAACTATCTGAAACGGCTCAGTTTCGTACTTTCTTCCCCCGCCTTCGTCTTCGTCTACGACTTCTAATTTGGGCACCCTGACCGCGCACGCGTGCAGATACATTCTATCGATACTATTACTTTTACGAGCGGTACCGTACATCTCGTCTCCTAGAAGTGCACTACCGAGAGATTTGGCGACCACGCGCAACTGATGCGTCTTTCCAGTCTCTGGCTTAAAAAGGAAGAAGCGCAAGTTGTTCTCCTTCTTTCCCACCTCCGCGGTAAACCCGCGCGAGACAAACGTCGTCTTGGACGGATTTTCCATCGTTCTCATCAGCTTATACATCCCTCGTCTTGCTTTTTTCAAGTCTCCCGTGACGGTGCCCATTTTCTTTCTCGGTTTCCTCTCGCTGACGCCTACGTAATACTTAACAATCCGTTTATTCTCAAACGCTCGGGACAAACTATTCGCGACAGATTTCTTCGTCGCGAAGAGAACAATTCCACTCGTCGGTTTGTCCAATCTGTGCACGGGGTAGATGTTCTCGCACTCGTAAAAACGTTCGTCTTTTTCCTTCATCTTTCGTAACTTTTTTACCAACCCGTCGGAAAACTCCGAGTGGAAACCCAAGTTTGCTGGTTTATACACGGCTAAAATGTCCTTGGTTTCGCCTAAGACGAACGGTTCAATCGTGGTCGATTTCGACGCGTCTTTCTCTCCTATCCACGATTCTTCTTCTTCTTCTTCGTCTTCTTCTTCTTCTTCTAAATCTTCTTCTTCCTCCTCCTCTTCGTCGACAAAAAAGGCGAGTTCGTTATTCGTGGTGTTGGTGAAAATGCGTCTCCTCTGCAAAATTCGTATTCTTCGAGAAAGAGAAGAAGAAGAGTTTGGAAGTCTTCTTCGAAAGTGAGAAAGACGAGCCCCTGAAACGCTCATCGTCGTCGTCGTCGTCGTCGTCGTCGTCGTCATCCCGTCCGTGCGTGTGTGATCTCTTTCGTACGAATACGAACAACACAACAGCAGTCTGCTCTGTGATGAGATTTTTGTCTGAGGGAATTCAGTTTTTTCGTCCTCGTTTTCTTTTACATTTCCTCGTCGTCACTCGCGTCACAACTTAAAGTCTCTCTTACTCTCTTACTCTCTCTTACTCTCTCTTACTCTCTTACTCTCTGTCTCTGTCTCTCTCTTGTCTTTTGTTAAAAGATGAAGGCCGAATAATAATAATAATCTATAATAATGGCCACGCAAGTCGGACACATCAAGCGAATAAACCACTTCAAAGGGATCAACGTGGACGGGTTTCAGTTCCAATCTCCGGACGTGAAAGCGTACGTGTTGACGCATTTCCACTCAGATCATACCGTTGGATTGAGCTCCGCGTTTGGTGATAAAGGTGGTAATACTAATACGAAGAAGAAGAAGCTCATTTACTGCTCGAAAATTACCGGGAGTTTAATCAAAGAAATCACCAAAGTGAAGGAAGAATACATCGTCCCGTGCGAGTTACACGCGGAAACAGAAATCGAAGGCACTTCGTATACGGTGACATTTTTTGACGCCAATCACTGTCCAGGCGCGGCGATGGCGTACTTTTTCGATAAGGTGACGAAAAGGACGGTGTTACACACCGGTGATTTTCGCGCGGACGAGGACAAAGTCCAAAAGAATGAAAAGTTGATGGAAACGCTGAAGAGAAACGGACGCTTGGACGAGTTGTATTTAGATACGACGTATTGTAATCCGAATTACGATTTTCCGAGGCAGAAAGTGGCGTTGGAGTACATGCAGAAAATCGTTTTAGAAGCGTTGAGAGAAGAGCCGAAGACGTTGTTCACGTGCAGCGCGTATAGCGTCGGAAAAGAGAAGGCGTTTAAAGCCATCGGGGACGCGGTGCGCACATTCTTCGAGGACAACAATATGAATAACAATAATAATACGAAAATCGCCGTCATGTTGAAAAAGAAGCAAATGCTCACGCTGACGGAGTGGTACGACGACAACTGCTTTACGTGTTTTCAAGGCGAACCGGATGATCCGACAGGGAGTAAAGCTATGGAACAACACGTGCGCGTGATTTCACACGGCGGGAAGGATCCGCACGTGTCTATGAATGCTATCTTGCTCGCCGAAAAGCATCGTTTTAAACGCGTGGTTGCATTTTCGCCGTCCGGATGGGCGTGGAAATGGCAAATGCGGAAAACGTACGAGGAGACGAAATGCTTGATTTGCGAGCCCTGGATAGGGAACGACGGATTGACGAAACTGTACCACGTTCCGTACAGCGAACACTCGAGTTACGGCGAGCTCTTAGGTTTCGTCGAGAGGATAAGGCCGAGGAAAATAACGCCGACAGTGAACGCCGAAACAGAAAAGGACCGCGACAAGTTACTCAAACGGTTCGAACAGTGGGTGGATTTATCCGCGAATAAAGGCAAACTTCATCACTACTTTTCAAAGTCTGAAACAAACAACAACGCGACGACGACGAATAATAACAGCGACGACACGATTATTTGTTTAAGTTCTGACGACGAAGGTGACGTTGAAATCATCGATCCTTCGATACGCGCGGCGTTGCCGAACGTTAAGATTGACGTGCGCACACAACAAAGAGAGTTGGAAAGACTCGCCTCCTCGAAGAACGAGAAGAAGAGAAGCAAACGAGAAGAAGAAGAGAAAAAAGAAAAAGAACACATCATCATCGATTTATCCAAAGAGAGCAACAGTCCCATGAAAGGAATCAATCACCACTCCAACTCCCGAGAAGTGTTAGAACCTTTCCCTCTCGGGTGCGTCTGTGTCGTTCGTAACGGCGAGTTTAAGCAATTCAAGAATCGAAAACACGTCGAGCAAAGGCTCCGAGAACTCGGCGCCGAAGTCGTGAACAGAAAATCGTCGCGCGTCACGCACATCATGTGTGCGCACGGAAGCATGCAAGCGACAGAACTCTTGAGATTAGAAAAAATGAATACTACCTCTGCGAATGCACCTTCTGCCGTCGCTGCCGTCGCCGCCGCCGCTGCCACCGCGAGTAAAACATCAAAGAAGGGGAAGAAGAAGAGCGAGGACGATGAAGAAGAAGATGAAGAAGAAGAAGAAGAGTATCCCGACGACGCAATCACGGTCACCGAAAGTTGGCTCATGCGCCACGTTCGCGCGATGAGAAACGGAACCGCCCGAGAGCACACGAGCGAAGAAATCAAACACTTCCAAGAGCGACAGCGGAAACGCTTAAAACTCGCCCAAGAGGAGAAGAAGAAGAAGAAGAAGCAAAAGAAGCAAAAGGAGAAAAGCGAGGAAGAAAAATGTACAACAGTAGAATAGAGCCGCGCGGCGTCACAACTCTCTGAGAAGAGCCGAAAGAGCTTTCCACGTTCATCAGAGTAGTAGTAGTAGTAGTAGAAAGTAGCGTAAACACCTCGCGTGTGTAATAAACATCGCACATTTTTTTTTTGCTTTTTCCTCCTCTGAAATCACAAGAAGGAACAAAATTTTCGTCTGCCCTTTTGTTGGTCTGTTCGTTGCCTCTGTTCTGTCTCCCAAGTTCCCGATCGGTCTCTCTCTCGACATGTAATTGCCCTCACTCTTTTCCACCTCTCTCATCTCATCATCCGCCTACACACCACTGCATCATCACTTCAACATGAACGCCACCAACAACACGCCAACCCCGCACGGGATCCACCACCGCGAGGGCCAAACGGTCGAAGACATCGCTCGAGCACCGCCGGGAGAGAGAGTGTTAAAAGTCTCCCAAAACACGCAGACGAATAAATTGGCCACTTCGATTGGTTTCGTGTGCGAACACGGAGAAGCGCCGCTGATTTTAGCGCTCGGGCCGGCGAACGTGAACACGGCGGTGAAAGCGATGGCCATCGCGAGGAGGAAATTGAAGGAAGAAAACGTGGATTTGCGTTTGTATCCGACGTTTCGAGAGGGGGCCGCCAAACGATTTTCGGCGATTCTTTTGCAGACGTGGAAAGAAGAAGGGAACGGGAACATGCAGATGGAGGACGAGGAAACGGACGTGAGTTTGACGTGCGGGGCAAACTCGGTGCCGAGCCAAGTGGCTGGGGCAATCGCCGGGAAGATTCGCGAAGGGTATTCGGTCTCTATCCGAGCGTGTGGCGCGGAGGCGGTGAGTAAGACGGTGAGCGCGGTGACGTTCGCGAGAATGTTTTTGGCGGACACGGAAAAAAATCCGCCAGAATCCACGCCGTTGGGAAGAGTCGTGGATATTTCGTGCGCTCCGGAGTTTCGACACGAGTCGGTTGGGAGCGACGGAGACGAGAGGACGATTTTGATGTTTACTATCAAAGTGATCGACCCGAGAGACGCGCCGATGGTTTCGATGAGCGCGGAGGCGAGCGGAGCCATTTCCATGGAACGGCAGCGAAGGTTAGCCGACGAAGGTAACGCTGCTGCTACTACTAATGCTGCTGTGAATAACGGCGAAGAAGTTTCGTATTGTCAGCAATGCGGCGCTGTATTCAATCGCATGAGTGCAAATTTCTGTTCCCAGTGCGGCTGTAAGAGAAGCTAGATGGGTGGTTGTGGTAGTTCCTCGTGTATCGTCCTCCTTTTACTTACCTTACCCTTGTTATTGAATTTCTTGCACTGTGTGATCTGTTTTCACGTGTAACTTTACTGTTCTTAACTATTAAACTACTACAAATTGCTCCTTCAATTGTACAACTGTACAGGTGCTAGCTACACTACTACTACTGCGTGCTAACGCAACACTTCTCGCTCTATCCTATAATTTTTTTTATTAGCGTTTCGAAAACACCATGAAATACCGTTCGATTCGACTCCCGGCTTGCCAAAACCGGTCGAAGAAACTTTCTTCGTACTTTTCGAATCCAGAGCCTTTGCCTGGAGCCGACCCGGTGTATAATCGAACGCCTTCTACGTTTTCAAACGACGCTTCAATCGTATCGCTCGACTCGTCCGCTCCGTAACTTTTCTCGCTTTCAAACGCTATATTGTCATCATCGACGGTGAGCCCAGATATCATCTTTGCTAAGGTGTGCATGTACCTTTCGTTGTCAGAATAAATCGTTAGTCCTCCTCCACCATCACCGTTTTTGTCCTTCTTCTTCAACGCTTTGTGTGCGGCGACGAAAAAATCTTTATTCAACAACGCTTTATCGTTTCTTGACTTTTCGTCTCCGGAGTGATGCGGCGGTTCTGGGAAATTAATAAAGATTCGATGCAATGAATTCGGAGGAATGCTTTCATTGAGTAAACGAAACGCATCTCCGGAAACGACAGCGATGTTTCGAAGTTTTGAAACGCAAATTCTGTTGAAGATATCGCAAGAACGGTCGCGGCGCAACTCGCTCGCGATCCAGACTTTTTTGTTCTTGTTCGATGAAGACAACGAGCTCGCGGCGGCTTGAGCTAAAGCCCATTCGCCGTTTCCAGCGGCAACTTCGAGGCTTATCTCGTTTTCCTCTTTTGCTTCCTTTTGCACGCCGTGGAAGAGCTTCTTAAAGTTTATCTGTCCAGTCTTCGAATCGATTGTCTTCTTCAAGCGTTTTCTGAGTTTGTCCTTGCGCTTCTTTTCGTCATCTTCTTTGACGAAAACTTCGTCTAAACCCAAAGAGTTTTTAAGTTCTTGAAACAACGTTTCGCCAACGCTGCTACTGTCTTTCTTGTTGACCAGTTCGCCAAGTTTTGAGGTGAACAAAAGGCACCTGGAAAAACAGTCATCGATGGTTGTTGTCGTTGTATCTTTTGAAGAAGAAGAAGAAGAAGGAAAAGAAGAGTCTCCGTCCTCCTTGCTGACGATGTCTTTCAATCTGGCCATATCGCGCTCAAGTTCCGAGCGATTTGTATTACGAAAGAGTTTGCGACGGTGCGGGTCCGCTAGTTCTGAATCTTCCTCTTCCACCGTTTCCGCTTCCTCTTCTCCTTGGACCGAGCCTTCGCGAGCTTGTTTGCACGCTTTTTCGCACGACTTTATCGCTTTCAAACACGCTTTTACGAAGCTCTTTTTCTTTTTATCTGTTGTCGTTGTTGTTGTGAGTGCAACGTTCGCTTCTAAACGCGCTAAGCCGCCGTACATTTGCGCCAGACAATCGTATTTTTGCGCAATCTCTTGTTTCTCCGGTACTTTTTGCTTTACGTTCGGATCGTGATAAAATTTGCACATCCTACCGCGTTGACACTCTCCGTTCTTCCAAAAGAGACACGTCGGTGCCTGTCTTTCTTTGATACCATTCTTTAAGCCGTCTTTCACGCCTTTTCCGTTCAAACAGTCGTCGATGGATGTTTGCATGGATTCAATCTCTCGCTTTAACAAATCCCGACGAAACGACTGCGCGTACATTTTTGCCAGGAGAAGTTTTGACGTATCGTCTAATACGTCCTCAACATTCGTACTCGTCCATTGAATCGCAGATGATACGTCTCCGGTGCGCAAACAAACCCGGAAAAACGTATTCAAAGCTCTCGAGTCGATTCCAACGCCGCACGCGCATTGAGAAATATCATCCTCACCATCTTCGCTGCCAACTTTACTCGTCGTAGACGCCGCCGCCATACTCTCGACGAGCTTCACGGCAGCTCTCACATCGCACTCGATCAAGTACGATTTTAATAACATCGTAAAAGCAACTACATTTGGTTTACAATCTGGTCGTAAGATTGCGTCTTCTTTTCCTTTCTCTTCTTCTTTGTGTTTGGTTTCACTCGCCATGCGCCTGAGAATGATTTCAATATCCTTCGTTCTCCCTGCGTTGGCGTAGGCATTTAACAACGCGCAATAAGTATACACCGACGGATTAATTCGTTGATTTTCGACTAAATTTTTAAACGTTTGCGTCGCTTTCGAGAGCTGTTTGACTCTCGCAAAGTGCTGAATATTTGACGTCGCGTCGTTTCGAGCGCGTTCGACCGCTTTACTATTTTCCATCGCTTTTCCATTCGATGAGGAAGAGGATGAGGAGAAGAATAACAGAGGACTTTGAGGCAACAATGCTGCCGAGATATCTTTTTCCCCCTCTTCGAGTAAAGTTTCTTCTTCGTCGCCGTCGTCGTCGCCGTCTGTTTTCCTTCCTCCTTTTCCTCCTCCTCCCACCTGCTCCCTCAAATTGCTCTTCTTTTTCCCCGGCGGTCTCGTCAATTTCATCTGTCGCATCAGCTCTTTCCTCGCTTCAAACTCATCGTAACTGGCTGCTCCTTTTTCCCTTGCGTGCTCTTTCTTCTCTTCCTCGTATTGGTCGTCCTCCTCGCATCTTCTGTCGTTCTCGTCCACTGCAGCAACGCCGTAATTCGTACGCTCGTCGAACGCAACAGTTTTCTCCTCCTCCTCCTTGCCGCCGCTGCCTTCTTCAAAGCACTCGTTTTGCTTCTCCCGAAACTGTCTGTTCCGTTCCGCGCGTTCCTTCTGTTTCACTCTTTTCTTTTCACTCTCCATTTTCGAGTGCTTCTCGGGGTCTTTGTCCATCAACCACGGACGTTTGCGCTTCCCCATTATTATTATCTTCTTTTATTCGAGTTGTTGCATTTCTAAAAATACGTTGTTAGGCAAAAACTCTTCTGTTCATGACGATTGAAAATGACGCTGATGAAAGAATAAGAGAGAAGAAGAGAAGAAGAAGAAGAAGAAGAAAAAAAACAATTTTGGGTCGGCGACGGTCGACAAGATTTTTTTATCATCGCGCCTCCGAAATATCTCTCTGTCCTCCCTTTCTTTATGCGATCGGATCGGCGCGGAACCAAAAAAATCTTCTCAAAGCAAACGGACCTTTCATTCTCTGCGTCAAAATACTAATTGCATCGGCCACACGCTTCGCCGCGTTTCGGGCAGAAAAAGAAGAAAGAGAGAAAGAAACGCGCGCGTCTTCTTATCTTCTTCGCAGAGAGAGACAGAGAGTCTTTTTGTCGTGCCATCCATCGTCTCTCAAAGAAGAGATTTGAACAGAATGATTATTTAATTTTATCCCGACTGACTGTGTGTGCGTGTGTTGGTTTTGCTGTTGAGATTCTTTGAAACGACGCGAGCGTGTTTACGAAAGTTTTAGCGGTTGAGTTCATCGAAAAACAACGACAGAAACAACAACAACGCTCAGACAATAATGAAACGAACGTCCAGAGAAAGTCGACGACGTCAAAGCTTGGAGAGAGAGAACGACGAGTTGAAGAATATGGTGGAAAGATTACAAGAAAGATTGAAGTTGACGACGACGAGGAGCGGCGTCAGCACGACATCATTATCGTGCGAGTCGGAGAACGGATCAGACGTCGAAGCTTCGAGCGCGTTCTATTTACCCACGAAAGATGACGATCGAAGGATGCAAAAACACGGAGGGCAAGAACAACAACGTCGTCATCATCGTAATCATAGTCATTCACCCCGGGAGAACGCGAGGGTTGGAACGCCCAGGAAATCCATGCAAGGCCACGACGCCGTGAGGCCAGATTTTTTCCAAAATTCAAACAAGAAACTTCCTCAAGGATGGGAAGGCGTGCACGACCTCATCGAAGAAGGCGAGTACGCCGGGTGGTTGATTAATCCGAAACAAATAACCATGCTGAATGAGATCGGGAAAGGTTGCGAAGGCACGGTGTATAGAGCAAAATGGGGAGGCGCTACGGTGGCGGTGAAGAACGTAGGCGCGAGAAACGCCAAGCAGGCGAAAGCGCTGGTTCGATCGACGGAAATCTCTGTAAAATTGAGACATCCAAACGTCCTTCCCTTACTCGGGGCGTATTTTAACCCGTTTGGGGATTCGTGTTTGATGTTCCCGGTGATGCTAGTTGGGACAATGAAGCAATGGTTGTATAGCGATTTGGAGAAGGGCGGAGTCGGCGCTTTGTTTGGAGGCGGCGCGACAAAGAGTAAAGCGCACAAGTATAAGAAGCGGCTAAAAGCCGCGTGGGACGTCGCGAAAGGCATGTCTTACTTAGAAGACATGTTCATCATGCACAGAGACTTGAAACCGTCGAATATTTTCATGAAGAGCTCGGCGAAAGGCTGTGCGGTGATTGCAGATTTTGGACTGGCCCGATACAGCTCCTTGAAAGATAACGAAAGCACGCCCACGGCTTGTACGGGGACGTTTATTTATATGGCTCCAGAAGTTATCACCGGCAAGTGGTACGATACCAAATGCGACGTTTTCAGTTTTGGCGTCTTACTGAACGAATTGCTGGATAGAAAAGCTCCGTATTCGGGATCGTACTATTCGCCGCAACAAATCGCTCGAGCAGTGGTGGAACAAAACATGAGACCGAAAGTGTATTCAAACGATAACTCGCGAGATTCGAAACGTTTAGCAAAGTTGACCGAAAAATGTTGGGTTGCAGATCCAAACGTGAGACCCTCGTTTGCGGAGATTATCAACGAAATGGATGCGATAATGCCGAGTTTAGGGGTGGAGGACTCCCCGGAGAGCTTTCCGGGTACCGGAGATTTCGATGCCGATCAGGGTCGAGAATCGGTGTCAAATAGTCGAGAATCGGTGTCAAATACATCAAGCCCAGGGAGCGCAGATAAAAACAATAATACAAATCCCATACTCGGAAGTTTGAATAAAGTTCTCGAAGCGTTCTTTTGAAGAGACGAGAGCAGATAATGGTCAAAGAATTGTGTACATAAAAACGATTGAGAATAGAAAATAGAATGCGCGCAGGCCGGAAACGGCGAATGTGTTTTCGTATATATTTACGTGAAATATTTATTTATACTTTTAACATACCGAACGAGATGAACACGCACGCGCGCTCCGTAATCAATCCATCCATCGACAGAAGTACAGAAGTGCATCAAAGTTAACGCTCATCGTCAGAAAATGAAAAAGAAGGAGAAAAATTTTAACATCCAACATCCATCTTATGGAAAGGAGAAGTGAAAAGAGTTTGTGTTTCCTATGTTGCGCAAAAAATACGCGATACTTCTTCTCTCAAAACGATGTTGCAAAGAGAAGAGAGTAAAACGAGCGCGATTGAAATGAGCATTGAATCTTCTCGAGAAAGACGACGACGACGACGACGACAACGAGGACGGATAGAACGAAAACAATCATCGTCGTCGTCCTTGATATTCTTCTTCTTTTTTATCTTCTCCGCGTCGTCGTCCTTCGTTTGTTTGTTTTCTCTTTTCGCGTCTGCTGAAACAAAAGTCGGACCGAGAAGCACGACGACGACGACGACGACGACGACGACGCCTTTTGCGACGACTGCAACACTCTCTCACACGGGAGGTCGTTCATTTACAAACTCTTCGGAAGCGCCAAACGTGGTAAAACCTCGAGAAACGAGAATCATTAACGGCGTTCCATCGCTCGTATCATCTCCAAGAAATCGAATAATTAACGGGGTACCGGTGTATGAAACATCCGCGTTTCCCTTTATCGTTGCCATTTTTGGATCGTACGCGGATGAGAATGGTAACACAGTTCGCGATTTTAGATGTGGAGGGACTTTCATATCCACCCGACACGTTTTGACGGCATCGCACTGTTTCTTTTCTGATGGACTCGTTTCGAACACGCGAAACTTTTACGATAAGATGGAGGTACTGGTAAACTCAGTTCAGCTCGATCAAGGAGGAGAAGGTCAGGAACTTAAGTTTATTGAAATTGCCGAAGCGCACGGAAATCCGGATTTCAATGGGATAAACTTTGATCAAGATTGCACTGTGCTTCGTCTGGTAAGACCGGCGAGTGAAATATTCGACGTACAACCCGTTCGACTCGCGTGGGGTGCCGAAGAAGTAGACGAAGACGAATACAAAACTGTTTACGACGAGAACGAGATGTGCTACGTCGTTGGGTTTGGCGTAGACTCGAGCGGTTTCTTAACTGAACATTTGAATAACGCGACTGTTCCGCTCGTCTCCGAAGAGACGTGCGAGCATAGCGATTCCTATCCGGGATGGCCATACGGGAATCCAATTTCATCCTCCATGATTTGCGCGGGATATAAATCTGGAGGCACAGATGCTTGTCAAGGAGATTCGGGCGGGCCGTTATTAAATGCGCGTACGCTTGCTCAAGTCGGCATCGTAAGCTGGGGCGAAGGCTGTGCCTTGGAAAATAAATATGGCGTATACACAAAAGTAAGCAAAATGCGAGCGTTTATTCACAGCATCGTTGGCGACGAACTATACGAGCATTCACCCTTTAAATCCCCGGAGGGAGTTGAAAACGGAGGAGAAAACGAGATACCAACAAGACCACGTCCGTTTCGATGCTTTTAATTAAAAACTAACCGTGGAATAATATTCTATCAAATACCTGTAACACTTGCTTGGACCGAACCTTCCTCCGGAAGTTCCTCCAACAGCTTCATCCAGTTAGGAACACCGGCGCCAGATTTCCACAACGTCCCATTCTTAGCCACCGCAAAAAACACATCTCTCACCGACGGATCGAATCCGTCTACTTCTACTTGATTAATGATCCATCTTCTCCACGCCGTTTGATCCTTTGCCTGTATGCGCCATCTTTCCTTGGCGTCGGCAAACACGTTCACATCAACCTCCGAAGAACTGCTCTTCTTATTTCGTTTCGAGCGATTCCCAAAAGTCAAATCCATCGGCTCGTCGCTCGTTGGTTTTCCATCGTTCTCCAACATTGTCACCGTGCATACCAAAATCTTATTCTGAATAAACTTCTCTCTGAATTTTTCCAAGTTTGCCATCGTTTCAAAGACGTGCGCTTCAGAACCGGCAACCACAAAGACTCTATACAAAGACCGAAGTCTGTTCAAAGGAACCGCGCCTTCGTCTTTTTTCAATTGCACTTGTAATCTCCCAAGTTCTTCTTCTCTTTCTGCTTCCTGCAAAGTCTCATCTCGCCCTTTCAACTCGTTCTTTAAGAGTAATCCCAAAACAACCAACGCCGTGGTGTTTACGCCTAAATTTTTCAACGTTTCTATTAAATCCGGCACATCTTCCGCGAGTTCTCCCTCGCCACCTCCGCCTTTCACAGCTTGCACTAACCGCAACAGAATAATCAAGAGACCAACTGCTGCTCCACTCGCTAACGACCCAAACAGGAAAAGTTTCAAAAATCGAAACGGTTCCGCCGCTTCCGCTCGAAGCTTCGCCTGCGCCGCTTGTTTCTCTTTACCGTCCCCGTACTCGACGTCGATTTCTTCAAACTGTTCTGTATTTCGAAACTTCGCCAAGTCGTCGTCGCGTTGCAACACTCGGAAGTCCAAGTCAAACTTTTCCAACGCGACCATCAAATCGTCTTTCGCTTGCTCGTATTTGTTCATCTTTACGTACGCGCACGCTCGATTGTAGTGACTCGCTCGAGACTCTTCTTCGTTCGGGTTCAACTTCAAAGCGTCCGTGAAAAAATCCGCCGCGTCTTGGTACTGTTTTGCTTCAAACTTTTCCAAGCCACGGTTGACTTTCTCCGCCGCTTTGGAGACGGGAGCGTCGCCTCCTTGTTCGCCGCCCGCTTCGACCACCACCACCGTTTTTTGTCCACTTTTTCTTCGCGGTCTGTTGAAAAGAAATCCAATATTAGTATTAGTATCACGACGACTCCTTTTATTCCTTCTGCTATTAAAACTACTGTTGTTGTAAGCGCTGCTGCTGCTGCAGGTGGTGGTGGTGATGAAGCTGTTGTTGTTTTCGTTCTTCTTAAAACGCGAAGAAGAAGACAAAGGAGAAGAAGAAACTCTCGAAATGATTGCTCTCCCTCTTTGTCTTCTTCGTTTCGTTCGCGTTCGTGCTCTCGCAGTCGTCGTCGCTCTCGTCGGTGGTATCGATGACGATGACAACATTTTTTATCTTCACTCTCTGTTTCGTTTTTGTGTCACCTTCTTTTGGCGTGAAAGAGAGAGAGATTCTTTGTGGTGAGTGAACACTCGAGACCTAAATTTTCTTTTTTTGTCTCTTTTGCGCTTTTCTCTTTCGTTGTTGTTGGGTTTCGCACCATAAAAAGTGCTCGTCTCTCTCGCTTTTTTCCTTCGTGTTGGTTTCTTTCTTTCGTGTTTGGGAAGAGAGGAGGACGCTCTCCCTTACAGCGTGAAGATGATGATGACGACGTCAACGAGAACGACGATTGGGTTTGCAAAAACAACGACTACTGCTTCCATCCCGATATCATCATCGTCGTCATCGTTTTTGTCGCGAAGAAGTTTAAGGACCACCTTTGAGCGGCGGCGATTGACGATGTGTAATAGTAGTAGTAGTAGTAGTAGAAGTGTGGAGGAAGAAGAAGTCGTGCAACGAGCGATGCGTTCGTTGATGAGGAAGAAATCAGAGGAGGAGGAAAAGGAGGGAGAGAACGTGATGACGAGGTTGGACGAGTACGCGAGAACTTTGGTGGAAGCGTCGAGTTGGTCAACAGGAAACCAAACAGAAGAAGAAGACAAAGAAGAAGAAGACAAAAGAAAAGTTTCTTCTTCGTCATCACTTTTAGCCACGTCATTCGCCTTGGACGCGCTCGTTCTGAGCAGAATGTTTACGTTGATGCGGAAACGAGAGCCTCCGGGCTCGGAAACCATGGGCATCGCACGACAAATAGTAAACATCTCCTTCCTCGGTTTAGACACGAGAACGCTGAGGATACGGGATTGGCCCAGAGGCACGGCGATTTTTGACGTGCAACCGAAAGAGTGCAACGAGTATTTAACGCCGAGGATGAAGTTGATGAACGCGAAAGTGACCAGAGGGAGCTCGCTGAGACGAGTCGATTTCGATTTTATGAATGTCGAGAGGAAGAGTTTGGATAAGAAAACGTACCTCGAAGACGCGCTGAGGAAAGAAGGTTTCCGCGAGGAAACGCCCACAATTTGGATATGTGAAGATTTAGAAGAACTAATCCACAGCGAGGCGACAAAAATGAGCGACTTTGTGGAGGAAATTTGCGATTTGATGTCTCGAGAGTCTGAATGTTGCGGCTCCGCGAAAGGCGTTGACGCTCGTTTACAAAACACCATCAAAGCTCTATTCGCTGCAAATGGCGCGATGTGTTCGTTCACGGAGGAAGAGAACGGATGCGTGCTATTCTCGGCGATCAAAATGCGACGTTCGGCGCGAGAGGAGGAGTATTACAGAAACGCGTTGATGGACGCGCTGGAAGAAATCGACGAAGACGGTTGGGAAGACTAATAATAAAATCTAAATAAAATGTAATTCTATTCGCTACTGCTGCTATAGCCGCCTAAAAGTCCTAACGAAGACTTGTCGCCTAAAAGTCCTAACGAAGGCTTGTTATTGTTGTTGTTTTCTACTTCTTTCTCAGCTCTCACTGGTTGTGGGTTGGTCGTCTTCTTCTTTGCCACTTTGAGAAGTTTCTTCTTCGCGTTATTCGTGTTCTTCGCTTTCTTCGCCGCAAAGTCGCCGTCGTCGTCGTCGACACCCACACCATCATCTCTCCCACCACTCTCTCTCTTCTTTTTCTCCTCGCTCTCCTCCATGGCGGTAGCGGTTTTGGAATTCAGTGCGTGACTTCTCGCTTTCGCCAGTTTAAACTGTTTGCTCAGCTCCTTCTCCTCCTCTCGCTTTCTTTTCTCGTTCTCTCTCTTCTGCTCTTCCACTTCGTCCAAGAACTCAATCTCGTCCTCCTCCAACGGCCGGTTCTTCCCTTCCTTCATCGTTTTCCACCCTTCCTGAAACTTTTCCTCTTTCACATCTCTTTGCTCTTGGAGAATTTGCCACAGAGGTTTCACCGGTTCTTTCTCTGATTCTTCTTCTTTTCCCCCTCTCTCTTTCCTCAAACGTTCCAGTTCCTCCGCGGTGACGAATTTATTACTTTTCTCTTTTCCTCCGTCGTCGTCGAGCATCTTAAACACAGATTTCACGTCTCTCCCTAACTCTTTCTCCGCGTCGAATAACTCTTCCTCTTCTCCTTCTCCTTTCCGAGGAAGGATTCGGATCATTTCCACCGACGACTCTCTTCTTTCCGCCGCCATCATGCATTTGTGTGTTGTTGTTCTCTTTCTATTCTGCGGGGAAATTCATCAATTCAATCCTCCTCAGAAAAAGAGAAGAGTTTTGCTTCTCCACACAGACTACACACGCGCATCATGATCGTCGTTTCTTCGTCGTCGTCTCCTTCGTCGTCGTCTCCTTCATCGCTTAAGGAGAGAACGAGGAGGCGAAAGAACGGAGATCCGCATCATCGTCGTCGAAGAACGTCATCAACGTGTTCTTCTTCCTCCTCCTCCGTCGGATAAAACTCTCAGCATTTGCTCTCGTTTTCGAACGCGATCGCAGAGAAGGAGGAGGAGGAGGAGGAAAAAGACGTTCAGCGGCGGGATGAGAAGAAGAGGTCGTCTGAATCGTCGTCGTCGTCGTCATCCTCGCGACGTAAACTCCCCGCTTTTAAAGTGATGATGCGATGGTTTTACCGGGGAGAAAAAGATACGCAAAATTGGATAGATATTTGCATCACTTTAATACGCGCGCTTTACACGCACTCTACTTTACGCACGCGAGAAACACACGCATAAATAATGTTTTCCTTTTCTACCGCCGTGACACCGTCCACCGCTCTTTTTTCTGCGTCCTCGAAGAAGGGAAAGAAAACGAACGCGAAACGCATCGTCGTTTCCATGGCAACCGTGGACGGGGGAAAAAAGAGCGCAAAGAAGGAAATGCCCGACCGTGGCTTTTGGAGCGCTTTAGCTCCGGACGGGGAGAAATCCGCCGACGATTACAACAAGTGGAAAGCTGAACTCATGGAGAAGAAACGGAAAGCGCAAGAGGAAGCGGCGAAGAAGCCGAAGAAGTTTCTCGGTTTGTTTTAATGCGAATATGCTTTATCACACACGTATAACGCTCTGATCTCTTCACTTCTTTACGCTCTGCTTTAGTACGCGTTGCGCTCTCATCTCGTCAGCTTTTCTTTTCCCTCTCTCTCTCTCTCTCTCTCTATCGAGAGTTGACGTCAAAAGCAGTCGCAGAGAGAGATATTCATTTTTGTTCCTTAAACTCTCTCTCTCTCTCTCTCGCTCGACGTAAACGAGGAGAGTTGTGCGTTCTTAAATTCACATTTTTACTTCCCCGCACACACGTGTTAAAGCGATGATGACACGATGATGATGTTAAAATGAAAAGAAGACGATGAACGTAAACGCGACGCGGAAATGGCTGATTGCATTCATGCTGTGCGTTTTTATCGTTCGCGTGACGAAGACGTTAAAACAACCTTTGTCGTCGCTGTCGTCGTCGCCGATGAAGAAGAAGAAGACGATTCAGACGACAAAGAGGAAGACCAACACCAACACCTTTAAGAAAGGCGTTGCAACAAAAACCAAAAGTCACACGGATGTTTCGAGCATTGAAACGCACGCGCTCGAAACCACGGAAGAGATACGAGCGAGAGTTAAGGTGAACGCGCTCGGTCTCGGCGAAACTTCGTACGCGTCGAATATGATCGCCTCGAACGTGACGTGGTTCGATCGAGCGTACGTGAAGGAAAAGTTGGATTACGAAAGATTCGTAAAGTGTAGTAGTAGTAGTAGTAGTAGCGCAGGAGATGAAGGTGTAATTCTTCCAGACGTGACGGATGTGGAGAACGTGACGCCAGATAGGATGAAAAGAAAAGTGACGCTATCGTGGATGCCGACGGATGAGATGCGCGGTTTAGACGTGGAAATGAAAATGGCTTTAGGAGAGAATAATGGCGGGATGGAAGAGGAAGACGAAAACGCTTCGGATGAACAACAACAACAACAAGTGCTCACCGAAGAAGAGCGCAAGAAAAAAGTACAACAACGACGCGTGGCTAAGCTCGCGAAAGCAGCGGCGGTGGAAGCGACGACGAGAGCCGAGAACGATCCAAGAGGGTTGTCCACGAATTGGGGACGATGTGCCGTCGTCGGAAATTCGGGGTTGCTGCGATTTTCAGAGTACGGGAAAGCTATCGACTCGCACGATGTGGTCGTACGCATCAATCAAGCGCCAATTCGAGGGTACAGTCGACGCGTTGGATTAAAAGTCACCCACAGAGTCTTCAATCGACTTTGGACGCGAGCGTATTATCTCTCTCCGTCTAAACTAAAACGAACGAACAAAGAGAAGGAAGAGGAACTGAAAAAGATGAAATCGAGGGATCCGTCCAAGGCGCGACACGCCATGCGCCAGTTTAAATCGAGTTCTTTTAAAGGTAAAACTCCGTGGGAAAACAACGCTTTAGAAGATAACGTGGCTATTATCATCACCAGAGCGAGTTTAAAAGAGTTTGGTTTGTTGGCGAACCAATTTAAGAAGTATCGTCCGGACGTGCTTCCTATTCGCCTCTCGTCCAAAGCTACCACCATGTCTTCGAAACCGTTGATGGCATACAGAGAAAAGTTATGCAAGTCTGGCTTTGGACCGTATCGTGGATTAAACGTTCCTTCGTCTGGTTTTGTTGCCGCGTATGCCATGTTGAGCTCTGATTTGTGCAAATCCTTGGACGTGTATGGCTTTGGCGTCGAAGGTATGGCGCAGGCGTCCAAAGGATTACAAACTCGCGCCGGGGAGGTTCTAGATCGAACAAAAGTTCAAGAGTTAACGAATAGCAACAAAAACGTAACGATGTCGTATCATTATTTCAAAGGTTTAGGCGCGCGAACGGAAGGGAACGACGTACACTCGTTCGACACCGAGGAGAAAGCCTTCGAGGCGTACGGAAGAGGGAATTTTTTGACGTTTTGTAAATACGATTGGAAGAATCCAAATAGCGAGAGGAACTGGAATTGCGGATGTCGCTTTGCGGACGTGAACGAGTGCAAACCATACTCGATAGGCGGAGACGACAAAAGCGATGGTAGTTATGATTATGATTTGGGGACTACCG
>JACLAB010004560.1_pt1 | contig 17953 bp, 16 predicted proteins | sample 8027921 | NCBI WGS metagenome assembly JACLAB01 (sample SAMN15725117, study PRJNA655200) | protist metagenome | isolation source: fluorescence activated cell sorting (FACS) single amplified genomes of... | place: USA: West Boothbay Harbor, Gulf of Maine | collected 2000-07-19 | reverse complement strand
ACGACGGCGGCGACGGCGGTGCGCGTCGATGGATGCGTCAGCAAATGCCGCCACATTCGCGCGCGCGCAGCTCATCGTCATGCCACCCGCCAAACGCACCGCCAGCGCGCGACGATCGACGAAAACCGCGAGCACGAAATCGTCTCCGCGCGCACCGCGCGCGAACGCGCCGTCATCGCCATCGAAGACGTCGGCGACGGTGCATTGGTTTTTCACGCGGCACGATGCGGTGGCGCTCTACGTCCCAAATCTCATCGGCTACGCCCGCATCGCGTGCGCCGCCTACGCGTGCGCCGTGGCGTTCGATGACATTTATGCGTTTTTTGCGTTTTACTTGTTGTCGTTCGTGTGCGATGAGCTCGATGGGAGATTTGCGAGAAAGTTTAATCAATGCAGCGAATTCGGGCGCGTGCTCGACATGGTCACCGACAGGCGCGTGGATTTCAATGTCAACGTGAAGCGCGGTTTTGGCGTACTGACGACGACCGTTGTTTTTTTTTCGTTGCGACTACAGATTAGCGACGTGTGCGCTGCTGATGATATTGGCTATGGAATACAGAGAGTGGTATTTGGCGTGCATCGCGCTCGCGTCGCTCGACGTCGCCTCGCATTGGTTTCACACGTACGTCTACGTCTTCATCGGCGCCGATGGTCATAAAGACCTCTCACCGTCATCGAACTGGTTATTACGCACGTATTACACGAATAGAATATTTATGGGGTTTTGCTGCACGTGCGTGGAGGTGTTTTATATGACGGCGCACGTGTTGAAGAGCGCCCCGAATACGGCGCCGACGTTCTTCTATTACATTTTCAGAATCGCCGCCACTGGATTCGCGGTGAAGCAAATCGCGAATGTCTCCCAGCTCATCGCCGCGGTGAAGACGCTGATGGAGATCGATAGAGTTGGCATGTAAACGCCAGACGGAGTTGTGAATACGTAACCGTAAAGACATTTTTGTTGTACACAAGCTCACCTCACTCTTCGCCGCGCGCATCGCCGTGATCGCGCCGAACGCAACGTCACGTTGAGAGGGTAACTCGCACAGACGCACAGACGCTCGCGATGGTGGTGACCGCGAAGGCGCCAGCGAGGTACGCGGTGATTGATTGCGAGGATGACGCGCGCTGGCGCGGGCTCGCGCCGTGCATCGTCGCACTTTTCGGCCGCGACGACGAGCGTTGGGATCACTATCGCGCCTATGACGATGAGTTACCAGATGTGCACGCACTGGATGGGGAGTACGCGGGAGTTGTGATCACGGGGTCGTCGCATTCGGCGACGATGAAGGGCTCGCGTTGGGTGGACGCGTTGCGTTCGTGGGCTCGGGACGCGTTAACCGCGCGCGAGTGCGACGGTGAAGGGCGGTGTAAAATAATTGCCATGGGGTTTGGGAGCTATATTTGTGCGCAAGCGCTCGGAGGGGAGGTTGGGTTGAACCCGCGAGGTGAGCACGTCGTGGGCGGGACGACGCTCGAAACGACGGCGGCGTTTCGAGCGTTGACGTGTTTCACGAGCGCCATCGCCGCGTACGGCGCACCGCAAGGAGATGCAAAGGGTGAAAAGTTAAGTGTACATCAGAATCGTGCGCATACGGTGACGAAATTGCCAGACTGCGGCGAAGTTGCGGCATCGAGCGCGTCGTCTGCGGTTGAAATTTGGACGACGAAAAACGGAGCGTTGCTCGCCTGGCAACATTCATTTTCCGACGGCGTCGCGAGCGTGCTTTCGCACAAAGTCGAGAGTGGGTTAGATGCTAAACGGTCGACGAGCGCAAAGCCGAAGCGCGCGGATAGTAAAGTGAAGGATGATTTGCCCGATAACGACGCGGGATTTTTAATCGGCGTCGCTCGATGCTTCCTCCGCGGAGGTTCCGCGGGTGCTCATGAGGATGAAACGTACTTGAAAGAGCGTCGTAGAAATGCTCGAGAATGCTTATCATGGGCCGCGAAGCGTCGCGAGGAAATTTTAACCCAGCGCGCGCTCGCACGAAGCGGCGCGAACGCCGCCGCGAACAACGCCAAATCCACGCCAGACGCCGAAGCCGACGCCGAGCGCGCGTTTAACAAAATCGCCGAAGCATTAAACGCCGAAATCAACCTCGTGACGAGTGAAGTTCGATTTCTAGAGCACGCAAACGATACCGCGAGCGTGGTTTATGGTGAAATCGGTCAAAAGATTGAAGCTTTGGACGTCTTTGTCGCGGCGTTGCGACAGAAAGAATCCGCGCTCGAGCCCAAGCTCACATCCATCGCCAAAATCGAGCATCAGATCAACGACTTGGAGCACACCGTGCGGGTGATTGACAAGCACGTCACCGCGCTCGAAACACGCTTCAGGGCGCTCAGGCGTGGTTAAACCCCACCCCGAAAAGCGCTGTAATGTATCAATAGACGTTCAAAATCATCCGCGCCGTCTTCGGCGCTCCTCCGTCCTCACAGCACCGCGCGCGAGTATGCCCTCCGCCCGCGCTCGTGAACCCGCGCTCACGCAAGCCACGAAAGAAGAACTCGCCAATAACCAATCGCTCACGGGCGTGTCCAACACCGAACGCTTCACGCTCGAGCTCGAGTTCATCAACGCGCTCGCCAACCCAAAGTACTTGCACCGCCTCGCCGCGGACGGCGTCCTGCGCGACCCAGCGTTCGTGGAATACCTGCGCTATTTGGCGTATTGGGAAGAACCCGCGTACGCAAAGTTTGTGCTCTACCCGCACGCGCTGAGGTTTCGTCGGGAGTTGTTACGGGAAGAGTTTAGATTGGCGCTGGAGAATCCTCGGGTGAGCGAGCGCGTCTTCGCGGAACAGTTTGAACATTGGCGCACGTTCCGCGAACGGGCGATCGCGGATAACAGTGCGGTGGAATAACGCCGTCAGTGATTGGCTGGGGTGGCGCTTCGGTCGGTGCACGCGCGGTGGAGGCGTATTTAAGGGTGTACGGGCGACGGGTCGGCGCGCGCGCGCGTCCGACGGTTGGGCGCGTCGCGTGCGTACGTGCGCATCGAAGCCGCGGTGTGGTGATTGGTGATTGCTGAGGTATGTTTGCGATGCGTGCGTCGTCGCGGTTGACGATGCCGCGGGTGTTTGATGCGTCGGCGACGCGCCGAACGCGTCGGACGCGTCTTCGGCTGGCGGCGCAACAAGGCGCGGGCGATGATGATGCGAACGCACGTAAAGGACGCCGTCGCGAGCGTAACGCGCAGCTCATTATGTTTCGTCGCGGTGCGTATAAGAATTTAGACGAAAAGGCGCCGTGGTTGACGACATGGAGCGCCGCGAGTGAGAAATTGAACGTCGTCGAAGGGGTATACGCGAGCGACGCCCAAGCGGCGCTCAATCGTAAATTCATCGTCGAAGCGTACGTCGAGCCCGCGGGAGCGAGTGGATTCTTCATCGATGGCATCGTCACGGGCGATGTATTCGTCAAGTGTGCGTGCTGCGGTGCGAATTACGCAATGGCGCTCCCAGACGCGTCTGACGACGACGCGGACGACGCCGTGCGATTCCTCGCATTTCTCGACGCCGACGCCAAGGAAGAGAGCACATCGGGCGATTACGACGTCTTTCCCTTCCCACGCTCGATCGAAGAACTAGATTTAACCCCACTCGTGCGCGATTCCGTGCGCGCTTTTGGATTACCGCCCGAAACCGTATGCGCCGAATGCGACGGCGGCGACGGAAACTTTGCCACGTGGTCCATCGATGACGCCGTCAACGCCGCGCCTTAGCTCGTCATAGCGGATAGCGATATATACACATACACACACACGCACACGCACACGCACACACACATACACGCATCAACCGCGCGCGATCCCCGCCGTAGCTCAAAGCCGTCGCGCCCGACTCAACCACCCCTCACTCTCCGTCGCCCTCTCGCGCCTCCGCGCCTCGCCCAAACACGCCAACGCGCGATGTCAAACCTCGGCACACAAATGCTCGATGGATTCTCCGTGGACATTTCCCACCAAGAGATCGAACGCATCGTCGTCGAGCTCGAGGAGCTGTACAAGTCCCAGCCCGGGGAGTGGCTCCCAGTCGGCGGTGTCGCGACGATTCTCGCCGACGAGCTCGGGTACGAGGACGTGGACGAGTTCGAAGACGCGTTAAAGGGGACGTTTGTGGATTTCATCGCGAAACTGCCGCACGTGGAGTGCGCCAAGGTGGAGAGCGAGCTGCAACCAGGGTTGGTGCGGGACGTGTTCAAGGTTACGACGGCGCGAGCGACGGCGAGCGATGATGGCGCACAAGTCACACAAGCGCGCCCGCGTGAGCTTCATTTGCGCGTGAAAGAAAAGAGTGATTTGTGGCGGGTGCTCATGCTCAGTCCTGGGGCGGAACTTGAGATTCCAGAGGTGGAATTCCACGTCGGAGGCGACGCCAAGCGACGCGTCGATTCCGTGTACAACACCGTCGCGACGGCTGTTTTTAATTTAGAATCCCACGTCGCGCAGATGGCATCGAGTGGAAATGAAGAGGAAAAACAAGGCATCATTGATACGTGCGATGCGTTGAAGGCGATGTTGGATTTGGATAAGGAGTATACTTTGGTCGTTCGGGACTGGGACGGCGCGAGCGCGTTCAAGCCGAGCGAAGGCGTCGAAATCGTAGAGCTTTAACGCGCACACGCGCGTGGCATCGCCACCCGCGCGCATCGCGCGACACAAACACACATTAGTGCGCGCGCGTGCGCATAGAATGTTGACGACGCGCATCGCGGTGCACGAATAGAGCTCTCCGCCCGCGCGTTGTAATACGACGCCGTAGCCACTCACGCCTCACTCGCCGACGCCGCGCACGCACCCGCCATCGCATTCGCTCGCGCCACGCGCGCGCACGCCTCGACATGACGCTCGCGCGCGCATTTTCCGGCGCGCTCGCCTCTCGCGCCGTCCTCCGCGTCGTCGGTGCCGACGCAACGAGCATGCTTCAGGTTCGTCTGCGGTGTGGGACAAGCGCACTTCATCGTCTTTACCCGTCATCGCGCGCGCGCGACGACGCATGCGCGGTGCACTGACGCGTCGGTGGTTTTGTTTTCGCACGTTTCGCGCCCGACACAGAGCTCGGTGACGAATGACGTGCACGCGCTGTGCGCTGAACGGTTGGCGAGCGCGTACGCGGCGGTGCTCACGCCCAAGGGTAAAATATTCATCGACGTCTTCATCACGCGATTAGACGACGAGGCGAGCGGGGAAAAGATTGGATTTTTATTAGATGTTGATCGCGCGCGCGTGGATGAGGTGCGTGTTGGTTGATGTGCGAATCGTGTGGGGTGTTTGACGCGCGCGCGGGCGACGAGCCGACTGACGAATGAAAACGCGCGCGCAGACGACAAATGTATTAAAACGATTAAGTTTACGCAAAGACGTGCGCGTTGAACGGGCGTGCGATGCGTATGAAGTGTCTGTGGTGCTGCCTGGCGCCGAAAGCGACGGGGGCGGGATTGGGTTCGATCCGAGATTTGATGGTTTAGGCCGTCGAGGCGTGACGAGGCGAGACGCCAAAGCGCCGGCGTCGACGTCGATGGATGCGGCGCATCGCGTGTTGCGCATGACGCATGGCATCGCCGAGGGTGTGAGTGAGCTCGCGGATGCGTACCCGCTCGAGTGTAATTTTGACGCGCTCAATGGCGTGAGTTTCACGAAAGGGTGCTACATGGGACAGGAGAATACGGCGCGGCAACATTTCCGCGGCGCGGTGCGTAAACGCGTCGTTCCGTTTGCGTTTTCTGGCGCCTCTGTCGATGTCGGTGCGCCAGTCGTCAATGATAAAGGAGAAACAGTCGGTGATGTCATCGCCGTGGAGCAAGACCGAGGATTGATGCGCGCGAGAATGAAATTTATACGCGAAGCGCTCGCGACACACGGCGTCGTCGCGACAAACGGCGTCGCGCTCGACGTCTCCGTGCCTACGTGGTGGCCTGCAAAGTACTTAGAATCTGTAGATTGATATGCTGTGTTTTTATTGAAATCATGTGAGTGTGGCTGCTATGTGTTGTGTTACTCGGAATCGCTTTCGACGAACGCGCGTTTCCGACGCTCCTTTTGTTCGCCCGCGGCGGCCTCCTCATCCTCATCCTCGACGCCGGTATTCGCCGCAGCGGCGGCATCGACCGCACCCGCATCGTCCTCGGCATCCGCGCCATCATCATCGCCATCGGCTTCGAGGAAATCTTCATCCATTCTCGCCGCCGCTGTCGTCGATGGTCCGGCGTCTTCGCGGCGTTCGTAATAATTCTCCGTGTACCCCGCCTCGGGACGACTCGCGTCGTACCGCCTCTCGCGATCTTCTCTCATCATTCGCTGCTGCTTTCTCGCCAACGCCGCGCTCTCGCGTTGCGCCTTCTCCAATTCCGCATCCGCTTGTTCCTTCTCCTTCTCTGGATCGACGTTAGAGACGTATTCCATCGTGCGCTGCCCGCGATAGCCGTGCTTTTTATCGATAGCCGCCGTCAAACGCTTGTGCGTTCTCGATTCCAAAGTCGCCGGTCTAAACGTCAATTTGGACGCCAAGCGACCTTGACTTTGCATTAACCCAGGACGACGTAAATACAAGTACGCTTCTTCGTTTGCGCCCACGGCGCGCTCGGTGAGCTCTAAAACTTCGTCTCCGATGACCAACTGCCTCGACCCGTCGCTCCACGTCACGACGCGCGCGTTCGACTCCACCTCCCCAGTGCTCGCATTCTTACGCCACCGCACCACATTCTCATCACGCATACGCACTCTAGAAATACCATCGGCATCGACAACCTCCACGGTTTCCTCCACGAACGTGTCCCGGTCAAACGCGTCGGTGGCGACGCCGAAAATGTTACTCAATTTCGCAACCTTCACCTCCTCCCCGTCTCCTCGCGCAACATCCACGCTCGGCACCGCGCAGGGAAGTTCTAAATGTAACGGTGGTCCGCTCGGTGCGCGTCGCGCGACGTCCATGTCGTCGTCATCCGAGTATTCTTCGAGTGAAGATTTGCGTTGGTGCGTGATCTCTGGCTGGGGTTGATCGAGACGATCACCGCTCACCGTCGCGCCGTCGCGCTCGATTTCGGGTTCATCGCTATCGCTATCGCTACCGAAGATGTTCTTCACTAAGTTGGCTTGCGTCTCGGACATCGTCGTCGGAAGCGCGTCGCGGTGTGTCGTTGAGCTGCGATCATCGAATGCTTTTCACACAAAAAAATCAAAATACCAATCGCGCCTCGCTCGACGTTCTCGTTCGCGATTCGCGCACGAACGCAACCTGATACATCTATGTTTATATTTCAACACGCGCTAAGGCTAGTGTGCGCGCCGAGGCGCGATGATGCGATTAAAATTAAGGATCCGCGCGCCGATGCATATCAAACCACGTCTCGGCTCCGTGCTCCACGCTCGACTTTCCATCGAGCGTGAACCCACCGTACGTTTGATAAAACGCGATTAAATTATCTTTACACAGCAATCGCATGACGCGCACGCGCTGGCGTAGGCGTTCGTCGCCAAAGATCCATTCGTCGCAATAGCGCCCGAGCAACGCTTTACCGACGCCGCGCGAGCGCCACGACGGCGCGACGACGACGCTGTGCACGCACAGTGTCGACCCAGATGCGTCGTGCGTGGTCATCGAGTCGTGGTCGAGCGTTTCGCGCGCCGTGAGCGTGGAGCATACGTATCCTATGATGGCATTCGTGCTCGAGCAGCGACAGAGCATGAAGAATTCATTTGCCTCTGCGCACCGCATCGTGAGCGACTCGAGCGACGCCGCCTCATCGGCGGGGTACGACGCGCGTTCTATGGCGTATACATCCGCGATGTCATCGCTTGAGCACGCGGTATAGACGTACGGCGACGACATGTCGTCGAGTGAGGCGCGAAGGCGCGTCGCTCGCGCGCTGGCGTCTTCGCGAGACATGTTTTACTCATACTCTAACCGCGCACCACGCGGACGGCGCCGAGAGGCTGGTGCGCGCGATTGTATTTCTGAACCACCTCGTCGCGTCGGATGCGCGCGGCGACGCGCGCATGGGTGAGAACACGTCGCGCGTGTCTGTTCGCGTCCCCGAGGGCGCTTCGAGGTCTCACGCGCGCCCGCGCGGGACGCCTGTATTCATCGACGCGCGACCATACGCGCTCGCACGCGCGTCTATAATGGATGTCATCGTGCGTTTCCGCGATGGCGGCATTCGAGTGCGCGCGACGGCGCGAGAACGACGAAGAGGAGGACGAGGACCGCGCGCGACGACATCCGCATCCTCGCGCGCGCCCGTGCCTCGCGCGCGCACCGTGCTTCCCGCCATCGTCACGCGTCCTCCGTCGACGGCGGCGTCAGTGAAGGGATTGTTTTCGCTTCGTTGGCCTCGATTCGTCCGCGTCGGTCGACGCTCGAGCGTCGTGCGCATGTCGTCGTCGATTGGCGCGTCGTCGTCTCGGGACATTGAAGCCGACGTCGTCGAGGCGGCGACATTCGAAGACGCCAGTGCGACCTTTGAAGACGCCTTGCCCGCATTTGACGATGATATTGAAGTCATACACTTGTGTGGCGAGGTGGTTTTGGACTCGACGTCGCCGCATGTCGGCGCACACGACGTGTGGCGCGTGGTGAAGCCGCTGTTGTGTCCTCGAGACGACGACGAATCGAAACGCGTCGTACAAACCATGTCATCGATGTTGAGCTGCGCTCGTCAAGACGTGGCGACGCCGCACGCGTCGGCAACGTCGAATGCGTTGTCATCAGAGCGCGTGCGATTGAAACAAGTGTCGAAATGGCGTCATTCGGCGTTGATTCGCGGGAAATCGACGACGGTGGTGGACGTGACGCCAATCGACGACGAGTCAAAATTGACATTTGACGTCGTCACTGAGGCGTGCGAGCATCATAGCTCGATGACGCCGACGTTGCGATCGTATACGGGAGAGACGTCGGTGGTGCACACGGATGATGGGGCGTTGGCGTTACGCATGACTGGATTGGCGACGGTGTCAAAGGCGACGTCGTACGCGACGCGGTTGGTACGGGACGTCATGGTTGGTGCCATGCGTTCTCAAATGGAAACGTCGTTGGAGGATTTGCAGCGCGTCGTTCGCGATGCGGCGACAACCAATGCGCGCGCGTGAAGGGCGGTTCTAATAAGACTATGACACATGTACACTAAGATACACTACTGCTGCTACGTGCTACGGGACGGATGTCGGAGGCTGCCTTTGGGACGCCATCGCTCGACGCTCAGCTTCCTGCGTTTGCTCCAGCAACTCGACGTATGCCTTGTAAATGAGTTCTTTTGATGTCACCATCGACGTCAGGCTCTCGCGCGCGTGCGCTTCGCGTTCTTCAGCGGCTTTCAATTTCGCGAGGGCGTCTTCTAATTGCGCTTTAAACTCAAACTTTTGCTTCGCCTCGGCGCGCGCGTCGTCGTTCGCCGCTCGCACTTTCATCAACGACTCTTCGACCCGGCGTTTGAGATCCATTTCCGCGTCGACGTGGTCGCGCCGCATATCTGACACTCGTCGTTCGAGCGTCGTAATTCTGTCGTGCAGCGCCGCATTCTTCTTCAATTCGGCTCGCGCGCGCTCATTCGCCTTCTCCGCCATCGCCTTGAGCGACGCATTCGAATCATACACCCGCGCGAGCTTCTCTTCCAACGCATCTTCTCGACGCGCCGCGCGCTGCGCATCCAACTCTAAAGCGCTCACCGTCTCGCGCAGCGTCGCCGTTTCTTCGCTCGATGTCTCGCTCGCTGCTCGCGCGTTCGCGTCGCGCCTTCTCAACCTCTCCAACGCGTCGTGCGCCTCCGCCTCCGCCGCTCGCGCGCGTCGTTCAATGCGTTCTATGCGTAACGCCGCGCGCGCCTCGCACTCCGCGTTCGCGCGCTCCACCGCCTCGTCCCGCGCGACGCTCGCCTTTGCGTTCGCGCGTTCGAGCGCCGCGATGGTCCCCTGCGCCTCCGCCAACGCCCTCGCACACGACTCGGCATCCGCAATCGCGCACACCAACGCCTCGGTGGCTTCAATCGCGCTCGAGCGCTCGCACTCGGCATCGACGCGCGCGCTATCGACGGCGCGCTCCGCCTCGACGAGCGCGTCCCGCGTCTGCTCGAGCTCAAGCTCCGCCCCCTTGGCGCGCGCGCGCGCCATCGCGAGCTCGCGCTCGGTCTCCGCCAGCGCCGCATCGCGACGTGCGAGACTCACGCTGAGCGTGCGCGCGTCGTTCTCGAGCGATGCGACGACGTGGGCGGCGTTTTCATCATTCGAACACCAGCGCTCCTCTGGACTGTACGCGGCGTTTCGTTTGGTATCGAACGCGTCGAGCGCGCGGGTGAGCGCGCGGGCGTCGTTGAGGACGTGTCGGCGCTCGCGCGGCATGGCGGTGCGGGTCCCGGGCGCGGCGCGCGCGCGGGTGTGGCGCGTTGAGCTCTTGAGTGTGTACTTTTTTAAACTGTTTTTTTTGTGTGAGCGCGAGCGCGGTTTCAAACGGGCGTCGCTCGAGCGTCGCGGCGGCGGCGGCGACGCGGTCGACGATGCGACGATGCAGATGTGGTTGTTGTGTTTGATTTAAGTGTATATATATGCAAAAAGTAGAGCTACGTATGTACAGGGAATAGAGACTGACTAATACGCCACGCACCCGGGCGAAGAGCAATAGTTCCAAGAATAGATATCCGTCGTTTGGTGCACGCTGGCGGGGGTGTAACCCACCTTGGCGAACCCTTTCGAACCGGTACTCGCGGTTAATCCAATGTAGGCGTTACCGTCTTGGTCTAAGATTTTCGCCATGTCGCGGTCCTCGACGGCGACTTGGAACACGTATCGATCCATGTCGTCGATGAAGACTTGAATTTCACCCGGGAACTCCTTGATAATGTTGTAAGACTGCGGTGTCGCGGTGGTTAACGTGTCCACGGCGGTAGGGAACGCGGAGTCATGCATTTCGAGGAACCCTGCGGGTTCGTCCGCGGTATCGCCCATCAACGTCACCGCGGTGTCGCTCGTAATCGTCAACACGCGCACCGCCATACTGTCAATGCCGTATCCCTTATCCTTGATAGGATTGGCTGTTACACCGTCGGATAGAAGGAGCGCATGGGCGATATCCGTCTCGTCCAAGTTGAGCTTGATTTTTGCGTTCGCCTTGACGCGACCGCCGTAGCCAAACTCAAACCCAGTGCGAAGCTCCGTCTTGAACGCTGTACCCGTACCCGTCACGGCGCGCACGGCGGTGGCAATGGTGCCGGTCCCCGCCTTTTCAGTGGTGAATCCGCGAGTGTATCTAATCTTCACCGTGTGCAACAAGCCATCAGCCATGGTTGGCACGGAGGGCGTGGAGCCGTAGTGCGCGCCTTCGGCATCGTCGCTGTGATCAGCGGTCAAGCGCGTCTTGTCGCTGCCCCACGGTTGAGACGAATACGACGTATCCGTCGTCATAAACACGCCCAAGTGATTGTCGTTGTACGACACGTACTCCGTGGCGTTAATCCACCAGTGCTGCTTTCCTTGCTTTGGATCGCGGCGCTCAACGTTGTAAAAGGTGTCGAATTCGACGGCGAGAGACTTTTTCAAGCCCGCGTCGCAGTACGTCGGAACGGCGTTAAACGAGGCGGAATCCACCTTTGTGGATTCGCCGTATCCCAAGCCGTCGCCAGGGCAGCCAATCATGCCACCACCCGCCGCGGTCGTCGCCGCACACAACGTGTACGCCACAGATCCCGTCACGGCGTTGCTAGCATCGGCGGCCGTGCACGCCCAACCGTCGTTGCCGTGGAAGCTGTCCACGGCTTCTTGACGGTCGTCATTTGAAATGACGAACGCGAAACCATCGGCGCCGTCACAAATCCCATCAGCACCTCCGCATTGCGTGGGAGTTGTGATTCTGAACTCGAAGTTGGTTTCAAAACCATCCCACACGTGCACCTTGCGATGCCACCACACCGCACCCGAACGTTGAGACGTTCTAAAGTCCGTCGACGCCACCCAAACGTTGGACACCGAGGAGGTGATGCGGGCGTACGACTCGGTGAGGCGGATGACGTACTTTTGCGGACTATCCAACGCGATTGACGCCCCAGTCTTGGCGTCCCAGATGTTTGCGTTAGTCTTTACCGGCTTCGCGTCGCCCGCGAAACGCAAGTTGTGCTGCACGCACTTGGGCAGGTACGAAAAGTTTGCGCCGTACGTGTCATCGCTCTCCGCAGAGTCGGCGCATTCGAAATCAGCAAAGTTGAATTCCATGTACACGCGCGCCGTGTACTCGGACGCACCGACGGTTTGCGGATAACGGTTGTCACCCAAAACACCGACGGTGACTTGAGAGCACGCGGGAGAGTTGTCGGCGTGGATAAACTTGCCCAACGCGCTATTGTACGCATCCGCCGCCGTGGCGACAACCGTGGCGCCACCGAGGACAGATTTTGCGAGGTTACCACTGCACGCCATCGTCGACGCATCGACGTCGATGGCCCAAGGGACGGATTCACGCACCGATGTGCTGTCGTAGGCCGCCGTCGTAGGTCGCGTTGTGCCAATCTTTGTGTACAAGTCCAAGTTGTCGTTCACCGTGTGCACGGCGATGCGGAAATCGTAATCGCTGTGGTCGGGCTTGACGAAGTAGTACGCGTATTGCTGCGGGTCAACGACGGATGAGAGTCGGAATCCGCAGCATCCAGGGTCGACTTCGCAATACAAGTGCGAGTACGTTTGGTAGTACGTGTGCTTGGGGTGATGGGTGTACGCCTCGCGAGTGGTGTCGTCAACAATGGAGCCCGAGGAGTGCGTGGCGCCGTCTTCGCGACCGCCGGCGCAACGTTTCACGTAAACCATTGGTGACCCAGGGGCCAAATTTGAGATACTAGCATCAAGCGTAGCAGACGTGTCGTCCGTGATGGACACGACGCGGTACTCATTGCTCCCCTCGACAATAATGTCGCCAGTTGTGAGTTCGGACAAAAACTTAGACGCCACGCCAGTGAGCGTGGTACCAGTGATGTCGTTGCTCGTACCAGTGAGCTGCTTGCTTGGTCGACTGGAATCGCTTGTGCTTTCGGCGGGGATGCATCGACCATGATTGTAACAAATCGGCGGATTGAGGTTGTCATCCGTCATGAAGCGCTCGCCTTCGGTGGAGATGTGGTACTGGCAATTCTCGATATCCGCCACGTGCAAGCGGAATTCGTCGGCAGTATCAAATGGCGTGGTAGACGCCCACTTAATGTACACACCAATACCCGAGCTGACGCCAGAGTCCTGAATTTCAAGCCACGACGTGCTCGCAGTGTTCGTGTTCGTCGTCGCCGCGTTGGCAAACGTCTTCCAATACGTCGTGTAATTAAACGTTCCCGTACTCACGGCGGTGATTTGAACAGTCACGCCGCGAGGCCAAAGCGGCAAGAGACGCGTCAAGCCACGCACGTGAAGGTTTGCTCTGTTATCATTGCCTGTGGCCTTGATGTACTCGACGTTACCGAGCGTAAACGGTCGATCAATCGTGAGTTCGACGTCGGATTGAATCGAGTTCACCATTCTCGTTTGCCCGCACGCGGTGATGGTGTAGCCAGTGCGCAGTTGCGTCAGGAATCGAGTATCACCATACGCACCCGTGGAAGAAATCGAACCAGCCGTGGTGGGGGTAACACCGTACGTTTGCACAAAAGCCTCCTTGTTGCCCCAGGCATTGCTCACCACGCGCTTCCCGTACGAGCGCACCTTGCCGTAGCCCTTCGTGAGCATGGTGTAATACTCCCAGTGGGTCGCCTTCAACAAAGGTTCGGAGAAAGAGTTGTGGAGTTCGGCGACGTATTCAGAATACAACGCCGGAGACGTGCCATCCGTGCCGATATCCTTGACTTGAACGGTTTCCCAGTCGCCGTTGATTTGCACGCTCATCCACGGCCCAGACGTGTACGAGTACGTATTCCACGTCGATGACGCGCCGAGTTGGGATGCAAAACGCGTCCCTTGACCGCCGATGCGCACAGTCTTGCCAGTAGCGGCACCGCTGGCATCCTCAATCTTTGTAGACGCTGCGTTGGCGGCGACGCTCTGGAAGATTGCGCTTTGGTCCTCCTTGTGGTTTTGAATCGTTCCCATACCGACGCCGCGCTTCCCGATGCGCGGCGGGCACGACACGTAGCCCCACGTTGTCCATGTCACGCCAGCAAGGTCGTAATCAACCGTCAAACTCAAGTCTGAGGTGATGGATGTAATCACGCGAACCTCGGGCGTCGCCGGCGCCGCGCCGTACAAAACCAACCAATACCCAACCTTGAGCTCCTTGGTAAACTTAGTACTCGCACCGGTAATCGTAACCTGTTGCGTCGACCCAGATTCTGGTAACGCCGTGTTCACAGTAGTATCGAGAGCAATCGTACCAGTCGGGGTGACGTGCATATCCAATGTAAATTTCTCCGCCGTGGAGAAATCCGTCATGCCCGACACCGTCATCGACGTATCGCTCGTCACCCGCGTCACCGTCCCACTCGCACCATTCGCACTCGCGATCTTTTGCACCCCTCCACTGCGGAACATTTTCGTAAACCTGGTATTGATCCCAGTCACGACGTTCGTGGCCACGGTAATCTTACCTTCACCGTATCCATCCGGCCCGACGACGCCGTTGTGATCCCCGTGATTGGTATTCCCGTACCCGCCAGTACCATACGGATCATTCCCACACCACCCACACGACGCATCCGCCACACACGCCCCACAATTCGTATAATACTCGCATCCAGCATCAACCCCGAGTCGCGACGCCGCCAGCGCGAGCACAGACGCCAACGTCAACGCGAGCCGCGCGACGATCGTCGTCGCCCGCCCATCCGACGCCCATCGTCGACCGCCCCGTCGCCGCGAACCCGCGCGCGCCATCCCCCGCGCGCGCACACAAACACGCCTCCGTACGCACTTCACGCTTTACGACCGTCCGATGCGCTTCAGATGCACGAACGCGTCGCGAAACGTCGCGCGAGTGACGAAATGAGCCGCGGGCGCGAACGATCGATTTCAAAATTTCAAAAAAAAATCACGCGCGCGCTCGGCGTCGTCGCGCGTCGCGTGCGATGCGCGCGCGACGAGGCGAGGCGGGTGGAGACGATGCGAGGCGCGCGAAATGCGTCGCGGTGCGCGAGTCGAGTGCAGGCAGCCGTCGTCGGCGTCGCGTTCTGAGGCGACGATCGCATTTTGAATCAGCGATCTCGAGGGCGCAGGTGACGATTTTGGTCGCTCATACCGTTTACATGCGGATTATACGTGCGCGTGGGTCTAATGATGAAACGGTGTGGTGTTACAAGACGATTGCGTCGTCGTCGGTCGTCGTCGTCGTCGACGAGGTAAAGTCGCGCGTGAAAGGTTTACTTTTTGTCCGCCGCGGCTTTGGCGGCTTCGGCTTTCGCGGCGGCTTCGGCGGCGGCGAGATCTTTTTTGACTTGGGCCAAGTCGCGGCAGTACGGACCGCGAGGTTCGCCGGTGAGCGACGTCAACCCGCCCGCGGGCTCAGCCTTATCGCGCGTTTGCGAACCAACGCGCGGGGACTTGCCAGCCTTTAACTCTTCGCACACCTTGACCGCGGTTTGCGGGGTTAAGTCTTCGTAATAGTTGTACGTGTACCCTTGCACGCCGTTTCTGTAATCCGCCACCGCAATCATCGGGGCGTTCACGCAGCACCCCATGCATTCCATCTCACCGAGCGTAAACATCCCATCTGCAGTCGTTTCAAACTTCTGCACGCCCATGTACTCACTCAACGCCTTTTCTATATCCCGAGACCCGCGCAACATGCACGGCGTCGTCCCGCACACCATGACGTGCAACTTGCCCATCTTCTGTCGATTAAACATTGAATAAAACGTCGCCACCTCGTACACACGAATCGGTGCAACCTCTAATATCTCAGCCACCTTATTCATCACCGAAATCGATAAATGCCCAGCGTTTTGTTGCTGCGCGACGTCCAACAATGGAATCATCGCGCTGCGCTTGTAGTTGCTCGGGTACCGCGCGAGGATTTCCTCCACCTTGGGCATCACCTCGGGCGCGAACTCGAACGGAATCGACGCGTTATCCTCGGGCGTGTCGCGATGGACCATTTGCGCGGTGGAATACGCGCGCGCGTCGACGCGCGTCGACGTCGACGACGTCCGGGCGCGCCTGGCGTGGTACCCTAGCGCGCGCGCGAGCGACGCCACCGCGGTCGTCGCCGCGTCGTCGGTGACGACCGAGCGCGACGGCGTGGTGGCGATCTTAGCCGCGGACGCGGTCGCGCGCGCGGCGCGGCGGGCGATGAACATCGTCGACGGCGTCGTCGGCGGCGGCGCACAGTGACGACGACGGCGATCGGACTCGTCGTGGATCCCGAGCCTGCTAAACCCTAGTAAACCCTAGTGTAAGAATTTATACCATACAGTTACTATACAATTCACGAATTATATCTATATGTGTGTTTCTGGTATAAATTCCAAACGTACATCTACATAGTAATAGAATAGAGTATAATACAAGTACAACACACCGTCGACGTTGCTCAAATTTATTTGATGCCGACGCGACGACGAGGACCGAGCGAAGGAAGTACTGTACACCGCCGCGCTGATACTCACAACAGATGATATCGAAATCAAAGCACTAAACGCGTAGAAATGCCACCGAAAGGCTGCCTATCGGCATAGCGAGGAAGCACGAGCCCGAGCGTCCAGGCGAAGAAACGTAAGACGACGACGACGGCGATTGGAAACGCCACGCGCGTCGCCACCGACGCCCCCGGGACGTAGTTGGCGATGAGTAAGAACGCCATCGACCCCGCGGCGACGCACACGGCGTAGAGTTCTTGTTGTGAATGCATGATACGTATCGGTTGCGCGCAGCAAATATCACGTAAAACACCACCAGAGCACGAGGTGATCACCCCGCACACGACGCCGACTAAAACGCCAAATCCCAACCGCTGCGCCGCGTTGGCGCCAACCACGGTGAAACATCCGAGCGCCAGCGCATCGGTGATATTCAACACCGTATTCATCTCACGAGAAAGTCTAATTTCTTCGCGAATCTTTGGCCACAGCCAAAATGTCAACGCAGACGCGGCGAGCGCGGTGGCGAGATACTCGGGTGACGCGCACCAAAACACCGGCGTCTCCCCGGTGAGCACCTGTCGAATCGTCCCACCGCTCATCGCCGTCAAGCACCCAACAATCAAGCACCCCATCAAATCCATCCCTCGCGTGCCTGCGGTGATCGTCCCGGCGTGCGCGTACATTGCGGTGCCAAATAAATCCATAAACCGCAACGCGCCCGGGACGGATTTCGGCGGAAACTCGAGCGCGCCTCGCGGAAACGCCCCGATGGCATCCGCCGCGCTCGGCAACGACCCTAACCCGAGCGCGGGTAAAATATACAACGCTAACGCGAGCGTGGCGTAGCACGCGGAGCAGTAGGCGATCGCGATGCAGACAAGTCGCGCCCAAGACGTCGGCGCGCCGTCGTCGCTCGTCGGCGGCGGCGGCCACTGGCTCACCGCCACCTTGGCGTCCTGACTCGCGCGTTCGTGCGGCGACGACGACAGGGACTCGCTCGAAGACTCGTCTGACGTCGACGCATTGGCGGCATCGCGCACGGCGCGCGTTCGGACGCCGCGAACGGCACCGACGAGGACGCGCGCGCCCACAGGACTTTGACTTTGCGTGGCTCTTCTGACGACTCGTCCGTCGACGAGACGCGCGCATCGACGTCGCGCGCACGAGGAGGCGATGGGAGACGCGTGCGTGGCGCGAGGTGCGGCGAACGCGCGCGCGACGGGCATGGCGCGCGCGACGAGACGCGTCGAAGCGCCTCGGTGTGAGGTTTTGAGCGCGAATCACTTTTTGGGACTGGATACGCGCGCGCGAGGCGCGAGACGCTCGCCTTCTGTGTCTTTTACTGGTTTACGATGGAATAAAATGAGTGTTGTTGTTGTGACAAACCATTCTGCGGTCTGCATTGATTCGTTGATGCATT
>JACLAB010005304.1_pt1 | contig 17954 bp, 11 predicted proteins | sample 8027921 | NCBI WGS metagenome assembly JACLAB01 (sample SAMN15725117, study PRJNA655200) | protist metagenome | isolation source: fluorescence activated cell sorting (FACS) single amplified genomes of... | place: USA: West Boothbay Harbor, Gulf of Maine | collected 2000-07-19 | reverse complement strand
GTGCCGCGAGGAGGGCTGTGAGAAGCAGACTCAATCAGGCGGGCTGTGCATAGCTCACGGACCACACGGAACAATTGAGTGCGGGCGGGAGGGTTGTGAAAACCAATTTAGTCGTAAAGGGAAAGGGAATACCCGTTACTGCCCAGGTAGTGACTGTCTCCTTACGCGCACTTGCTCCTCCCAGGGGTGCTCCAGGATGAAAGTGGACAGCACCGACTTCTGCAAACAGCATAACTGTAAAAAATACCAGGGTATTTGAAATAAACACCTCCACAAAAGTGAGCGGAAGTGACGATTTGTACATTATCTACATATATATATGAAAACGAGAACCAGTACGCTTGGTATGCGCTGCCTTGTGGCCATGGCACCGAATATGTCATAAATGTAAATTATAGAGATTTATCTCTATTTATGTTTAGAACAAAAAAAGTTAACACTTCATCATCTCTTCACAACGAGGAACCTGTGCTTTTACCATCCACATCCACAACAATACACTGATTCTACTTCAATTTCCCTTGTCTGGTTCCCTGGCCGCTGCTGCTTGTGCTTTGGCCCTGTACTGCATCAGCAAGTCGATAGAGACGGCGGAGCCCCCACAGACGTTGGTTGGACACATGCGCCCTGTGTTAGCATTCGATTTTCTCTAGTTTTTGTTGCACATGTCTTTGCACTACAGCATTGCTCAGATTGGATATTCTCCCGTGCTTTCGTTTCATTGTGGCATTTGTGCGAGATGCGTAATCGTTAATACTTGCCTTAGTTGACTAAAGGCTGACTCTTGCCCTCGTAGCCCCTCCTGTAGCGCGTCGCGTGCTGCGGACTCTGCAGCGTAAGCAACTATGGATTGATGTGGTTTCGACACATGGCCTCCTTCTGTTGTGCGTTCTAGGAAGTCCCAGGGACAGTAGCTGTATTAGATCGATTGTCGCCCTTTTTTAATGCTCTCGTTTCGACGTGTTTTCTCCGAAACTTCATTTTGTAGATAAATCTCTCGATTGACTAGATTACATAAGTGTAAGAACCCAAGGATCCTCCCGGGTCACGGGATGAGATGGGTTGAGCTCCGAGTCCTACTGGTGGCGTCTATGAGACGCCTTGGTTGGGCAGAACTTATGTAATCTAGTGGGGATCCATGTGCCCACATGGACCCAGTTGGTTGGGTGTTTACACCATAATTGTGCCAAGGAGATCAATTTTGTAGTCGGCAAGGAGCCTACCACCATGGAGTTCATACGTTCTAAAACGATGTTTGATTCGGCATGGATGAGTGAGAAGCTCGGAAAGCAAGTGAAGTCTGTAAAGAAGAGTGAAAGACAGAAGATGGGAGGACTATCGGGGGAGATGCAATTTATCGACATAGAGTTCGCAGACGGTTCCAGTCAGACCGTCCTGTTGAAGAAGTCTCCAGAGGGGACAAGTGACATGCGTGTTGTCAATGGTACTGCTCGAGAGGCTCTCTTCTATGCGAATTTCGCGCCGGCACTTGGAGGCCTTGTCGCGAAGTCTTACTGGAGTCATGGTGATATGGCTACAGGAGAGATGGCGATCCTCATGGAATGTCTGCCCGAGAGCCTACCAGCCGGGGTGTTTTTTGGAAGCGGCAATCCAAACAACTGGGGGATAAAGGATAAGATCGATGAACTTCAGAAGGGCAACCCAGATGCAGTCGAGATCTCTAAAAAGAGCTTTGCCCTGTACGCCAAGCTTCATGCTAGGTACTGGCAGTCACCTGATATATTGAACGAGTCGTGGCTGAATGGCTACGATGTGAAAAAGGGGGAAGGAAAGGAGCGCTGGCTTGGGGCCCATAACTTATCGAAAAATGGGTGGAAGAAGCATTTTGAGGACATACAGGCTGGCACCTCATATATTAATTGGGACGACCACCTTGTGAAGTGCCTCAACACGTCTTTCAGCAAAATAGATTGGGATGATTTCCAAGATGAGCTTGCAAATAGACCATACACACTCGTACATGGAGATGCTCATCCTCACAACATGTTGTGGTGTAATATGCGTTCTCCAGAGGCCAGCCTCAGGCTTATTGACTTTGAAATGGTCGGTATTGGATCACCTGCGCAAGAGTTAGGGCAGTATCTGATCTCACATATGGATCCGACTCTGCGTAGATCTGTCGAACGGGAGCTTGTACAAGGGTACCTCGCTCTGCTCAACATCGACCTGGCCGCGAAAGGGATAGAGCCCGTGAGTGAAGAACACTGTTTTCAAGAAATGATAGATGGTGGGTTTGGTAGGTGGGCCTGGTTTATAGGTGGTTCTGAGGTGTTCTTCGGAGGACGAAGCCCTCTGGGGATCAAACTCACGCAGTTCTTTCACGATCAGTGTGCAGCCTTTGCCCGCGACCACATCAAGGACCCCATCACATCGCCCATGCCACGTGTGTAAGGTGTGTGTACGCGTCATGTTGCTGTCATCGAGAATCGGTGACAGGAAGAATTCTAGATGGCAGGATTACAAAGTGGGTGTTGGTCCTCTTCCTGTGTCCTCGTCTTCGTCCTCAGTCAGTAGCAACAAGTGGCCCGCTGCTGCTAGCAGTGGTTGAGGTATTAGCGACCCTGATCCTCTAAGCATAGCATAGTGAGCAAGTGGCTGCTGCTTTGGATGAGCAGATCGAGCATTTGAAGAAATGCGAGTACTTAAAGGAGCACGAGGCAAAAGCTCTTATCTTATTCCACACTGTTAACTTAAATATTCGATTCCCTACTATAAGACGAAGCCCTTCGAAATAAGCATTGCGCTTACATCATGAGCCTCGATCATGTTAGCATAATAAACGCAACTGCGGCCGTACACATCGATTCGGCCCAATTCACTTCTCTTTTGAAGTTGTTCTGTAGCATTTTTGAGCAATAAGTCGCAGATTTGCAACGAGCCAGCATGGCATGCATGGAAAATGGGTGTTCGGCCCCTAAAGTTTGGTTCTACCATCATTAGGGGTTCACGCTCGATCAGCAGATTTATACAATCAAGCAGAGCATCAGAGACATCTGTTCGCCCACACGCTACATGTAGTGGTGTGTCCCCATTGGCATCACAACCATTAACAACACTGCCACTCTGAAGCAGTAACTGGACGATTTCCACACTAGGTTTGTGGCACACCATAGCGACATGAAGTAATGAATATGGGTTTGAAATATCCGCACTAGGGTCGCTCTCACTTAGCATCGCTAGGTCCATCTTTTTGTCGTTAATAAGAGCGTCAAGTGATTTATAATCTCCAGTCTCTACAGCTCTGAACAATGCCATGACTTTTCCCTGACTTTCAAGTTTCTGCTGTTCTACCAAGAGCAGATCTCTGTATTTCGGTGTGCATCGTGCAAAATCTGTTTTCGTGCCCCATATCAAGAGCAACGACGCCACGCTCTTGTGCTTTCTTACGCATGCCAGATCGAAAGCAGTAAGTCCGAAGTTATTCTTGTGATCGACTTCTGCTCCAGCATAGAGTAGAAGCTCGGTTGTAACCACCGCGCCATGCAATGCAGCAGTTGATAGCACCGAGTTTCCATTTTCATCTTTCTTGGTAATAGCGTCGGGAATGATCTCGAGAAGCCCTCTAACGACATGGAATTCATCGTAAATGCACGCCTCAAACAAACGAGCCTCATCGTTCGGCGTCTTGAAGTGAATGTGTGTATACATCTTCTCAAACCTGGAGTCGTCTGCTTTTGGAAAATAAGATGACTTCATGAATGTATGCTCGGTGGCCGGCACCACCATGTGATGCATAGTCCTACCATTGTCTCTCTTTGTGCTTCTGAAAGTGCTGCTGAGACTGCGAGTAGTTGAAGCAGCAGGTGACTTCCCCACTGGTTTGAAAGTGGAGGCAAAGTCGTCGATTTTACCAGTATCATCAACTCTAATAGTAACGGGCAGTGATCGGGTGTAACTGTCAGCATCGCTGAAATCAACGAACGTGTTTAAGCGTGACTCATCTGTATCACAATAAAGTTTCTTCGAGAGAGGCAGCCCACAAGGGTTCTTGGAAGAATACAACATGGAGTCAGACCGTAACATAGCCTCATCCCACTCGGTTTGATCACTGTCTCTTATGTCTTTTAAATTCTGTTCCCTCGCCTGAGCTTTCATGAATTCCATTTTTTTCCGTGTGAGCTCAAGAATGCTACCTCCACCAGTCTTCATACCCGACAAGGTTTGGGCATTGTACTCATTGATTAGATTATCCAAGTGCCCGATCTTAATTTTGCCTCGCTTTTGAGCAGGGGTGATGGGGATCACCGGTCGAGGCCATCCGCCCTCGGTTCTGTTTCTGATAATGCCAGGATCCTGAGCACTAAGATTATACACATCATTGTACGTAGGAAGCATGGGTACTTGATGCCATGGCGTAAGAAGCGCATCTTCAGACCCACTCACGAACGGTTTGCTCACCTTGGACTTGGAGCTAGCCGTATGGCCATAAAATCGAGCCAAATCCTCCATTGTCACTAGAAGTCACTTACGAGCATGGTTTATAACCTAGTCTCGATGGATTTATAATCAGTAACGAAATCTTTAATAGCAGACTGTAGTACACTGCTGGGGACGTAGAAACGTTAGACATAGACCCAAGAGGCAATCTTTAAGTTTCGTTTCTTGCATCCCATGGAGTCCACTCGTTCACGGGTGAAGGTGAAGGGAGAGGTCACTTCCGACAAGGTCAAAGAGGCAGTGCAGCAGATTCAGATGGCCATGTCGTCACAAGGTGGTGGTGGTGGCGGTGTTGTAAACACTAGAGTCTTTATAACAACAATTTTTTACAACGAGAACACGATAAACAAAATGAATCCTTCAGCACGAGATTTCACTCCCTGCGGTCAGAGATGATACACAAAATTCTGATCTCAGACATAATAACACTTCCCGCTAGCCCTAGCTACTGCTAGTGCCTCGGCTGCTACTGCTGCCCTGACTACTGCTGGTGCCACGGCTGCTACTGCTGGTGCCTCGGCTACTACTGCTGGTGCCTCGGCTGCTACTGCTGCCCTGACTACTGCTGGTGCCTCGGCTGCTGCTGCTGCCCTGACTACCTCTGCTGCCCTGGCTACTTCTGCTGCCCTGACTACTGCTGCTGCCCTGACTACTGCTGCTGCCCTTGCTGTTATCTGAAAAAATAGAATCGTCACTCGATGAAGCCGAAGACCTACTACTTTTGCTGCTACCACTGCTACGGCTGCTGCGGCTGCTACCACTGCTGCGGCTGCTGCCACTGCTACGGCTACTACCACTGCTACGGCTGCTGCGGCTGCTGCCACTGCTGCTACCTTTGGAAGATGCACCATCGATCGAAGACACACGGCTACTTGTTTCAGATGTATCATCATCTTCTATGTGAGGGTCAACCCACGTTTTCGCGCCGTCGACAATCCAGTAAAATTTCTGATGTTCAACACTCCACCTTCTATTGTGGTTCTTATTCTTTCTTTTCCGTTCGGGTACCTTCTGTAGCCATGGGAAAGAAATAACAAACCGCACCGGTAGCTTCCACGTGGCTGCTGAAGGCGGATCAGTGGCCAGCTTTTCATGCACCTCATTGCCTCTTGATGCGTCCGAATCCGACTCGGATTCGGAATCAGACTCCGACTCGCTGCTTGAATCAGAATTAGAATCAGATTCAGAGTCAGAGTCAGAATCAGAATCAGAATCAGAATCGCTGCCCTTGCTTTCTTTCTTCGCTTTCTTCGCAGCCTTTTTCGCCTCCCTGGCCTCTACTTTGGCTGCTTTCTTCGCCGCTTTAGCATTCATCTTCTCTATTTTCATTCGTTTCTTGTATTCGAGTTTCTCAAGCTTATTCAGATTGAATCCCCCAAGCGCCTGGCTACTGGCAATAGAGCCGATCCTTGCAGCGCGCGCCTTCTGGAGCTGCGAAGAGTCAAACTCGACCGATGCAGGCTCACTGAACGTCACCTGCCCACTGTATTTGTGTTTCCAGTACTTCTGGTCCCTTATGGAACTGTGCATCGGCACCCACACCAAATAATCCTCCTCCGCAGCTTCTTCGTTATCCTCCTCCTCACTGGATTTACTGGACTTGCTGTGGGAGCTTGTAACACTGTTGCTCTTTTCTTCAGAGCCAGCATCACTGACGCTACCTTCGCCAAGCTCCTCGGCTGGCTCCTCTTTCGGCTTTTTGCTCCCAAACCACGACATGGAGCACAATGTTCAGTCTCAAATAATTGTACAACTTGTACGTTTATTCGGACAATACAATTGTACAACTTGTACAATGTAATGAATTGAGTTTTCCCCTGTCAAAGGCCGTGTAATCATAATGAAGGGGTTGGCGATATTTTTGTTGCTATGGCTAGTTGAACTTAGCCAGGCCTTCAACTTGGGCCCATCTCGGTCTCCCACTGCCCATTTGCGGACAACCTTTCCTCGAACACGTCTTCCGAGTGTGGTGCCCCTCCGCCCCTCTACGAGCTATGTAGCGATGTCACGTGGTGTCACCGGCAAATTGAGACATACATTGAGCATGGTTACGAGTGGTATTCAACAAGTGCGGGTGTCAAGCGGTACCAGTTCTCCACTCGAGTCTCACACGGAGTTGGTGACGGGCAAATTGAGCAATGGACTGAGCTACATGATTCTCCCGAATCGGGTACCTGCGGGCAGGTTTGAGGCACATCTTGAGATCCTGTCTGGTTCGGCGCATGAGTTAGAATCACAGCAAGGTATGGCCCATTTGCTGGAGCATGTGGCCTACATGGGTTCCCCGAAGCGACAGCTGATCTCTGGGACGGGGTCACGTACCAATGCGTACACCGATTTCCATCATACAGTTTTCTTTGCAGCATGTCCTGTGAATACGCCCGACCAATTTTGGAAAAAACCGATGATGCCCATGGCTTTTGATGCCCTCCATGATGTCATGACGACGAAGGTTGACAACGATCGTTTGGAAAAGGAAAGATCGGCTGTGCTATCAGAGGCGAGTATGGTCAATAAAATGGAATACCGTGTAGAGTGCCAGGTTCTTGGGACATTGCACGATGAAAATCGCATTTCGAAGCGTTTCCCGATCGGCAAGATACCATTGATCGAGAATTGGACGAAGGAGGAGCTCCAAATGTATCACAGTATGCACTACGCTCCTGATAACGTCATCCTGTACGTTGTTGGTGATGTCGATGTCAAGAATACTGTCGACTTGATCGAGCAAAAGTTTGGTCACTTGGAGGTCAGAGAAGATGCACGTGAAATCATCAAATTTTCTGGTGAGTATCCGGAAACGAACATGCAGGCGGTGTCTCGTCATTTCCCGCCTGTGATACATGAGTGGTCTTGTTCTCAGTCAGAGGCAGAAGTTAATGTACCAAAGGCACTCGCGCAGATGCAGAGCGATGATTCTGCCTTGCCCAAGCCAACAGTGTTCAAACATGAACTTTTGCAGTCCTTCTCTTTCCACCTTTTCGCTAAGCGCCCTATCGAGCCAGTGGTAGATACCACTAGTCTTAAGAGAGATCTCATGAGAAGAATTGCCCTTTCCGCGTTGCAAATTCGCTTCAATGTGCAGCAGCGCCAAGATCCTCTATTTACATTTGTGGATTTCAATCAGCTGAACTGGCCCAGAGAGGGGTGTGCGGTGTGCTCACTTGACCTTACTGCAGATTCCGGCTCGTGGAGAGATGCTGTAAAGCTGGCAGTGCACGAAATAAGACGCCTTGGTATTCATGGTCTTACCGAAAGTGAGCTTGAGCGTTACAAAGCGGCGATAATCTCTGAAGCAGAGCAAGCAGCGGCACAAGCAGATCAGATGGGGAATGAGGAGGTGCTTAGTCAATTAATGGAAGCAGAGTCGTGTGGACACACGTTTATGCATCCCGTGACACGAGCAGATGCTACTGGGAAAGCTATTAGTGACATCACTCTTGAAGATGTGAATATGATCGCTAAGGAGCTGTGTGAACATCTGAGTCACATTGACCCGGTTGAGGGGGTGCGCCCAGCTGCAATTATCGGATGTGCTCCGATGGTTGATCGCAACGGCGAGCAATTCAATGTGTCACAGGAAGACATTTTAGATGCCATTGCAGAGGCATTGAATGATCCAGTCGATCCCTTGGAAAACACGATTGTTCCCGATACTTTGCTTACTCCAGAACAGCTCAGAGTCAAGGCTTCTGTATGCAAGCCAGAGTTTGTGCCTCTGACTGGGAAAGGATCCTCTGCTGGCAACGCATGCAGCAAGAAAATGGGAATAGTTCAGAAACAATGCTCAAATGGCGTCCGGGTCAATCTATTCTCTATGTCGGAGGAACCACAGCGTGCGGGAATAAGGATGTATGTCCCTGGTGGAAGAATGGCGGAGAGCCGAGAACAGGCTGGGAGTGTTCTCACTGGATCTCGAACCATTCAGGAAGGAGGTGCATTCCTAGATATGACACGAGAAGAGGTAGAGCTGTTTTGCATCGACCATTTGGTTATGGTTGATATAGTGGCCTCAGAAGATGCGTTGATCTTTGATTTCCAGACAGTCACTACTCCTGGACCTGGAGGTAAAGTAACGGGTCTCGAAGCGTGTATGCAAGTGATGCACGTCATTATGACAGATTTCAAGTACGAGCCTGATGCGTTTGAGAGGGCGAAGCAGGGCTTTCACGAGCATTATGATTCCGTGGTGAAAGGCCTTGAGTCGTGCTGCCAGGAGAGACTGGCAGAGAGCCTTCTTGAGGACGACCCTCGATTTACAACACCAAACCATGCGGCGCTTGATGCATTGAATCTAGAAATCTGCAAAAAATCTATAGTGCGCCAACTCAACCCCAATAATGTCGAAGTGTCGATTGCTGGTGATGCACCAATGTCATTTCTGGAGAATATGGCCCTGACTTATCTCGCAACAGTCCCTCCCAGACCCGATGAAGAGCCACCTTTACTACAGGATTCACTGAAAGTTCGTACTCTAGGCAAGGATAAACAGCTAGATGTACATCTAAGTGATTCCGATGAACGCGCCATGGGCTACTTGGCAGGTCCCTGTCCGAATCGGTGGGGTGTTTTTGCGGATGGCACCACTGTGTCTGAAAAACTCAGCGAGATGAACGGAGGTAAGCAAGAAGAACGTCGTAACAATCCGTTGTTTGGTCTCGTGCTCCTATCTGTACTACAAGAAGTTGCAAATCGTCGACTCTTTTCTGTCGTAAGGGAGGAGAGGAGGCTGACCTACGATGCGTCATTTCAATTCAACGCCCCTGAGACCTTGAAAGGCAGCTGGTACACAGTGTCTGTTACTTCTTCTCCTCAGCAAGTACAAGCTGCCATCACAGCTTGTAAAGAAGCACTTGGGTCTTTACGTGGTACATTTGGAATTACCAGTGATGGAGTGCAGTCCGCGAAACGCACACTCTTGAATCGATTCCGTGGTGAGAGTTTGACTAACAAGTTTTGGTGTGAGAACCTCAGCGGCACGCAGAGTGAGTGTATCCCGCAGAAGACGGTACAATGCATTGCTGACTACGAGGCCGTACTTGGAGGCATACAGGTTTATGACGTTCAGCAACTAGTAGAGCTTCTTGATTTCACCGATGATAACATGACTTCGGTGAAGGGAGTGACTGGAAGCAAGCCCTGAAGAGAAAGATGAATGTTTCGTTTTTGTAAAAAATTGTACACTTTGACATAGACGACAATGTTACAACCTAAGTTCCGTATCTCTTCCTTACAAGAGTGGCAGGGAAGCGCTCCAGAACCCGCACCCATGGGTTTTCGATAACCACCTATTTAAAAAAAGGAAGGAGAAGGAGAAAAGAAGTTAGACGACGAAGCTTCAGGACAACAGGCAAATTTGATCTAGGAACGACTGCTAGGAGTAATAGTCACGGTCAAAACCCTCGGCGATGCATAGAAGAAGATGACGACTGTTTCTCGGCTAAATCGCCCATCTAGAGGGGGCTAACCCTCCGTTAGAAATATATCGGGGAAACTTGGATCGTAGCTCATGGTAGAAGAGCAGGACCTAATGGACCCGAATAGGTGGCACATGCACACGAAAGAAAAGAATAGTAGGGCACAAGGGAGGGAAGTCGACTTACCAATTGATCATGGACACATCCTAGATGGATAATGCTTCTGTATGAGGTGGTGCTCGAGAAATTAGAAGAGGACGACGCGCTGCTACCAGCCTTGCGCTTCTTCGATTCTTTTTTTCCCTCTTGCTTGCTTCGCACATCATCGCCATCAAAAAGGGAGGGGAACACCAACTTTGGATTCTTCGGCACGTTCGCAGACAAATCTACGAACATGCATACGCCCTGTCCATGTATAAACATGCGATTTGTTGACAATGGGTCAAAGCACAGCCCCTGCATGGATCCTGATAGCTTCTGCATCACCTTGGAAATCTCTCCACTGTTATTGGTAGACTCAATAGACCAATCACTCATTGTCATATTCTCGAGAGTATACACGCAGAATCCTCCTGTGCTATAAAGTAATACCAATTTGGAATTATCCTCGCTATTAAAAGCAATATTTGCAATAGGACCAGAACTTTTTGAGATGGGAAGGCGCCAATATAGTCTACTTCTATCCAGCTCATAAACGCAGACACTATGCATGCAATTTGCGACTGCGAGGAACATGCCATCCTGGCTCAAGGATAAACTGCTGACTGCGTATTCAAGACCCTGGGCCCCGCCATACTTTCCAAATATCTCATCTGTTGTGTCCCAGTGATTAAGTGTGTGGCAAAGCGATACCGAGAAACCCGTAATGCTATTAGAGTCGCCATGCCTTTTGTTCTTGTTTTTCTTTCCTTTCGCCTCACCCCCTACATCGGCCTGTGCAAGCTCTGGCTGAAGTTTCAGAAGAAGGATTAATCCTTTTGCGGTGCTCACGGCAAGCTGACTGCTATCCTCACTGAAGCACACGGCATGGCAAAAGTGTCGGGCCGCCTCTGGAAGGCTCACACTGATGAGCTTTACAGACTCGGATCCACTTACTTTCTGTAAGTACCACAACTTTGTCCCGAACGCCCCGGAAACAACTAAAAGGCTGCCGTTGGGTGAAAGGGCCATACAGTGAATATGCTCAGGAGATTCCATTTGCATGCGAAGCAATAGTTTGCATGGATCTTCGGTATCGTCGCTACTCCCCTGCATATACAACGACCATATATCAATGTGTCTGCGATGCCTCAAAGCGACAATATCGTGGCTACTGGAAGCGCTGGTAATTCCACTAGCGGGGATCGGCAATACCCAGACCGGTCGGACGGAGGCGAAATCCCCAATACTGTACACGCAAAGCTTGCAATCCATCCCTCCTGATAGCAGTAGAGGCTGCGCACTGCCCTTTTTGCTCACTGCGAGTGCATATACATCGTGAGAGTGAGGTCGGTGCGAAGTGGTGTATACCCACTGCCCATTGACTGGAGACAACTCTTCAGCGCCCGCGAACTTCGTTGCTGCGCTAAGGTTACTCCCCGACCGCGACCTATTTCGCATTCGCTGGATACAGGTCACACGAGAATCGACACCAGACGCAAAAACATGTGACTCGTCAGGACTGACCGCAAGCGCGAGCACTTCGGCTGTGTGTTGGTGGAAGGAAACCATGAGGACACCAGCTTCTCCGTCCCACAGCTGCACGTGCCCGCGGTTGTCCCCAGTCACCACAGTGGAATCCGATAGAACAATGAGACTCCAAATCATTGTGGTGGCACCACGTACGAGATCACCTGTTATCCTAAACCGTGATCGACCCGACTCCGATTCGATGCATCTCACCGTGCCATCTGAACACCCAAGATACAGCTGTGGCTTGACGGGATGGTAACAAATCGAAAGTATGCGACTTCCAGTCGTTGGATGTGTCTTGGCATATCGCAAATCCCCATCTTTGTACGAAAAGAGGCGAGAAGACCCATCTTCACATCCCACCGCCAAAGTCGCATGCGTACTACTTGTGCTGATACACCAAGCCGCCCCTCCATAAGATTCCTGCACATTCTTGAAGGACAACTGAGATAAATCCACCTCGAATATAAATCCTTTCTGGGAAATGCCAAACAATCTACCCTTTTCCTCCTCGATGGTGCTCCACACCAAAGTGCGGAGCTCGAAGTCCGCCTGACCCGGGATGTAAGCGATAGTGTGCCACTTGTTCGAGGAATCGCTGATCTCGATGTCGCCATCCTCCCGGCCGATCGCAACCATGTATGAAAAGGGATCAGAGGCGATACTCTTGATAGATGAAGGCATCCAGTCTCCAATCCTATAGCGATGCACCCCGAATGTAGTTTTGGCGTCCATGATGGGAAGGGAAGTACAGCTATTCGGCTTGATTGTGATCAAAACAATATACAAAGAGGATGGTGAAGATTTGTAGAGCTGGTGAGAAGCACGTAGACGCAGGTGGTGCAGAGATAAAACTTCACTCTTCACTCCGGAAATAATCGTACTTTTAAATCGTATGTAAAAAAAGGGTAAGAGAGATTCTCAAGGTCACGTGACTAGTGGTACATTAGCATCTGCACAGAATTACCCGCAATCATGTCAAAGATCGGATTTATTGGGCTTGGGATCATGGGGAAGGGCATGGCGTACAATTTGGTTTCGAAGTTGCCTTGCGAGACCTTCATGGTGTGGAATCGGTCCATGGTTGCCTGTGAGGAGCTAAGTGCGAAGTTTCCCGGCAAAATTACCATCGCAAAGACTCCTGCTGAAGTCATTCGGGCGTGTCCTATGACATACTCCATGCTGTCTACCATGGAGGCTTCTGAGGCTGTGTTTGACTTGGAAGGGGATGGAGTAATTGCTGGGGTCACCGAGGGCAGGATCATTATAGACTGTGCGACACTGTCTCCCGAACGCATGCAACACATTAGCAAGCAGGTAGCGGCCAAGGGTGGCAAATTCTTGGAGGCTCCCGTCTCTGGAAGTAAGGTTCCCGCCGAGACTGGTACCCTCATCTTCCTCTGCGGCGGCGATGCAGATGTGTATGAGACCGCTCTTCCTGGATTAGAGGCGATGGGAAAGGCAAACTTTTTGCTTGGCGATGTTGGGGCTGGCTCAAGAATGAAGCTGGTTGTAAACATGCTCATGGGCACCATGATGACAGCATTCTCAGAGGGCATGTCTCTGTGCGAGAAGTCGGATCTCCCCCAAGACAAGCTGCTAGAAGTACGTTCCTTAGTTCCATTACTCTTTTTTATTATCGCATGGCATGACATGCATGACACGACTCTAACAATTATCTTCTTTCTCCTTCTGACCAAACAACCACCAAATGTCACATCGTATCCTTACACATGCACAACCATCACAGGTATTGGATTTAGGTGCCATGGCCAACCCTATGTTCAAAGGGAAAGGCCCGAGCATGATCAAGGGCGAATTCCCTGCCCACTTCCCTCTAAAGCATGCTCAGAAGGACATTCGTCTGGCTCTGGAGTTGGCAAAGTCTGTCGGGGCTGACCTTCCCACAACAACCGCCGCTAACAATGTTTTCCTGAGTGTGTTGGAGTCAAATGGAGATGAAGACTTTGCCGCAGTGTACAAGGCACAGAAGTAATCTAGATCTTCCTTCAAATTTCCACAACACTCCCTCCCCCATCGCAACTTACTTCTTTTTAGTCCCCGTCTTCTTCGTAATTGCCGTTTGCTGCTGCTTGACCTGTATCATATGTTGCAGGTGCTGCTGCATGGCCCCAAAGGGGTTCGCTCGAAATTCAGCGTTGTTCATTACGAGTTTCATCCGCTCTGCCTCCCTCACTGCCACAGATCCCTTCAGCTTATTTGACTGTGCGTTATTTGATGCCGCCGGTTGAATTCGTTCGTCGTCATGCTGTGCCTGTATGCCCGACTCGAGACTGGAGAGCTGAATCTGCGTTCTCTTTCCTTTGCTATCCCCCTTCCGCTGCTGGAGCTTAGCTAACTCCACAGTGTCGTTCCTTTTTGCTCGCAGTTTCGCTTTCTTGCCTAACTCCTGTTTTTTGCCAACACTTACCATCTTCGGGCTTTGCTTCACAGCCGGCGACGATGAAGACGAAGATTTCACAGCCGCCCTCAATTTCTTGATACTTCGCTTTGCCATTCTAGGATCTATCTTTATCTTTGGATCTTATCACGTAGTTCTGATTCGCTTGAAGTAAAGTAGAGATGTTATGTTACACAGAGTTCGTTGGTGCGGGAAAAGCCTAAGGAATCCACACTACAATCACAAATTATGTCGCTCTTACCACATACGTGCTACTGATATTGTTGAGTGTGTAGAGACCCGCGCTCGCATCCATACAAGGTATGGCAGCGAAATTACTGTACCTTGTGAGGAATCGATCTGAACTAGAGTTATAAAGCTGTAAGTTTGACTAGGTGACCCAAGGTTAACTGTTCACAAACTTCACCGAACAGGTAGTACTTCCCCCCCTCCCATAGCCATGCTTTCTTTCATGGCTTCGAGTCGCAGGCGTGGCGATGAGGTCAGCCCTGCCCCAGATCCGATGGAAAGCGCCATGCAAGATATTGCTGCTAAGCGCAGACAGGATGCCAATGCTCGCGCTGCTGAGAAGGCGAAGAAGGTTTCAGTGTTTGGGGAGATAATGGTGATTGTGTTGGCCCTCGCTTCGATTGCCGGCACTTCATCATCTTATTCTCTCATGGCGAAATCCGCAGCGTATGTAGAGCCCATTCTGCAAAACTGGCAAACCAAACCGGTGGGTTACATGGTGTTTGCGTATCCGAATGGTTCTTGTCCTGCTGGAACTATTAGTGATCGTACAGAAATGGAATGGCCTGGTGCAGATTCTTTGGGGTGTGCATGTCCGAATGACAGTGGAATGACAAGTTTAGAAGGCTCTGCGTGTGACTCAAACAGGCTGGCTGCTGGTTGTATTGATAGTACGGCGATGGTGTCGATCACAATGAATGTGTGGAGAGGAACGAAGATATGTCTGAACCGCACAGGGGAAGCAGTAGCTACATTTTTAGACGACGATAGTACGTTTGTTAGACCCATACCAGATGCGGAAGTACCGCACCAGTGTGCCGACGGCTATCGCAGATGTGGCAGAACCAACATGGATGAATGGAGGGCCACATGTACACCTGAGGATGATGTTTGTCCCCTCACTTTTGCTGGCAGTGATAAAATGATAGGTGCGTATGGGGCAACCGCTGCAAGCTTTGAGGCAAACTCATTTTCTCGCGCGTTGCAACCCTTCTACAACCAGAGTAGTGACAACGAGACTCTGTACGTGGCAGAAAGCTCGCTCGTTGTAGCCCAACAGCTGCCCTTAGTGCAATTTTTAGTTTCGTTTATGCAGGATGGGAGCAGAGTGGAAGGGTACGATGCATATGGTCCATGCCTCAACTACCTGGCAGATTATACGGAGAATGAACAAGCCAGCTATGATGGAACAGCAGTTCACGCAACTCGGGGCGATCCGCGAAAGCTCAGGAACCAATATCCGGACTCGTGCGACAGAATTGACCCTCGGTGGATTGCATATGATCACCAGGATGAAACGTCGCTGCTCATTGAAAATGTTCTGAATCATGAATACTGTGATGGGTACAATAACACGAGAGCATCCCAGACGAACTACTGGTATTCCGGGGACAAATGTTCCACCGATACATCTGAGGATATTGCAAAGCAGTGCATTCACGGATACGATGACAGTGCTCCTTTGAAATCATGCTCAGATGCTGATTTTGTTTGCCAAGACAACTTTTATCAGAGCAAATGTGGCAGGCTCATGGAAATGGTAAGTGCTATCGACGCGCAGAATCAGGATGACGGACGTGTCATGAACATCGGATTGTTCAAGAGGACTGAGATCTACTGGCGAGAAGAGTGCTCATCCGACTATAATTCTGTGAAGGAGAACGATTCCCCTTTAAGGAGGGCATTGTCCGCGCAAACAGTGCTGCTCGGAACCAACATCTTCCTCAACTGCATTACCATCACTGTCTCTACTATCGTGCTTGCCGTCTATGTTTTCGATGTTGACTTGCCGTGTATCGATGGTACGGCCAAAGAAGACGCCGCATTTTTGCATGTCCTCAACAAACGCGTATCCTTTGTGGCAAAGATTTTCAAACTGGTGCCCATTGTGGCCGCAATTTGGTATCTCAGTTACGTGGTGGATTTTTACACTGAAGTGGCCCAAGCAAATTGCTCCGATGATATTACAAACGAATCGTTCCTTGATCTTGGCACCACGCTGCCGAGCACTCAGTTTAGCAACTATTGCACGTTAGGTATGGATTTCTTGCAAATCGTTATGCCGGTACTACTGTTCATGAGAAAGGAGTACCAATCGCAACAAAAGATTGCATTGAGTGTGAGGAGAAGAACCATTGATGGTGGCGAAAGTCACCGACACTCTATCATGAAGAACGAAAAGGATCTCAATACTCCTGGTGCTATCCTCAATGATTTAGACGACAGTGATACGGATAGTGACATCGACCTTGCTAACGACAGCGACGATGATAATGACGCTAATGTTCGCGTTCCTGAGCGCCCTTCACGTAATTACAAACAAAACGATTCCAACAGAGGCGAAGAGCATGAAAGTGATGATGTCGAAGTTCGCGCACGGCCCGACTCGCTTGTTGTGCGTCTGACACGACGCTTCACTCAACTGGTTATGGATCGACTTCCGACCGCCCTCACGTCGAACCCGAGGAGGAAGGTCGTCAATCGTGCACGTGATGAAGAGAAACTATAATGATATCAAAATGAGCAATTTGTGAGTCACATTGGCAATAACTATAAATTATAATGCTAGTTTTTTAGGCACGATGCACCATCATCCTAAACACGGGAAGACCCTTATTGAGAGTAGCAACTTCCCTTTCTGTCATGACGGCATGAGGAGATCCATTTTCCTCAAGCCTATCTGAGGAATAACCATCTGCCGTTTTGAAATGCTTATTCTCTAAGAATGACTCTGTCATGTCAACACAGACGTCTTCGATATCTGACTGCAGAAATATCCTACAGCCACTCTGCACGATTCCTGCTACCTCTTCGACTAGCTCCGGGGTGACGACCCGTCTCTTCTTGTGCCTCTTCTTGAAATGCGGGTCGGGATGATGAATCGTGATCATTTCAATGGGAATGCAGTTGGCCACGATGTCTTTCAAGATGAGAGGCAAGTCGATGTTTGCATTGGTTGCGAGAAAGTGCACATTCTTCAGTCCCCATCTGCTCTTTCGGTCCAATGCGTATTCCACTACAGGCCGCCGTATTTCTAGTCCCAAGTAGTTCGTATCTGTATTTTTCTCGGCATTCTGAAGTATCCACGATCCTTTTGCACAACCCACATCCACAACCACCTTCTGATTCCCATTCTCAAAGGCTCCTTTGAGCCAGTCTGTCTCCAGCGCTATTGGCTTCTGGTATGCCTCACTTAAAGGGTTCACGTGTTGTCGCACTTTCAGCTTGAGTGCCTCTTTTTGCTTCGGTCGCTTCTCGCTGCCTGGATGATACACACGCGGCGGCTCTCCATCCGCCTCCGAGTGTGTACTTCTTTCTCTACAGACCCAAGGTGAAGCCACATAGGGTCGTATTTGATACAACGCAGTCTGTGAACTCCTCAAAAGTGAATGCGAAAGTCGGAGCATAAACAAGTTTACTATCATTGTTAGATACCCGTAGTTCATTGCAAAAAACACAATGTCTATATTTGAACCAAATGTGTTATAACTGTGTAAAAGCAATTTGGTCCATAATTTTTAATACCGGATCTCCCCAAAATATCCCCTGACTGATCGGTCTGGATAAATCTCTACTATATAACCCACACTCCGGGCTTTACATTGTACAATTGTAGCTGAGACTGAATCGATTAGTTGTGTTACCCAGATACTAGTGTGGAGCTGTCGTAGTCAGTCACATACACAAACTTGCACTCGTGAGCCACAGACAAAGAATTCAGATGTCAGGAGATGGAAGTGCAGTCGCATTCCGCTTGA